>ENA-OROZ01000310-OROZ01000310.1-human-gut-metagenome-genome-assembly--contig:-NODE-310-length-57447-cov-5.813075_pt1 | contig 57447 bp, 47 predicted proteins | sample MGYA00242138_ERZ509066 | MGnify/ENA primary metagenome ERZ509066 (study PRJEB26280, sample SAMEA2338691) | human gut metagenome | biome: human gut; feature: human-associated habitat; material: faeces... | reverse complement strand
ATCTGGGCGTGTTCGGGACTTACACCCGTTAGAGCGCGCCCATGGCGCGCAAACTGAAAAAAGAGACCAACATCCGTCAGTCTCTTTTTATCACTTAACAATTTGTCTGATTGTTGTCTGTGAAATATTGCCGTTGGCAATCTTTGGGCGTCATCCCATAGATTTTCTTAAATACTTTTAGGAAATAAAAGTAATCTTCAAATCCACATGCGCTTGCAACGTTCGCAATATTTTCTCCCATAATCAATAAATGCAATGCATGCTGCATCTTCTTTTCCAATACACATTGATGAATCGTAATGCCATATCTGTCTTTAAAAATAGAATTTAATCTCCGATAACTCATACCAAAACTGGTTTCAAATTCCAATGCACTATGTTTTTTTTCTATATGATCCACAACACATTGTAAAATCTGTTCTGCAACCATGCTATTCTGATTTTTGCTGTATTGCTTCTTCATTGAAGCTACACTCAAACTATAGAGAATAGATGCTAAATATGCTTTTAATGTATCACTGCTTAAATACTGCAATTTAAAATCTCTGTGCCAGGTCACAACTAAAGATATGATATCTATATCCACAGGAAGTTTGCCGCTTAAGGAGATCCACATTTTTCCTCTCTGACATTTTTCTATTTTATCGACCCTCTTACAGTCCATATTAAAATGAAAATAGTACACATCATGCCATTCTTCTTCAACACCCCGCTGCAAAACTCCAGGCGGAAGCAAAAAATATTCCCCTCTCTTTACAGAAATCTGTATACCCTGTACTTCTATGCTCCGGCTTCCTTGCACCACAATCCCTAAAGTCCACAAGCTCATTATTCGATCAGGATGACGGTTCCGGGTAACGATTCTATCAAATTCATCTATTGATATCAGTGACTTTATTTCATACCAGATCATCTTGTAAATCCATCACCATCCCTTCAAATGATTCGTTCCATTTTCAAAAAGAGGAACGAAAAATCTTTATTTAAATTTCCTTTTTTTCCATATTTTCCCTTTCTTCCATTGCTTCAGACAAACTCTACTGCTAAAGTCTGTACATATAAAACACTATACTCTAACGAAAGGAATTTTGTCTATGAAAAAATTGAATGTTGCAATTGTAGGATTAAGTTTTGGTCTTGAATTTGTTCCCATCTATCTGGAACATCCTGATGTGGAATCCCTTACTCTTGTGGAAACGAATGTAAATTTGTTAAGGACTGTTCAAGAACGCTATGGCATTCCCGATGAGAACTGTTTCACCGACCTTCAGCAAGTATTGGATAATCCCAATATTGACGCTGTACATTTAGTTACACCACCATCCACCCATGCTCCTTTATCCATAAAGGTTCTGGAATCAGGTAAACATTGCGGCTGTACTATTCCAATGGGAATGAGCATTGATGAACTCCATCAGGTCATCGCCGCCCGAAAAAAATCCGGCAAAAATTACATGTTTTTAGAAACTACCGTATTTCAAAGAGAGTACTTCTATGTTAAAGAACTTATGGATAAAGGTGATTTTGGAAAAATTCAGTATATGTCCTGCGCTCATTATCAAGATATGGAAGGGTGGCCGTCCTATTGGAATGGCTTTCCTCCACTTATGCATCCGACTCATGCCATCGGTCCATGCCTCATGCTCTTAGGTGCGTATCCAGAAAAGGTTTATGCTAAGGGTTCCGGTAAAATCCGTCCAGAATTAGAATCAAACTATCAAAGTCCTTTTGCATTCGAATCTGCATTGGTATCGCTTAAAGATTGTGATGTTACTATCGAATTAGAACGCTTCCTCTACGGTGTTGCCAGGAGTTACGCCGAATGTTTTAGGGTTTATGGTGAAAAACGTAGTTTTGAATGGCAACAGCTTGACGATGAAGATCCGGTTATTTTTACACGCACAGGTCAGCTTGAATACAATGAAATGTATGATATAGACGGAAACGCCGAACAGTATAGCCGTGGAAGTGAAATCACGAAAGCCCGCGTCAGTATTCCTGATTACGCGCACTTGCTTCCACCCGAAATATCAAAATTCACCAAAGAAACCGTATACAACGTAAAAAACACCCACCTGTCCTTTACACAAGGAGGCGGACATGGCGGATCACACCCTCACATGGTTCATGAGTTCATTAGATCAATCATCGAGAATCGCAAACCTGTTCCTGACGATATACTTGGTGCATACTGGACCGGTGTTGGTATTTGTGCTCATCGCTCCGCAATGGAAAACGGAAAAGAAATCCAGGTACCACAGTTCCATCTGGACTAATTTTCTGGCAAATCCGCAAATACAAGGGTAGTAAAAAATATCTATGTGCCCTCCCCCATTCATAAGGGGGGAGGGACTTTTCTTCTTCAGAATAGTCTTATGAACAGGAATATCCCTACTTATGCTCAACATATTTTTTTGGAGATATTCCGTATAACTTCTTAAAACATTTATTAAAGTAATATTCATCTTTATATCCAACCATGCCAGCTATTGATGATAACGAATATTGCGCTTGATTATCATCCAACAACCGTTTTGCTTTGTCTAATCTTACCCGTGTTAAATAATCGCTGAGATTACTTCCGCTTTCCTGTTTAAACAAATGACTCAGATAAGATGAATTTACAAATAATGCATTTGCTATTTTAGACAGAGAGAGTGTATTATCCATATAATTTTGCTCTATATATCGTTTTGCATCATTTACAATAAGACCCTGCTTCGTTTCAGAGAAATTAGAAAGCAGTTCTTCAGCTTCCAAAAAACAATTTAATACATAATGCTTCAGGTCAACACCAAGTTCAAAAGCCAGTAACTCATTTAGCATTTTATCTAACTTAAAACCAGATTCCTGTATTTGCTTTTCTTTCAAACATTGCCCAAGATCAGATAAAATCCGTATTGCCTGAAAAACCATCTCCTCCCGTGTCCGCGGATAAGAAAGTAAAATCTCTACCTGATTATAAGCATTTTCATAATTACCAGAACGTAATTCATGCAGAAGATTTCCAGAAACTGTATGGTGTAAAGGAAGATCATCCAATAACGTTGGTACCTCATCCTGATAGATACAGCGTGCATTTCCTAATAAGAACCTCCACTTCAATGCCTGTATTGATTCATGATAGGCATCTGACATCATGGATAATCCCTGAAAGGAATCGGATATTCCTAAAGTTACAGTAAAGTTTAAAGTTTTCTGAACAGCATGACAAATATGGTGACAGGAAGTTGCAAACACTTTAACCGAATCAGCGTTATCCAGGGCAGTCAGCACAACAATATGATTATCAAAATCCTGAAATAGAATGCTTGTAAAAGATATTTCCAAAATTTCCTGCGCGATATTGGAAATTGCAAATTTCCAAAGCTCCTTTTCTAATTGGGGAGCGAAAAGTTCTTCCAGACGATCAATAAGAATGGTCGCTATTTGAAACGTACCGGTGTCAGGACGAATCCCAGTCTGCGTTAGTGGGTATAAATCTAAGGAATTATAGTTTTCAGAACTTTCTATCAGCTTTAAAAGTAATTCTTTTTTATCCAGACGTAATTTCTGATTCTGATAATCAGATATCATTTTTTTTATCTGGTTCTGGTTAGATAAAACATCCTTTGCTTTGCTAAGTGCCTTGATAAATTCACTGTTATTTAAAGGCTTAAGCAGGTAATCAAGCACTCCCGCTTCAATTGCTCCTTTGGCATAATCAAATTGGGAATATCCGGTTAAGATAATGATCTGTATTTCAGGATATTCCTTATTTACACTTTGAGCTAATGTAATCCCATTGATAATAGGAATATTAATATCCAATAAGAGTAAATTTGGATGTAATGCTTCTATCATTTCCATAGCCTGTCGGCCATCTTTGGCTTCTCCCACAATTTCAAATCCCAAAGCATTAAAATCAATACTCTTTTTAATCAATTCTCTTATTAATATTTCATCATCGATAATTAGTATTTTATACATTCATTCCCTCACATTCTTATGCATGGTTTGATGGTAGAATAATTCTAATCTCCGTGCCGCATCCATATGTACTATAAATATTGAGCCCATATTCAGCTCCGAAATGCAGCTTAATTCTGTCATTTACACTGCTTATACCAAATCCAGCCCGTAAATGATGCTTATCTATTGAGTCCTTTATCTCCATCAGCTGATCTTTACATATACCTACCCCATTATCTTTCACAGAAACAAAAATATTATCGCCAACATACCCTCCTTCAATGGAAATAATCCCAGGTTTTCCATTTGGTTTTATTCCATGATAGATCGCATTTTCCACAAGTGGCTGTAAAGAAAGTTTAATAATGGGACAATCAAGAATTCGATCATCTATTTCATAAGTAAAAGTCAGATTATCTGCATAACGAACTCTTTGAATCGCAATATATTGTCTGGTGATTTCTAACTCTTTACGAAAAGGTAAAACAATTTCTCTTTTTCCTAAAACTGCCCGATAAAAATTTGCCAGATTTTTTATCATATCACAAGCATCCTGGTTGCGTTCGAGCATCAACAGAGAACAAATACTTTCCAGCGTATTATATAAAAAATGAGGATTAATCTGAGCCTGAAGTGCTTGCATTTCATATTCCCTTTTCTTTTTTTCAGCAAAAAAGGTTTGATTTAACAGAGTTTTCATCTTTAGAACCATATTGTTAAAATTCATAGTCAAGTGACCCACTTCATCCATGCCATATGGAGCTAAATAAATATTCAAATTACCATTTGCTACTTCATCAACGGTTTGGGAAAGCCTGCGGAGCGGAAGGGTAATGGCCTTGGATTGATAAGAAACAAATATGAATGCAATTATCATTAGAATTCCTCCCAATGCAAGAGAAATTTCTGCCGCCAGTTTACTATCTCTTAACAAAATATTCAATGGATGCAGGCTAATCAGATACCAATCAAAACGTTCTATATAGCAAACATTAATAAGATAATTCTGATCATTATAATAAAAGCAACGACTGCCTGTTTTATTATCTCTAATCCAATTAATCAATTTTTCATTTTGGATTTCGGCACAATCTGACTCTTCGCCGGAAGCCGAGATAATATTACCATCAAAATCTAAAATCATTATCTGCATCCCATCGTCTGATGATAAATTCGTATATAAATCCGAAAATACTTTCTCATTAACATTCAGAACGGCAAACCCAATAATACTGCCATTGTCACTGGAAATAATGTTTCTTCTTAAAGAAACTCCTCTACTTAAATCCTTCGAATCTGCTTCATAATTTAAGTCATGGATATTATCCCAAATGAGCTTATTCCAAACACCATCCATAGTAGGCGCATATTCAGTATATTCCGATTGCAGGGAAGCATCTGAATAATTTACATTATTGGAAGCAATGGCATAGCCGTCATTGCAATATATAACGATTGAACTAATGTAAGATTTAGATATCGTCATCGGGTCGAGGATACTCCGAATAAGTGGTTCATATTGATAGCGTGTGTAATAATTTGAAGTGTTTAAAGCCTTTTGAATATAATAATTTGATACCACAATACCGGAATTCATTTCTGTATTAACAAAAAGATCATTCATTCTAAGCCTGACTAACTCCAAATTCCGATTTGATGCTTCAGAATTATTAGATATAAGCATTTTAGAAAATATGACCGTGATCAATCCTGTGACAGTACACAAAAAAAACGCAAGAATAAATATTATAGTAGCAGCCATCTTTTTTGCAATAGGCAAATTTTTATAAAATTGACTGAATTTTTGTAAAACTTTTTTCATTCATAAGGCTCCCTAAATTATTCTCATTTTATAACTAATCATTTCTAATTGAAATAAATCCCAATTATAGCAATCATATAAATTGGATATCTGAAATCCACCCTTGCTCCTAACCATTGATAGTATATTGTTGTTCAAAAAATTCTCCCGTGATTTTCGTTTTACTGTTAACCGTACAACGGTCCGTAAGCCTTGCATGCAGCCATGTCCGCAGCTTCGGTATCCCTGGTTCCAAAACTTCCCCATGCATGCGGACGGAAGATCCTCTCTTCTTCCACGTTATGCATAACAACCGGAATTCGAAGCATGGAAGCCAGTGTAATAAGGTCTGCGCCAACATGTCCATGGATAAAGGCTCCATGATTGGCACCCCAGTTTGCCATCACACTGTATACATCACGGAATGCACCCTCACCTGTCGTACGTGGTACAAACCACGTTGTCGGCCAGGTCGGATCGGTCCGGTCATCAATCTTTTTATGTACGTCTTCCGGCAGCGTAATGCTCTTTCCATCTGCTATCTGCATTACTGGTCCCACACCCTCTACCAGATTCACACGAACCATCGTAAGCGGCATTTCCGCATCGGTCTTAAAGTGGGAAGAATATCCGCCACCACGGAACTGGCAAAGCTCTGCCGGGCACCAGCTTGTTGCCTCAAGGCAGGCTTCAATATCTTCCTCCGTCATCTCCCACCATGGCTTCATCACGGCATTTCCCTGTGCATCCTTACTCTTACCGGTTGCATCCAGACAGGTCGAACCGGAATTAATCAGATGAATAAAGCCTTCCTTTGCCGAGCCCTCCGGCTTCCATCCGGTCACCCGTTCCACAGCCTCCGGACTCCAGTAGCATCTGACATCCGAAAATCCACTGGCTTTTCCGGTAAGGAGATTTCCAAATACCATGGAAAGACCGTTCAGATTATCATTCTCTGTCGCAAAGACATAGGGCGCTCTCTTGCCTTCCCAGTCGAAGGTAGAGTTCAGAATTGCTTCGGTAAAGTCTGCATTCGGTTTATAATCCGTCCACATACGCTGTCCCTGGAAGCCGGCAAACAATGCATTTCTTCCAAGAGACTCTTCTACGAAGCCTTTATCTGCAAGCCTCTCATTGCCTTCCATAATATCCTTCACAATGAGCGTCATCTTTACGACAAACTCCCATTCTTCATCCTTCTGCTGTCTGCTGTGTGCACGACTGTCCGGATTCGGATCGTGTCCTTCCCTGCAGTGTGCCCTTACCCATGCAAGTGCCTCTTTGAACTTCTCTTCATCATAAATGCCCAGATCCATTCTCCGCAGGATCTCTGTCATATCGACCCATTCCGGACGCATGCCCAGATACTTTATATAAAACAGCGGATCAATAAAGGAACCCATGATTCCCATGGAAACTGCACCGATTCCCACATAAGCCCGGTTCTTCATCTGTCCGACTACGGCTGCACATCTTGCAAACCGCAGAATCTTTTCCTGTACATCGGAAGGGATTTCGCTCTCTTCCATATCCTGTACATCTCTTCCGTAAATGGAATAGCAGGGCAGCTTCATCTGGTTGTGTGCAGCAAGCGCAGAAGCCAGATAAACGGCTCCCGGACGCTCCGTACCGTTAAAGCCCCAGATCGCCTTAATGGTAAGCGGGGAAATATCAATCGTTTCTAACGGATAACACCAGCTCGGAGTCACACTAAGCGTTGCAACCACATTCTGCGTTTCAAAATAAGAAGCACATCTTGCTGCCTCTTCTCCTCCCGCAATACTTCCCGGAAAAATCACAACCTTAACCGGAGTCCCGTCTGCATAAAATACATTTTCTTCAATCAGCTTTTTGGCAGCCTCTGCCATTTCACGCACTTTTCCTTCCAGTGCATCACGAATTCCCATGCGTCTGGAATCTACGATGGGACGGATTCCTATTGCCGGATAACTTTTCATATCACACTCTCCTTGTCTCTTTTTTCAACTTCATCATCTTGCTTCACCTGTTCTGATATTAATCCCTGCCTTTTATCTGAGTACACTTGTATAATCCGAGTTCGGTCCGCTGAATACATTTCTAAGGTACGCAACGGAGGCTGCTGCGTCAAGATCCAGTCTCTGTTCATCTGCGCCCTTGCTTAAGTCACGCCATACTTTAATATCACTACCGACTCCACCGCCGCTTCTTACAAATGGCTCCATAACGACATTCTTGTGATATCCGATTGCCCGGAGTGCACTGCCGATCTGATACCAGGGCATTCCTCCTTTTCCGGGAAGCCGGCGGTTGTTTTCACCGACATGGAAGTGGCCGAGACGGTCACCTGCCAGCAAAATTGCTTCCACCATATCATCTTCTTCGATATTCATATGGAAGGTATCCAGCATAATCTTCACTGCCGGAACGTCTACCTCTTCCACGAACTGCTTTGCTTCCGCACAGGTATTGAGCAGATAACCTTCAAAGCGGTTCAAAACCTCAAGACAGTATTCCACGCCGCATTCTCCGGCAATTTTACCAACTGTACGCACATTGGCAACACTTCTTGCCCAGTCTCCTGCTTTATCAATCGGCTTGGAATAATCCACCGGCCAGTAAGAATAAATACCCCCGCCAATGGTATGAATATCCAGAATTTCCAGTTTCTTCAGAATATCGGTATAAAATGCAATCGCATTCTTAACCACCTCCGGATCACTGCTTCCAAGGTTTTCTTTCGCATTCGGTCCATATCCGGCCGTCAGCATAACCCCCGCATCTTCTGCCATCTTTTTCATCTCAAGGAGCTCGTTCTTACTGATATTTTTGAGCATCGCACAGGAGATTTCCAGAATGTCAAAGCCCAGATCCTTTACCTTGGAAATGTACTTCTTCTGATCGACATTCCACTCCTTCTCCCAGTATGCAAAATAAATTCCGTATTTCATTTGATTTGTTTCCCTTCTTGAATCATATTCTTGTGCCTTCGGTGCAGACATCTCCAGCTTTCCTGAACAGTTGACTGCTGCCTCCGGTTCTTATACCAGCCTGATCATCTGGAAGATCTCCACCTTCGGCAGGTAGATCCGCAGCGTATCACCAAGTACTTCCGTCTTAAGCTCTGTTTCCTCCGGCAGCAATACCGCCTTTTTATCCGGTTTCTTTACGTCAATATAAATATCATGCATTGGCACTACCGGAGATTCTTCCTGCTCATTGATGACGGCAAAATAATCGCTGCCATCCTTTTCCCATCCGATCACTTCTACAAACTTCGGTGCATTGGAGGTATAAACCATCTCTCCGATGAGCGACCGGATCATTCTCGTGAAGACCTGACGGCTCATATAGGGCCGTGACATTTCAATCGGAGCAGCCGACCAGAGAAGCTTACCCTTTCCGGTATCCTTGCAGATTACACAGGGTTCGTCGGTATAGATTCCGGGTGGATTCGAATGGATTGCCGCAAAGTCTTCCGTATCCGTCAGGGTATAAGGCAATACTCTGGTTGCCAGCACGGTCACTCCTTCCGGATCTGTAATCCTGGCAGTCATCTGCGCCATGGGAACGGTGAGAGGTGTCAGGCTTCCAAAACCTTCGAAGATTGCCATTCCCTCTTCTGTCGGGCGCATGTAAGTAAACTGATGCTCTGTTCTTCCGGTCACTTCAATGCCAAGCAGCTTCTGCAGCCTCGGATGTCCCACCGGACCACTGATATACAGATTCCCTCCACGGTTCACGTATGCTTCAATCCTGTCCATTTCCTCATCCCGGATCGCTGCCACATGAGACAGAATCATTACATCGGCATCCTCTGTATCGATGTTCTTTGTTCCGATGACTTCAAACGGAATATTATTTTCACGCATGATCGATGCTGCTGCCACCGGGCCATCCAGATATAGATCCGGATGAATCTTCTTCTGCATCATATCCTCACAATTTTCATTCGGATTATATTTCGCATGCGTTGCAAACCAGATCGCTGCATTGTGATGAAAATTACCGGACACATATTTCTCATAAGGACTGGTCTTTGCATAAATCCGCTTCATCAGTCCGTGATAAACCTCCGGAACAATCGATCCATCCGGGTTGATTGCATCCACAAGCAGGAATGCACCATTATGTACCAGTGCCGTGATCACATGAAGCATCAGCTCTTCTTCAGTCTTCGTGGTGGTATGATAAGCAAGCTCCGGATCACATCTTGACGTATGATATACGAACGGAAGGTTTGGAGATACATTTTTATAATACTTGTTAATAAAGGTCTGCTGCAAAAATCCACCGTAATAGTCACCACCGCAATAATCAATGGCTTCCGTCAACAGTTCACTGCTGCCATCCACCCAGCCGCCGGTGATTCTGGAAAACTGATGTTCAATCGTTACGTTCGGCTTTACGGCTTTCACACAGGCAGTTGCGAAATTCGCATACTCTGCCATCCACAGATCCCTGCGGTATACGAAGTCCAGCCAGTCCGGATCCTTCCAGTCAATTTTACGTGGAAGCTCCTTACCGGTCTCCTTCTTATAACGTTCCCTGCAGCTTGCACAATAGCACACCTCCGGGAAAAAGGTCATATCAAGAAACATCCCCTCAAAATCATACATGGTGTTCATTTCCGTAAGGCATGCCTTCACATATTCCCGGTACTCCGGATTGTTCGGACAGACAATTCCATATCGTCCGCTCTTAAAATCTTCTCCATGCCTGTACTCACGCATCATCTTTCCCTCTGCCGTAACCAGTCTCCAGGACGGATGCTCTTCATATGCCCAGTTATCAAAAATCTGCGTAAAGTACGCAATTACGGCAATTCCGTTTTCATGACAGGTTTTCACCATATCACCAAAAAAATCATACCCTTTAAGTCCCCGGTGCATCCGTCCGACCTTTGTCGGATAGTAGCACAGTCCGGTATGCGGCTTGCCCTTTACCATTGCAGCCTGAACGCCTGCATCCTTCAGGGCTTCCACATACTCCTTCACATTAATTTTGGAAAGAAACTCCGGATTCCAGTCATCAATATGCATGTCCATCAAATTTCGTCTGTAGTTTCCTTTAATCCACATATTCTGCCCTCCCAACGGCTTCTTAATAACGATAGTAATACCTTACAGATTGTTCCGTGCTATTACACTTATATTTTATTCCAGTAACATAATGAAAACAAGAAAAAAATAAGGACAAACCATGTCGGACTTTCGTTTTTTCCGATTGGTTTATCCCCATTCTTACTTATTATAGATATGGGAATCTGACACATCCCATATTGTCTTTTTATGCAGTAATATCCAGTGCATGCCAGTACTCGTCATTTCCGGATCCGCAGGTTACGGTAAGCTTCTTTCCAACAACAAAAACCTTGCAGTTGTTGACACTTCTTAATGCATCCAGCTTTAATTCCATCGTTCCGCCATTGGTATCAAGGAACAAAACCTTTTCTGTAGACTTACCGGAAACTGTTCCGGTTACGGTAATCGTTGCAGAGGTGTTCACAGATGCAGAACTGCTGCCACGTTCTCCGGTCAGGGTAGAAGCATGCCAGTAACCGTCATTTCCGTTATATCCTCCAACAGTCATCCTGTTTCCTGCAACCGTTACCAATCCGTTGATCGTGTTGGCATTGCTGTCAATCTTAAATTCCATGGTGCCGTCCTTAGTGTCAAGGAACAGGACGCTTTCTGTTGTCTTACCGGAAACCGTACCCGTAAAAGTATTGGTCACTGTACCTGTGGTATTGCTGTTATTTCCACCTGTGGTTGTGCCTTCTGCAACACGGTTTGCATGAAGGTACGCATCACCTCCACGGTAAAACCATACCGTCAGTTTCGTTCCTGTTGTTTTCCATTTGCCATTGGTGGTATCGGCATTTCCATCCACTTTAAATTCCATCGTTCCGTCCTTGGTATCAAGAAACAGGACATCACTTGTGGTCTTGCCGGAAACCGTACCATTTACATAGGTTCCACCCATGCTGCTACTGCTGTTATTCTGGGTATTGGACGCATCTGCAATCGAAATTGCATGCATATAGGCATCCGAACCACGCGCACAGGTGATGTTATACTTTCTGTTGGCTACCAGTACGGAACATCCGTTGATGTTGGTCGTCTGGTCATACTTAATCTGCATCTCACCCTGCGCGGTATCCACATAAAGGACATCGCCATTTGTCTTATCACTGATCGTTCCTGTTATAGTAGAAGTCTTGGAAGTATCAATGGTAATTCCAACAGCTGCTCCGTTATAAGTAATCTTGGTTGCATGCCAGTAGCCGTCTGAACCATGTGAAATTGCTACGGAAAGCTTCGTCTCCGGCAGAAGAATTCTCGCCTCACTGACATCGGTACTGCTGTCAATCTTAATCTCCATCTTGCCATCCTTCGTGGATAACATTAAAAGCTCTGCTGTCGTTCCCGATGCAACCGTTCCCTGCACATTCGCAGTTTCTGCTGCATATACCTCTGTCTGCAAAAACGGTGTCAACAGCATTGTCACTGCCAGACACATTGCCAGACAGTTTCGCCATCCTGTCCATTTCTTCATCGTAAATACCCCTCCTATAATCTGTCGTTCATCAACTTTGTTGTAGTGGTTTTCATAATATTTTCCTTATGTAAACCATCGTACAACATAAGCTCAAAAAAAGCAACTTTTTTCCACATCCTGTAGAAAAAAATTGCTTTTAGTTCACATAAAATTTATAACAATCCACATATTACTGCAGTTCCTTATAAAACTGCTGCAGTAGAAAATCTATCACACACCGGTCGTATCAAAATCCGGAATAAAGCTCTCCTTTGCCACATCGCCCTCCTGGATAAAGGCATTGGTAATGCCAAGCTGCAATGCATAGTCCACGACCTGCTCATACTCCCGTGCGGTTACCTTGCGCATGAGCTGCGGCTCCTGCTGTACGGCCTCCTCCAGTTCCTTCTGATTCCCCCTGTGTGAGGTAAGCTGTACCATCGGCGTGTACTGGTTCATCAGACTAATATAGATCTTATCCCCATAGGTTTCCCACAAATACTGCAGAACAGCTTTCGCATTTTTCTTATGTCCCGGCAGCAGTAAATGCCGGACAATTACCCCTCTTTGCATCATTCCCTCTTCATTAAAAAGAGGTTCTCCTGTTATTTTCACCATCTGTTCTAACGCGCGCTTCGCCACTTCCGGATAATCCCCTGCATGGGAAAGTCTCCCTGCCAGTTCTCCATCCATATATTTGAAGTCCGTAAGAAAAATGTCCACCAGCCCCTCTAATGCTGCAATCACATCGGCCTTTTCATACCCGCTTCCATTATATACAACCGGAATGCAAAGCCCTTGCTCCTTTGCCTTGAAAAGTGCCCATACTATATCCGGCAGATCATGATCCGGTGTCACCAGATTGATATTGGCTGCTCCCTGTGCCTGCAGCTCCAGAAAGATTTCTGCCAGTCTCTCCCTGCTGATTTCCTTTCCTCTTGTACCGGCTGCAATATCAAAATTCTGGCAGTACACACACCTTAAGTTACATCCCGAAAAAAATACGGCGCCCGAACCCCTTTTTCCGGAAATGCATGGTTCCTCCCACATATGTAGGGCCGCTCTTGCCACCCGCAGTGTCCCATCCATCTGACAAAACCCGGTCTTTCCTTCCTTCCGGTTCACCCCGCACTCTCTCGGACAAAGCCTGCATTCTTCATAAACTTTTTCAAACATACCCTATTCCTTATTTTCATCATTCACATCTGACTATATGCTGTATTTACCATATTCCTTTATATACTGTGCAAAAAAGGGTAATGCAAATGAAATATATCCTTGTCTTGAATTCAATATACCTCTTTTCACCAGGCGATCCCTATACATAGAATAACTTCCTGCTTTATCTCCCATAAGCTTTAGAACCTCTTCCCGTTTATACTCTTCTTTTTCAATCAGAAGTTCTGCTAGAAAACGATCCATTGCCGTCATTTCTTCCCATATTTTTTCATAAGAATACGCATAAAGTTCTGTCTTAAGTCTGAGTATTATATCATCCAATGTTTCATCATCACATTTCTTAAAATATAACACTCCCAATTCCTGAAAAGCATATGCATAACCCCGGGTAATAATTGCCATTTCACGGGCCTCATCAATGGCTGTATTAAGCTTATTTCTATATACTTCTGTCATTCTTATCATATTTAAAGGCTCTGTTTTTATTGTTGTCGCTCTTCTAAAAAATGTAAGATTTTTCACATTGCAAAGTTCCTGTATGTTCTCATATAACCCCGTACATACAAAATATACTGGATATCCCGCTCTGAGCCATTTTCCATATTCAGATGCAAATTTAATCATTTCTTCTGATTTTGATACTTCATCAATCCCAATCAAAATCTTCTTTCCCTTTTTCTGAACCGCTTGTACCATCAATTCAATTTCTACTCCGATATCAAAAAAAGCATCATTTGTCGCTTTTGTATATCCAAAACCTCCACCTGATCCCAACACGGTTGCAGAAATATTCACTCCCGTGGTTTTATCTACAGAACCATAGCCTTCCTTCACAAGCATTGCCGCTATCTGTCCCAGTATATCTCTGGTTGGATTTACATCAAAGACAAGCCAATCCCTATATTTGCTTTGATTAATTTTCAATTCCTCCTCTACTTTCGCCAGAATAACTGTTTTTCCAGATCCTCTGACTCCGGTTATCTTGTAAACAGACTCTGATGGATTATCATATGAAAAATTCTCTAATATCTCATCAATCATATTGATATGGATATATGTGGATTCCGGTGTTTTACTGAATGTAGTTGTAAATGGATTTTGCATGTGATTACCTCATTTATAATTATTTATACTTTTTCTATCTCTTTATACATTTTTATACTTTTTCTTTTATTTTATACTTTTTTATACTTTTTTCAAGTAGGTTTCCAACGAATATTTTTTTCTACTTTCTTACATAATTGTTTGTTATTCATTTTCTACACTTTCAATAACATTCAAAATTTGAATTCATTCCGATTTTGCACACTACAATCTGATTTTCTCAAATACTAACTATTACACACCTATTATAGACTATGTATATTTTTATATCTATTCCTCTCCCAAATATGTTATACTTTAATCAAGTATACCATCCGTGGTATACTTGTCCATTTTACCCATAATGGAACAAAACCACTGTACTTACCCAAATGTCAAGGAGTTAAACATTATTTTATGAACACCAAAGTTTTACACACCCTGGAATACGACAAAATCATTCAATTACTCATAGACAAAGCAACCTCTGCTCCCGGACGGGAACTGTGCCGCAGGCTCATTCCTTCCACGGATTTATCTGCGATTGAGGAGGCCCAGCAGGAAACAGGCGATGCACTCTCCATGCTGCTTACGAAGGGCTCTACTTCCTTTGGTGGCAACAGGGATCTGCAGTTTGCCATCAAGAGTCTGGAGATTGGCTCTGCACTCTCCATTCCGGAGCTTCTCGGCATCACAGGTCTTCTCCAGAATACCGCCCGCATTAAATCCTACGGACGTAAAGCCCGCGAAGAAGATGCCGACACCTCACTGACACCCTACTTTGAAGCGTTGGAACCGCTTACCAGAGTATCGGAGGAAATCAGCCGCTGTATTCTGTCCGAGGAGGAAATTGCAGACGATGCCAGCCCGAAGCTGAAATCCATCCGCCGTTCCATTGTTTTAATCGGAGACAAAATTCACTCCCAGCTGAACAGCATGGTGAACGGTTCCTACCGGACTTACCTGCAGGACAACGTTATTACGATGCGTAACGACCGCTACTGTATTCCTGTCAAAGCGGAATATAAGGGACAGGTCAAGGGTATGGTGCACGATCAGTCCTCGACCGGTTCTACCTTTTTCATTGAACCGGAAGCCATCGTCAATCTCAACAATCAATTGAAGGAGCTTTCCATTCAGGAAAAGGAAGAGATCGAAGCCATTCTCTTTTCCTTAAGTCAGCTCTGCGCCGAACACACGGAAGAGCTGGCGCGCAACCAGCAGCTGATGACACAGCTTGACTTTATTTTTGCCAAGGCTTCCCTTGCACTTGACTTAAATGCAACGAAGCCGGTTTTTAATACCGATCACTATATCCAGATCCGGAAAGGACGTCATCCTCTCCTTCCTTCGAAAAAGGTGGTTCCGATTGATATCCATCTCGGAAAGGATTTTGACCTTCTGGTCATCACCGGTCCCAATACCGGTGGTAAAACCGTAAGCTTAAAAACCATCGGATTGTTTACCCTCATGGGACAGGCCGGTCTTCATATACCTGCGCTCGACCGCAGCGAGCTTTCTATTTTTACAGAAGTATTTGCAGATATCGGTGACGAGCAGAGCATTGAGCAGAGTCTCAGCACCTTCTCCTCCCATATGACCAGCATTGTTTCCATCCTGCAGAAAGCCGATGCCGATTCCCTGTGCCTGTTTGATGAACTGGGTGCCGGAACCGATCCGACCGAAGGTGCCGCCCTTGCAATTGCAGTTCTAAACTACCTGCATGAGCGTGGGATCCGCACCGTTGCCACTACCCATTACAGTGAGCTTAAGGTCTATGCACTTTCTACTGATTTTGTAGAGAATGCCTGCTGCGAATTTAATGTGGATACCCTTTCACCAACCTACCGCCTGTTAATCGGCGTTCCCGGAAAAAGTAATGCCTTCGCGATTTCCAAAAAGCTCGGGCTTCCGGATTATATCATCGAGGCAGCAACCGCACAGATCGGCACACAGGATAAAAGCTTTGAAGATCTGCTCTCTGATCTTGAGGAAAGCCGGATCACTATTGAAAAGGAGCGCCGCGAAATTGCTTCTTATAAGGAAGAAATCAAAGCGCTCCGTGAAAAGCTGCAGCAGAAGAACGAAAAAATTGATATGGCAAAGGACCGCATCTTACGTGAAGCCAATGAGCAGGCCCGTGAGATCCTGCAGGATGCCAAGGAAACTGCCGATGAGACCATCCGGATTTTCCAGAAAGCCGGTCCCAATGTTTCTCTGAAAACGCTGGAAAAGGAACGGGAAAAGCTCCGTGGCGAAATTGGCAGGAAAAATGACAAACTGGCACTGAAAACGGCTCCCACCAGATCCGGGAAAAAGGTCAGGGCTGAGGACCTCAAACTCGGTGATACCGTGAAAATCCTCTCCATGGGACTTGTCGGAACCGTCAGCACGCTTCCGGATCACAAAGGAAATCTGTTCGTACAGTGCGGTATCATGCGCTCCCAGACAAATGTCAAAGACCTTGCTTACGGGGAAGCCAAAGCAGAGCCCGAGAAGCCGGTTTTACAAAGAAGCCATACCGGAAGTGTGAAGATGTCCAAATCCATGCACGTTTCCGCTGAAATCAATCTTCTTGGCAAAACCGTGGACGAAGCGCTTGCCGAGCTTGATAAATATCTGGACGATGCCTACCTTGCCCATCTCCCTTCCGTCCGTGTCGTACACGGCAAGGGAACCGGTGCTCTCCGCAGTGCCGTACAGAGCCATTTAAAGCGCATTAAATATGTAAAGAGCTATCGGCTTGGGGAATATGGAGAAGGCGATGCCGGTGTCACCATCGTCACCTTTAAGGAATAGCTTTAAAAATACGAAAATTTGAACGATTTATTTTAATGATCTGTCAGAAGTTTTGGGATGGTAACTATTTAGGAAAGGTAGAATAATATATGGCTGCTAAACAGAAAATTTTAATTGTAGATGATGACAACAATATTGCAGAACTGATTTCTCTTTATCTTACAAAGGAATGCTTTGAAACCATGATCGCCGGCGATGGCGAGACTGCACTTACACTCGCCGACAGCTTTGCCCCCAATCTGATCCTGCTTGATCTCATGCTTCCGGGTATTGACGGCTATCAGGTCTGCCGGGAAATCCGTGCCAAGTCATCCATTCCGATCATCATGCTCTCTGCCAAGGGCGAGATCTTTGATAAGGTTCTGGGATTGGAGCTCGGTGCCGACGACTATATGGAAAAGCCCTTTGATTCCAAGGAACTGGTAGCCCGTGTCAAAGCAGTTCTGCGCCGTTACAAACCGGCTGCTGCCGCACCGGAGGCTGCAGATATCCGATGTGTGGAATATCCGGATCTGATTATTAATCAGACCAACTACTCTGTCCTTTATATGGGACGCACGATTGAAATGCCGCCAAAGGAGTTGGAGCTTCTGTACTTCCTTGCTTCCTCTCCAAACCATGTGTTTACCCGCGAACAGCTTCTTGACCAGATCTGGGGATACGAATACATTGGTGATACCCGTACCGTTGACGTACATATTAAGCGTCTGCGTGAGAAAATCAACGATCATGAACACTGGAGGATTGCCACCATCTGGGGTATCGGCTACAAGTTTGAGACGAAATAATTCATGAATGCTTATCGATGATAAGCAGCGAGGCTTTTATGAAGAAAACACTTTATCTGAAATTTATTCTGGCTTATATCATCTTCGGATTTTTTGGTTTCATGGTTGTTGCTACCTTTGTAAGCAGTATGACCATGGAGCATCTGAAGCGTGAAAAAGCAGATGCCTTGTATAAGGAGGCAACACTGATTGCCAACACTTACGCTTCTGACCTTTATAACAATGAAACCACTCTGGAAAGTGTGAAAAACCAGCTGGATGCACTGGATACCTATCTTTCAGCTACCCTGTGGATCATTAACCCGTCCGGACGTCTGGTGCTCTGTTCCAATGAACCCATCAACGTGGAAAATGAAATTGTCATCGACAATTTTGACCCGACCATTACGGAAGGCTCCTACTACACCGTCGGGAATTTCTTTGATACCTTTACAGAGGAACAGTTGAGTGTCTTTGCTCCGATCACCTCCGATTTCAAGGTACGTGGATATGTAGTCATCCATTATCCGATGAGTAACCTCACCGCATCCTGTAACAGTCTGCTGAACATTTCCTATATTATGCTCGTCATTCTGTTTTTACTGTCATTGATTATCCTGATCTTTTTTACTGAGCTGGTTTATCTTCCTTTACGCAAAATCACGCAGGCAACCGAGCAGTATGCATCCGGCAACATGCACTATGAATTTCAGATCGACAGTGAAGATGAAATCGGATACCTTGGTGCAACCATTTCTTACATGGCAGGTGAAATTGCACGTTCCGAAGACGATCAGAAGAAGTTCGTGGCAAATGTTTCCCACGACTTCCGCTCACCCTTAACCTCCATCAAGGGTTATCTGGAAGCAATGCTCGATGGCACAATTCCTCCGGAGCTTTACGAAAAATATCTGAACATTGTATTGAACGAAACCGAACGGCTCCGTAAGCTGACAAACAGTCTGCTGACCTTAAATAACCTGAATACGAAGGGAATGCTCCTGGATATCAGCCGCTTTAACATCAACGCCGTCATCCGTAACACGGCTGCCTCCTTTGAAGGCACCTGCAGGCAGAAGATGATTGCCATTGAACTCATCCTCACTGGTGACGAGCTTTATGTCAAAGCCGATGTCGGGAAGATCCAGCAGGTATTGTACAACCTTCTCGACAATGCCATCAAATTCAGCCACGAGGATTCCATTATCAGGATTGAAACCACGGAAAAGCACAATAAGGTATTTGTCTCTGTAAAGGACAGTGGAATCGGTATTCCGAAGGACGAACTGAAGCAGATCTGGGAACGCTTTTACAAATCTGATCTGTCCCGTGGCAGGGACAAGAAGGGAACCGGCTTAGGACTTTCCATTACCCGGGAAATCATCCGTTCCCATGGTGAAAACATTAACGTCATCAGTACAGAAGGCGTTGGCTCTGAATTTATTTTTTCACTTCCGGTTGCCGCAGACGAAGAGGATGAATACTAATTTCTCCGGCCAGATCAGAAGATACCACATTTATCATTCATTACAGAAAGAAGGAACAACATGCATATCATCTTACATCAGCCGGAGATTCCGGCAAATACGGGAAATATTGGAAGAACCTGTGTCGCCACCGGCACAGATCTTCATTTAATTGAGCCGCTTGGCTTCCAGCTTAACGAAAAGTCCATTAAACGTGCCGGCATGGATTACTGGGAGCATCTGAATGTCACTCGTTATATCAATTTTGAGGATTTCAAATCCCGGCATCCCGGCGCCAGAATCTGGATGGCCACCACCAAGGCGCAGCATGTCTATACGGACGTTTCCTTTGGACCGGACGATTATATTATGTTTGGAAAAGAAAGTGCTGGTATTCCGGAGGAAATTCTGATAGAATATTCAGACACGTGCATCAGAATCCCGATGTTGCCCACGATCCGGTCCTTAAACTTATCGAATTCGGTATCGATCGTTTTATACGAAGCACTCCGTCAGCAGAATTTCGAAAGTATGCAGCTTACCGGAGAGCTCCATCGTCTTCACTGGCCGGATTCCACTATGAAAACAGAATAAATGCACGAATATGAAACAATTGGAGTACCTTATGAGTCAGACTGGAATTTTAACCAAAGCAAAGAAAAAATTTATTGGAGATAAAGCCTTTTACCGTTATCTGATTTTTCTGGCCTTTCCGATGATTGTCCAAAACGGAATCACAAGCTTTGTCAGTTTCCTGGATAATATTATGGTCGGACAGATCGGAACAGAACCCATGTCCGGCGTTGCCATTGTAAATCAGTTATTTTTTGTATTTAATATCTGCATCTTTGGAGGCGTCTCCGGTGCAGGTATTTTCAGTGCGCAGTTTTTCGGAAAAGGAGACTTTGAAGGACAGAAATATACCTTCCGTTTCAAATTGTACGCCTGTCTGCTGATCACTGCGATTGCCTGTGTGCTGTTTCATTTCCTGGATGAACCGCTCATTTCCCTCTACTTAAATGACGGAGGTTCTGTCGGTAATACCCGGCTTGCCCTGTCCTATGGCAAAGAATATCTCGCCATCATGATCTTTGGTCTGCTCCCCTTTGCTGTTTCCCAGACCTACGTAAGCACGATCCGTGAAACCGGACAGACCTTCGTGCCGATGGTTTCCGGTATTGTTGCGGTGATTACCAACCTGGTCCTTGATTATGTACTGATTTTCGGTGCCTTCGGAGCACCGGAGCTTGGTGTAGCCGGAGCTGCCATTGCCACTGTAATCGCCCGTTACACGGAATGCCTGATTGTTGTTGTCTGGGCTCACCGCCACCTTTATAAGAATCCTTATCTTATTGGTGTGTATAAAGGATTACGCATCCCCGGATCCATTCTTGTCGATATTTTCCGTAAGGGACTGCCCTTAATGTTTAATGAAATGCTGTGGGCGGTTGGCATGGCCGTCATCGTACAATGCTATGCTGTACGGGGTCTTGAGGTGGTTGCTGCGCAGAATATTTCCTCCACAATTTCCAATCTGTTTAATATTGTTTATCTGCAGCTTGGAAACTGTATTTCAATTGTGGTTGGTCAGAAATTGGGAGCCGGTCAGCTCGAGGAAGCAAAGGATGCCGATAATAAGATCATCTTCTTTGATGTGGCGTGTTGTGCCTGTATCTCTGTCATTATGATCCTGCTCGGCGGTCTTTTCCCTGAAATCTATAAGACAGAACCCGGCATCAAGGCTCTTGCCAAAAACTTCATTATTATTTCTGCAATGGCGATGCCTCTGTGTGCCTTCTCCCACTGCAGCTATTTTACCCTGCGTTCCGGCGGCAAAACCATCGTCACTTTCCTGTTTGACAGTGTTTATACCTGGGTAGTCATGATTCCCTATGCCTTCGTTCTATCACGCTTTACCACGCTTTCCATCACGATGGTATTTTTCCTTGTCAGCTTTACAGAAATCATCAAGGTCATCATCGGCTTCTTTATGATTAAGAGTAATGTCTGGCTGCAAAACATTGTGAATTCTTATTGACCGGATGATAAATCCTCATTCAGATTCTTCTGCTGCTCCTGTTCTTTACGGAGTTCCTTTTCTGCCTTGTTGCGGATACGGAGCTCTTTAAAGAACTGTGTCAGCATATGGGAGCATTCTTCTTCCAAAATTCCCCTTGTCACCTTCACCTGATGATTAAACTCAGGCATTTCCAGAATATTTAAGATGGATCCTCCGCAGCCTGCCTTCGGATTCATACTGGCCATAACCACTTCATCGATTCTTGCCTGTACAATCGCCCCGGCACACATCTGACAAGGCTCCAGCGTCACATACAGCGTACATCCCTCAAGCCTCCAGTCACCTAATTTCCTGCTTGCCTTATTGATTGCGGTAATTTCCGCATGCGCCAATGTATTTTTATCCGTATTCCGACGGTTATATCCTCTCCCGATAATTTTTCCTTCATGCACGATCACGCAGCCAATCGGTACCTCACCCAATGCATAGGCCTTCTTCGCCTGCCGTAATGCTTCCTTCATGTACTTTTCCTGGTCGGTTAGTTGTGTTGTTTTCACCAGAACCTCCTGGTCATAGCTATAGTTTGCTTATTTCCCGTTCATTCCTCGCAAATGCACCTTTCCTTCCATCCCCGGAATATGGTTCAGATGCTCCGCAATTCTTTTGATCTCTGCTTCTTCATAAGCATGAAAAATCATACCCTTATCCACAGATCCTTCCATTTTTGCAATCAGTTGTCCACTATCCTCAAACTGTTGTAAATAATAGGCAGGGCTTCCGGCAATCCATATACAGATCTCCTGAAGCACCTGTTGTGTATGAAATTCTTTTACAACCGTTGTCCGGAATTCATAAGGAATACCGGATTTTTTCAGCAGCTCCACAGACTGCTGCACAGCCTTCACAGGAAAAGCATTATCAGATGCTTCTGCATACGCTCCTTCTTCTGCAAGTCCCGTTGTCTCCTGATATTTCCCGGGTACATTCTTGATGTCCATTGCCACATAATCAATCTGCTTCTTTCCGATCAATTCCTCCAGCATATGTGGATGAGAACCGTTCGTATCCAGTTTTACTGCCAGCCCCAATTCCTTAATATTCCGAATGAAGTCCGGAAGATCCTGTTGAATGGTCGGTTCTCCACCGGTAATGCAGACGCCGGACAGAATATGTTTACGCTTTTTAAGAAAACCAAGGATATCCTCTTCCGTGTAATGCTCCTGTGTCAGCGGGCTTAATACCAGTCCCCCGTTATGACAGAACGGACAACGAAAATTGCAGCCTCCGGTAAATACCGTTGCTGCAACTCTTCCAGGATAATCCAATAATGTTGTTTTATTTAAACCACTGATTAACATTGTATAACTCCCATTGACAAAGAATAAAAAAACACATATACTAAATAAGTCTGAACCGTGCAGCTCTTGTTTGTAAGGAGCTGCTATGGCTGCCCGGAGTAAGTGGCGTTAACGATTGGGTCTTACGCAATGGAGACTGCGAACCGTGTCAGGTTGGGAACAAAGCAGCACTAAGCAGAACCTGCCATGTGCCGTAAGGGTGCCTGATCTCAGTTAACTGCTTTGGTAACGCGTAGCAGTTCCTTATGGACAAAGTCCACGGTTCTTTTAATACATCAATCACTTACCTTCAATGTCCATATTGCCTTATTGGGCATGCTTTTGAATGGTGGTATAGTTATTTAGAAACCGTTATACTAGTCAATCCCTGCGTGCCGCTTTCTTAGCCTTCTTCATTTTATACATTTCCTGGTCTGCGGCCTCAATAATTTCCTCAATATCCAGATCCGGTGCCGGCTCTACAATGGTATACCCCATACTTGCTTCCAGTGTATACTCATGGTTCGAATTTGCATTATAATTCTCGATTCCTGTCTGAATCTGGGAAATATAGTTCTTCGCATCTGCATCTGTGTAACCTTTGGACAGAATAACAAATTCATCTCCACCATACCGCATCAGCAGCTCACCATGCTTACGCACCTGATTCAATACATTGGCCATTGCCTTAATATATGCGTCACCTTCGTCATGTCCATACTGATCATTGACCTTCTTCAGACCATCCAGATCAAGAAACAACACAAATAACGGCTTACCTCGTTCCTGTGCCTCTTTTACAATTGCAGAAGAGAACTTGAAGAATCCGGCACGGTTAAAGATACCGGTCAATGTATCATATACCCACATGCGGTTCAGTCTCTCAACCATCGCATTCATAACTTCCTGCTTCCGCACGCTCTCTAAGGCATTATTAATATTCATAATAAACAAATGAAACCAGGAGCTGTCAATCAGGAGACGGCTCTTTCCCAGTACACAGTATCCGTAGGTTCTTTCCTGATAATGTACCGGAACGATGGTATAAAGCATACTTCCGTCATGTTCCTTGTATTTCTCAGGAAGCAATTCGTTTACATGAAAACGTCCGTAGGTCTCAAAATGTCCATTCCGGTAAGCAATCGGAACTGTCGCATCCTTCGGATACGTCAGTAAATCCATATTTCCGGCCTCGGTATTCAGATGAGACATAATATCGGTATTAATGGAATTCGTGTTATATCCCAGGCAAAGGTAAAACTCCTCCGGATCTAACATGGCAATATATTTACGAATCTTCTCAAACAGATCCTTCTGTGTCTCCACCCCTACAAAGTCTGCAGAGGAAGCTTTAATAATCTCCGTATAAGTGGTAGTCTCAATTCGATCCTGTGCCAGCTTCCTGCGGAGTTCTGCAAAGTCTTCCTTCGTATCGCACCTGCATCCACAGCTTTCGGCAAACACCGGCCAGGAAAGAAGCTGCTCACTGCCGATCTTAGGCTTACCGGCGATCTCATCCATCAGATAGGTATATGCCTTACGTCCCAGCTCCTCCTCCGGACGCTGTACACTCGTAATACGGGGTGCATGGTTCTGTGCCTCATAAATATTATCATATCCGGTAATCATGATATCCTCCGGTATACGATACCCACGCCTTTCAAGTTCGTACAGGGCTCCGAGTGCCATCTCATCATTTGCTGCCATAATAGCATCCGGCATATCCAGTCCGGAATCTGCAAAAAATTCCACAGCCTCCATTCCACTCTTAGGATGGTAATCACCAAAATAAATCCGGTGATCCTCAATCTCCATTCCATGCTCTTCCAATGCCTTCTTATAGGCATTCAACCGTCCTTCTCCATCAGAATTTCCCTCCGGACCGGAAATAAGGTTGATGGTTTTCGCACCATGCTTTTCAACAAGATGATTGATCAACAGTGTAATCCCATTGTCATTCTCCATACTAAGATTCGCCATACCCTCAACTTCCAGTGTCAGATTAACACAGGGTACTCCGGCATCATGCACATTCTGAACAATATTTGCAATCGTCTCAGCATTATATAACGTATCACCATGAATAATGACACCATCATAGTTCGTAAAATCGGGAAGCTTATAGATTTCCATCTCTCCGGTAATAAACTGTGTTGTTGAATAAGACCACACGTCACAACTAAATACATAGATGTCTGCCTGATCCTCTTTCGCCTTCTCTATAATTCCATTCAGAATCCGTTTCTGGCTGTCAAAACGGATTCCCCCCATAATAACCGCAATTTTCATAGTAAACCCTCTACCGTAAGCTAGTTCTTTCTTACTATTTTCATTATACAATTCTATGACACGATTCGCAAGTAATAACCAAATTTTCCATTATCTGACCTGCCATCACACCAGAATTGCGGAAAGCCAAACATCTCTGCGACAAGCTTCTCCTTCTCGTAATATACACCCGGAACCCCCACTCCAAACTGTCTCGCCTTTTCATCCACACGGAATAATAATAAATATCCATAATTCATCAGGCCATGCACTAAAAAGCTGTTCTGCAGGATATGTTTCATTGATTCCGGGAGTACTGCAAAATTTCCCTTATTAACACGATAGACTTCTCCAAGCTCCCTGCAATCCTCCACCTTGTGACAGGAACTGCGTATCTGCTCCCATTCCTGATCGATCTGATGGCCCCTGTCTTCTCCGCCTGTCCGGATCTGTAGTTTCCTTTGCTGTTCCTCCCTTTCCTGTTTATCCTCTTCCTGCTTATCTTCTTCCTGTTTGTCCTCTTTCCGTATATTTTCTGTAGCAGTAACAGCTAACTCCTGCTCTTCTGTTTTATCCGCATTGGTATCTGCTGCATCCTCTCTTAAGTCCCGATTTATCTGCCTAAAAATTATTTCTTTTTCCTTGATCTGGAGTTGTAATTCTTCTTCCTCCGCTTTTGAAACCAACGCTGCTGCATCATTTTCGTCCTTCCACTGGATTTCCATTGCCCACTGCTCTTCGATCCGTGTGAGCCTTACGCTTCCCAGCAGTTTCTTTTTTTCATTCTGTTTTTCCGCATTTTCTGCATAAAGATAATAATTTTTTCTTACAAACATAAAAACTCCATACAATGAATATAGTCTGTACTACTATATTCATTGTATGGAGAAATCTATACCTGTTCTTAATAAAATACAGACCTTAAATCCCATTCTGTGCCTCAAGATAGCACATGTAATCATATACCATCATGGCAATCTTAAAGGTCAGCGCATCATCAAAGGTACGCACATCCAGTCCGGTTGCCTTTTGCAGCTTTTCGACACGATACACCAATGTATTCCGATGAATAAATAACTGTCTGGAGGTTTCTGATACATTCAGATTGTTCTCAAAAAATTTATATGCTGTGGATACAATCTCATCATCCAGGCTGCCCGGATCGGTATCTCCAAAGATCTCTTCCATGAAGATCTTACAAAGATTGGTCGGAAGCTGGTAAATCAGTCTTCCAATGCCAAGTGTCGCATAGGAATTTACACGCTTCTCCGCATAAAAGATCTTGCCGACATCAATCGCCATCATTGCTTCCTTATAGGACTTGGAAACATCCTTCAATTCCTGCACAATGGTTCCATATGACACACGAACATTCGTCATAGCCTCCGCACTGATTGTATCCACAATGCTCTGCGCCACCTGATGAATCTCTTCATAACCCTCTTCAGGCTCCAGACTCTTAATCAGAATAACGTTGTTCTCATCTACCGCAGTAACAAAATCTCCCGATTGTGAAGAAAACATGCCGCGAAGCAGTTCTGCTATCGTGCTGTCCTTTTCCTTATCCGCTTCAACCAGAAGTACAACACGTGGTACTGCAACCTCTACATGAAGCTTCTTCGCCCGGTTGTACACATCAACCAACAGCAGATTATCCATTAACAGATTCTGGAAAAAGTTATTCCGGTCAAAACGCTCCTTATAAGCACTCTGCAGCTGCAGCAGCTGGCTGACCGCAATTTTACCAACCATGTAGCATTCATCACCACTTCCACGTGCGACTAACGCATACAGTAATTCTCCTTCTTCCGATACTTTCAAAAGATGATGAATTCCAATCACCTGACTGTCCGCAGGAGAAGCAATGAAATACCGGATCATGTCTCCCGTAACCTCTTCATTGTCAAAGGTAGAAACCACCTCGATTCCATCTGCATCATAAACGCAAAGATCTACTTTGGTAATATTATGAAGTTCCTCAATACAGTTTGCCAAAACCTGAGTAGATATCATCTCTTTACTCCTTTACATTTTTCGGGCCGCCTTCGGCTCGCTTTCGCTAAGTGCTCTACACAAAAGGGATGCCTTTTGGCATCCCTCTCATATACATCATACTAGTTTGTAATAACCTGTTCTGTTTCCTTATCGAATACATGAATCTTTTCAACATCGAAAGCGAACTTAACAGTATCGCCAGGTCTAGCTGTTGTACGGGAATCAACTCTTGCCGTGATCGGGAACTCAGCCAGATCAAAGTATAAGTAAACTTCAGCACCAAGTAATTCATATACCTTAATTGTAGATTCAAACACACACTTGGATGTCTCGATGAACATTTCGGAATCATATACATCTTCAGGACGAATACCAAATGTAACTGTCTTTCCAGCGTAACCGCCTTCAATCAGCTTCTTGGACTTAGCCGGAGGAAGCAGAATGTTGTTTCCTGCAACCTTAAGGCTTGCAGTGTCACCATTTACTTCTACGGTAGCATCTAAGAAGTTCATCTGAGGTGATCCCATGAATCCTGCTACGAATAAGTTGGTCGGCTTCTCATATAAGTTCTGAGGAGTATCAACCTGCTGGATTACACCATCCTTCATAACGACGATTCTATCACCAAGGGTCATAGCTTCTGTCTGGTCATGTGTTACGTAGATGATGGTTGTACCTAATCTCTGATGTAATTTAGCGATCTCGATACGCATCTGTACACGTAACTTGGCATCCAGGTTGGAAAGAGGTTCGTCCATAAGGAATACCTTAGGATTACGAACGATTGCACGTCCCATGGCAACACGCTGTCTCTGACCACCGGAAAGAGCCTTCGGCTTACGATCAAGAAGAGGTGTTAAATCAAGGACCTTAGCTGCTTCCTTAACCATCTTATCAATTTCATCCTTCGGTACTTTTCTTAACTTAAGACCGAAAGCCATATTGTCATATACAGACATATGAGGATACAGAGCGTAGTTCTGGAATACCATCGCAATATCTCTATCCTTCGGCTCTACATCGTTAACTACTCTGTCACCGATCTTCAGTTCACCGGAGGAAATATCTTCCAGACCTGCAATCATACGAAGTGTAGTAGACTTACCACATCCTGAAGGTCCTACGAAGATGATAAACTCCTGATCCTTGATTTCAAGGTTGAAATCCTTAACAGCTTCGAATCCGTTAGGATAAACCTTGCAAATATTCTTTAATGATAAACTTGACATTTTATTTGCCTCCTTAAAAAATAGTTACGTCTTTAAAATCTATGATTAGTATACATGAGATTGTACTTTTTGACTATGCCACTATTCCACAAATTTTTTCCCCCACATTGTAAAAAGTGTTGAAATTCAAAGGACTTTTCCTCTTGCAATGGCAACCTGACTAAAAAAGTACTTTTTTCATAGGCAGATTGTACATGTACTATTTACGGTCACGGTCATCGAAGAATGCAAGCTGGTTTTTGCCTCGTTTCTTTGCCTTGTAAAGTGCAGCATCGGCTGCCTTATACAACGTTTCAAAATCAGATCCGTCTGCCGGAAATACTGCTGCACCGATACTGGCTGTAGCAGAATACTTCACGTAATCGCCAACCTGGAAATGCCTGAAAAAATATTCCAGCTTCTGCGCCTCACGGATCGTATTGCTGTCATCCTTGAGATTTTTCAGGAAAATTGTAAATTCGTCACCGCCGGTCCGGCCGATAATATCAGTCACACGGAAATTCACTCCGATCTGTCTTCCCAGCTCCCGTAATACCTCATCGCCGAAGGCATGCCCCATCGTATCATTGATCTTCTTGAAATTATCAATATCCAGTACGAACATGACTGCCAGTGAATCGGGATAATCCGCCATGTATTCCTTGATCCGGCGTTCAGTGGCAAGCTTATTTCCAAGACCGGTAAGCAGATCGCTGTCTGCCTTTTCCTCAAGCTGCTTATTGCTCTTTGCCGCAGTAATACGGGCCATAAAGTTAATTATTACAATCAGTAGAACTCCGAGGATGATGGTAATAATAATCCAACCCAGTTTCATCATCAGCTTCTTCGCCTGATGCTGTTCCATATAGTTCACATAGCTCTGATGCACACCTGCAGCCAGACACCATTTATAAACCGGCGCATAAACAACGGTTCTTTCTTCTCCATCCACAGTAAATGCAAGACATCCGGTCTGTCCATTGCCTGCCTTCTGGCCGGCAACAGTTGCCCTTGCCAGATACGGCTTATCCGCATTATTCCAGAAATCCCGGGTTTTAAAAAACGAAGAGGTTTCATCCGTTGTAACAATCACGCGGCCTTTTTCATCTAAGAGCGTTATAAATGTGGCATTGCCAAACGCATCCTTCATATTGATCATGCTGCGGATCTTCTGAACGGGATAATACATCACAATCTTCTGTCCCTGTCCCTCCGCAGGAACAATCATTAAAACTGCCTCTGTTCCGGTAATCCCGTCATTGCTCACATAACGGTAAGAGAACTGTGTTGCCTCGCTTACCCACTCATAGTAGTTAGCATCATTAAGCAGTAAGACTCTGCCGTCATGAAGAATGGCGCTGCCATCGGGCCGGAACACCAGTGCTTCGTAAACTTCAGTCTGTTCCACTGCAAGATTCAGTAATTCCTTTACCTCTCCGGGCTGTCCGGTACCGGAGGATACCATTGAACAGATCATTTTCCCAACTGTATGGATTTTTTCAAATTCCTGCCCGAGCTTTGTGGCACAAAGTTCTACCTGATACTCCATATTCCTCTCGAAATTGCTGGCAATGCCCTCATTTAAGGATTTGGAAAATCTCGAAAACAATAGAACCAATATAAAAAACAACACAATTATCGGACAGACCCATTGGAGCAAAACCTTCTTCCATTCGCTTTTCATAGTCTTCTCCCTATACAACGGATTCATCACTTTATGATTTCTTTCTATTCCTCAGCGGAGTTTCCTTCCGCTGCTTTATCCTTCTCCTGCATATCTGTCTCATCTGTTTCTTCCAAAGCCTCTGCATCTTCCTCTACCGGTATACTCCAGTCATCGGCATCCTTCACATCCTGTTCCGGCTCGAACTTCCTGAAGGTCTTATTATACAAAAAAGCATTCAACAGTGCCGGACCGGACATTCCGAAGCAGAAGGTAACCGGCATGATCTGTGGCACCCAGAAAATAATAATCAACGGCAGTGCCCAGCACGCTACCATTAAAATGGTCTTGGGAAGAATCATAATTCCCATCAGTGCAGAGTTCTTAAGTGTCATCTTCACGCTGTTATCAAATTTCGCCAGTAATGGATAAGCCAGTGTCAGAGCAAGTACTGCCAGAATGGCTACACCGATTAACAGAAGGCTCATCCAGGACGGAAGACTGTTTTGTGCATTCCGGATTATCCAGAAATCCGCTGCAAAAATAATAATCAGCAGCACTTCAATCAGCCAGATTATAGTTGCCTGTTTGAAATTCTCTTTAAAAGATTTAAAAAAGCTTCTTACAATGTAGCATTCTTCATCACGTACAATCTTAAGTACCACATAATGCAGGGCTGTCATCGATGCACCGACCGTAATAATCGGCAGACAGCAGAAAAATGCCAGAAGATTCACAATAATCAGATCGGCCATTTTGGTTAAAGCAACCATGACCGGACTGTCTAAATTAAAAAAACGTCCCATTTTTACTTCCTTTACAAGTTTAGTCTCATTGGGGTATAGATGATGCCGCTGCTATGTGTCTGCAGTCCAACATCGTGAAACCCGATTTTGTGGTAAAATCCGACCGCATACGGTGATGCATTCACTGACACGGCAATCTTACCAAGTTCCTGTTTTACATAATCGGCCATTGCCATAACAAGGCTCCGTCCGATTCCCCGATAATGATACTCTTTATCTACAAATAGCAGCGAAATATGACTCTCATTCCGGAGAGCAATCATACCGGCCATATGCTCTCCGTCATAAGCTCCCATCACCTGATACATTCCTCTGTCAAACATTCTTTTCAGATTTGTATCGGTGATAAAGTCCTTAAAATTCGCTATTCCCTCTTCAGAATAATCAGCGGCCTCAAACTTCAAAAATGTTTTCCATGCCAGTGCCATAGCGTCATCCCATTCGTTCTGCCCGATAAAACGGATCTCATAGGATGTATCATTTTCCCTGATCATATTATAGTCCTTTTTCCGCCGGGCGTCTAGTCCTTTGGTACTATCTCTCTCGTTTGAAGTAACAACTATTTACTCCTGTTTAAAAATTCCCTGTAAGGTATCCGTCACCGACTCCTTCAGATAATCCGCAAAGCTCTCTGCCGCATTTGCAGCAGCAGCCTTTACTGCATTCGTCACGGCTTCGTTCACATGATCCACACAGTCTTCCCCGTACTTTTCATAAAGGCTCTTTGCCTCATCAATCACGGTGTCCGGAGAGAAACCGAACTGCTCAAGCTGATCCACCGTATCCACAATTTTCTGTGCATCCGCTTCACTGATTTCCACACCGAACTGCTCCTTGCCTTCCTGCAGCGCATCCTTCAGACCTTCCCGTGAATCGAGTGCTCCGCTGTCAATCTTGTCCCTGACAAAATCAAGCACCTGGTTCGCCGTATCCGCATCCACATTTTTCACAAGCTGTCCAAACTGCCCCGTCATTTCTCCTACTGCCGCAGAATAATCCACGGAAGCGCTTTCCTTCCGGGCTGTATAACGCTGCCCGAGCACGACCACATACCCCGCTGTTCCCAGCATCAGGACAAATAATAAACATAAGAAAAACTTTTTCACTAATACTCCTCTACGCGCTCCATAACCCATGCATAGATGTCGTCAAAAATCTGCTGTTTTATGGGCTCATTCAAGATTTCGTGTCTGCAGCCTTCGTACAGCCTCAGGGATGTCCGCTTCATTCCGACTCTCTTAAAGTCCTCCTGAGCTTTACGTACTCCCTCACCGTAATTTCCAACCGGATCATCCGTTCCTGCAATGAACAGAACCGGCAGATCCTTCGGCATCTCCTTGAGGTTTTCATCCTTATTCAGGCGGTCCAACAGGGTAAACAAAGTCCGGAAGCCATTTAATGTAAAGGTGAAACCACACATCGGTTCATCCAGATACTTCCGAACTTCCTTTTCATCCGTACAAAGCCAGTCAAATGCCGTTGCCGCTTCCACGATTTTCTTATTATAATTGCCAAATGCCAGCTTATCGATTCCCTTCGCCACATGACCGGCTCCGAGGAAAAGACGCTGTACACGTTCGATCATCAGACAAAGCTTCACCAGAGCCTTCGGCTGGGAACCGGTACCACAGATAATCGCTCCCTGAATTCCTGTCCCGTAACGGAACAGATAGTTTCTGGTGATAAAGGAACCCATACTGTGTCCTAAGATCACATACGGGATTCCCGGGTACTCTTCCTGATTCATCTTTTTCAGGCGGTGTACGTCCCGTACAACAACCGTTGCCGGATCCTGTTCACAGAAGAACCCGTATTTCCCATTTTCGCCGACACTTTTTCCATGTCCGAGATGATCCTCTCCGGTAACCATGATCCCCTTCTCTCCCAGATACATGGCCATCGGCTCATAGCGCTCCACGAACTCCGCCATTCCGTGGACAACCTGCAGAATACAACAGATTTTGCCCTCCGGAACCCAGCGTACCGCGTGGATCCTGGATTTTCCATCCCTTGAATCAAATAAAAACTCTTCTTTTTTAACCATAAGTGCCCCCGCAACCTGATGTTTTAGCTGATTTCTGCTCCTGCCGGCATTTCCTTCTCCGGTGTCAGAAGTGCCAGATTCCCCTCTGCATCCTCTGCACAAAGCAGCATTCCTTCTGAAAGAACTCCTGCAAGCTTTGCAGGCTTTAAGTTCACCAGAACCATCACCTTCTTACCGACCATCTCCTCTGCACTGTAGTGCTGCTTAATGCCGGAAACAATCTGCTTTATCTGACTGCCGATCCTCACCTGTGAGCATAAAAGCTTCTTGGACTTCGGAACTTCCTCACACTTGATAATTTCTCCTATCTGGAACTGCATTTTAGCAAAATCATCAAAGGTAATTTCTTCCTTCGGTTCGATATCAATCACATTTTCTTCTACTGCTTCCCCATTTTCCCCTGCGGCCTGTGCCTTGCGTTCTGCATACATGGCGTTGACCTTTTCCATCACTTCTTCGACCTTCAGTCTTGCAAAAAGAATTTCCGGTTCTGCAGTTACCTTATTTCCGCTTTCATAAAGGCCGAACTTCTCACAGTCTTCAAAGCTTCTGACGGAAGTATTGAGCTGCTGTACGATCTTCTTTGCGGTAGAAGGCATGAACGGCTCAAGTAAGGAAGCGCCGGTTGCAATACTCTCTACCAGATTGTATAAAACGGTGGAAAGACGATCCATGTTGGCCTCATCCTTGGCAAGTACCCACGGCTCTGTTTCATCAATATATTTGTTGCAGCGTTTGAACAGTGCAAAAATCTCCGTGATGGCATCTGCCACACGCAGCTCGTCCATCTTCGCAGATACTCTCTTATAGGTACCTGTTACGACTGCCTTAAGGTCTTCATCCATCTCACCGGTAACCTTCTTGTCTGCTACTATACCGCCAAAATATTTATTGCTCATGGAAATTGTACGATTCACCAGATTACCGAGTGTATTGGCAAGCTCGGCATTGGTACGCTCCGTTACAAGCTCCCATGTAATGTTCCCATCGTTATCAAACGGCATCTCATGCAGTACATAGTAACGGACAGCATCGACACCAAAGAAGTCTACCAGGTCATCAGCATAAATCACATTTCCCTTGGACTTACTCATCTTATCGTTATTCATCAATAACCAGGGATGACCAAATACCTGCTTCGGCAGAGGCTCTCCCAGTGCCATCAGGAAGATCGGCCAGTAAATGGTATGGAAACGGATAATATCCTTACCAATCAGATGAAGGTCTGCGGGCCAGAGCTTCTTATACTGCTCAGAGCTGTTGCCCTCACAATCATAGCCGATACCGGTAATGTAGTTCGTCAGTGCATCCAGCCATACATAAATAACATGCTTGTCATCAAAGTCTACCGGAATTCCCCACTTAAAGGAGGTTCTCGATACACACAGATCCTGCAGTCCCGGTAATAAGAAGTTGTTCATCATTTCATTCTTACGGGATACCGGCTGGATAAATTCCGGATGGGTATTGATATGCTCAATCAGACGATCTGCATATTTGCTCATCTTAAAGAAATATGCCTCTTCCTTCGCCGGCTTTACTTCTCTTCCACAGTCCGGACACTTGCCATCCTTTAACTGGGATTCGGTCCAGAAGGATTCACACGGTGTACAATACATTCCTTCATAGGAGCCCTTATAGATATCTCCCTGATTATACAGTCTCTTGAAAATCTTCTGTACCTGCTTCTCATGCGCTTCGTCCGTAGTACGGATAAATTTGTCATAAGAGGTGTCCATCAGATCCCACAAGCTGCGGATCGTTGCGGCTGTCCGGTCAACAAATTCCTTCGGTGTAATTCCGGCTTCCTGTGCCTTGATTTCAATCTTCTGGCCATGCTCGTCGGTTCCTGTCTGGAAGAACACATCATAGCCGTCTTTTCTCTTAAATCTGGCGATACTGTCTGCCAGAACGATTTCATAACTGTTTCCTATATGCGGCTTCCCCGAAGTATACGCAATCGCAGTCGTAATATAATACTTTCCTTTATTGCCCATAACATTCCTTTCCTGTGTATTCTTATACACATTACGTAACTATGAAAATGGAAAGATGCATGCATTTGCAAAACAATTAAGGGTTTGCAAAAACAATTTGCATGATTCTGCATAGTTATTTTAATATTATCGAAAATGCTCTGTAATGTCAATTCTTCAGCGCCTCCAAATTCAAAAAATGGGTAACAGTTCAGCCATGCAGAAATGATTGTGTAAGATGTCCGTGGGAGCTTGCTCACTAAGGGCAGCTTATACAATCATTTCTATAGGGCGGACGCCCGACATGAAATAAGTTGCCGGAAAGCACGTATATTTGTTAGCCAATCTGTACAATCCGGCAACTTATGAATGAGCATGGCTGGATCGTTACAAAAATGTAACAGTTCACGGGATACCGGTCTGTTGCTTTTTCTGCGCCTGTTGCATTATACTAAATAATAAACACAGGATGTAATCTCGCATTCCAATATATTGTCCAAAGGAGACCAGACATAACGATGCTGCGGCAGATCCACTTTTTCCTGACAAATGAATATTACACATCCCTTGAACCAGGGCTTGATGAAATATGTGCTGCTGCCATGAACGGAATACCGGAAGGAGCAGTCCTGCAGCTTTTCTTTACCCCGATCCCCGAAAAAGAGTTTACTTCATCCTTTGACGCATTGTCCGCACTCTCTCCTGCAGAGCCTGTCCCTGCGGATAAAAAAATCTGTGACAGGGAACATTTCCTTGCTGTCACGGATTCTTCTGTTGTTCTGCATCGGCTTTTAGCAAAGGGATATTATACAATTGCACTTTATCACGAAACAAATCATTCCGAAGACTTCTCCGGAACTCCCTATGCGGTGGAGGATCTGTTTTCGATGACCTATGATTCTTACGAAAAAGCCTACGAGCGGCTTGCCGGACTTCCCTGGCAGATCCTAAAAACCCCGCATCTTACCTTACGGGAAAGCACCGTTTCTGACGTGGAGGATTTTTACCGGATCTATCAGGACCCTTCGATCACGAAATATATGGAGAAGCTTTTTCCGGACAGGGACGAAGAACGTTCTTATATGAAGGACTACATTCAGAAGATTTATGGCTTTTACGGATTCGGCTTATGGAGTGTCATTCACACGGTTACCGGAACCGTCATCGGGAGGGCCGGCTTAAGTGTAAGGGAAGGCTATGAGATTCCCGAACTCGGATTTGTAACGGAGGTCGCCTTCCAGCATCAGGGCTATACTTACGAGATCTGTGAAGCCATCCTACGCTATGCATGGAAAGAACTGGAATTTCCACAGGTACAGGCTTTCTGCCATCCGGAAAATACTGCTTCCCTCCATCTTCTGCAAAAGCTTGGCTTTACATACGCAGGTGAAGATCTTCTTCAGGGCATTCCGCATGCAAGATATATTGTCAGTCTCCCAAAATCATGCTAAACTAATAGCTGGCTACTGTTCACTCATACCTCGTTCCGGTAATGATAGCTGTTCAGTACCTAAACGACAGATGTTTTAAATGAATCTTTTAAGGAATAAGAAAGGAATACAATTATGGCACAGAATCCTGTTGTTACATTTACTATGGAAAACGGCGATGTGATGAAGGCAGAGCTTTATCCCGAAATCGCACCTGCTTCTGTCAACAATTTCATCAGTCTGATTCAGAAAAACTTCTACGATGGTCTTATTTTCCATCGTGTCATCCGCGGCTTTATGATCCAGGGCGGTGATCCGGAAGGTACCGGCTGCGGCGGTCCTGGATACAGCATCAAGGGTGAATTTTCACAGAACGGCTTCAAAAACGATTTAAAGCATACCGAAGGTGTTCTTTCCATGGCAAGAAGCATGATGCCTGACTCTGCAGGCTCCCAGTTCTTCATTATGCATAAGAACAGCCCGCACTTAGACGGCTCCTACGCTGCCTTCGGTAAGATTATCGAGGGTATGGACGTGGTAAACAAGATTGCAGAAACCGCTACCGATTACAACGATCGTCCGTTAGAGGATCAGCGTATGAAGACCGTTACCGTTGAGACCTTCGGTGTCGATTATCCCGAACCGGAGAGGTACTAGTACACCGATTTCTAAATAACTGCACCATATAACTTGCCTGACTTCAAATAAAATCACCCCGGATGCTCCATCAGAAGCACCCGGGGTGATTTTTGCTTTAATTTTCTTCATGCAGCAGACTCATCTTTAATTCAAACATTGCGGGACTCATGTCCAGATAGTGCGTATGTGCATTTTCAAAACGCTGCTCTTCCTCCCAGATTTCATTTTCAAGCTGATCCTTCACATACTGACGGATTTCCTCAATATCCGGAAGATCATAGATCCGTTTCCCCTTCTCAAAAACAGGCACCTGAAGCTTCTTAAAACGACATCCAACGAAGCTGCGGTTCTTCCAGTAGTTCACCGGATCCACGTAACGTACCGGTTCGAAATCCCGAATCTGTTCACCCTTAACTGCAAGGTAATCCGCAACAGCCTTTCCATTCTCATCATACACACGATAAACTTCCTTGATTCCGGGATTTGTAATCTTTTCAGCAGTTTCCGAAATCTTAATCTTTGGTATGAATTTTCCATCCTTCTGTATCGCAACAAGCTTATACACTGCACCGAATACCGGTGTTGAGGAAGAAGTAATCAGCCTCTCTCCCACGCCATAGCTGTCGATCTTTGCGCCCTGACGATTCAGGGAGGAAATGGTATACTCATCAAGGCTGTTGGATGCCACGATCATACAGTCCGGAAGCCCTGCTTCATCCAGCATCTTCCTTGCCTCCTTGGACAGATAGGCAAGATCTCCGGAATCGAGACGGATTCCAATGAGCTTTTTACCCATCGGTTCCAAAACCTCTCTGGCCGTCCGGATTGCATTCGGGACACCGCTCTTTAACACATCATACGTGTCAACCAATAATACCGTTCCATCCGGATAGCTTTCTGCATAAGCCTTAAATGCATCATATTCACTGTCAAAGGTCATCACCCAGCTATGCGCCATCGTTCCTGAAATCGGAATATGAAACATTTTTCCGGCAAGCACCGTTGCGGTACCCGCTGCTCCTCCGATATAAGCAGCCCGTGCGCCATATACTGCAGCATCTACATTATGTGCGCGCCTTGCTCCGAAATCCGATACCGGCTTTCCGTTTGCGGCCTGCACAATGCGGTTGGTCTTCGTCGCAATGAGTGACTGGTGGTTAATCTCCAGCAAAATCGTCGTCTCGATCAGTTGGGCATCAATGAGGGGGGCCACTACCGTTATAACCGGTTCATTCGGATACATCACCGTCCCCTCCTTCATCGCATAGATATCCCCGCGAAACCGGAAATGCAGCAGATACTTAAGGAACTCCTCTGTAAAAAGCCGCTTTGACCGGAGATACTCCACATCCTCTTCACTGAAATGCAGATTTTCAATATATTCCACTACCTGCTGAAGTCCTGCAAAAATGGCAAATCCTCCATTATCCGGATTATTCCTGTAAAACACGTCAAAGGCCACCCATGTATCCTTAAAGCCCTGATTGAGATAGCCATTGGACATCGTCAGTTCATACATATCCATCACCATGGAAATGTTGCGTTCATGATATTGTGTATTCATTGTTTACCCTCTTCCCTTCCGGGACCCTCTTCTTATATGCTTCTATGGATTGCTATAACTGTCTTTAAATGGTTACTCTCTGTCATTTTTGCGATAGGCTGCCATAGGGCTTTGCTTAAACAGATTTCTCTGATAGCGCTCCTCAATCTTTTTCTTCACTTCATCCTTCTCACAGACTCCGGTGAGAATATAAGTATCCAGCTCCTCATAGGTAAAGCCGAAGTTATCTTCATCGGTCTTTCCGGTAAGCCCGTCCGACGGATCCTTATGAATGAACCGGTCCGGAATCCCAAGATATTCTCCGATGGCGATCACCTCCGTTACCGTAAATGCAGAAATCGCTGAGAAATCTCCTGCCATATCTCCGTAAATCGTGCAGTATCCCACATGCTTTTCCGAGCGGTTCCCATTATTGGAAACTCTGCCGTTCATCGACTGGGCCACCGCATAGAGTGTCGTCATCCGGATCCGTGGCGGAATATTCGTAAGCATTACCGTCCCTTGCGCAAACTCCCGGTCTGCCGGAGTACATCCTGTTTCCAAATGAACTGCTTCCTTTAAGCACTTCTTTAATCCATCTGTCGCTGCCCCGATATCCACAATGGCACAGGGAATCTGTAACCACTCTGCAATATCCTTTGCCACCTGCAGATCCGGCTGTACATGATCCGGCATCAATACTCCGAATACCCGGTCCTTTCCAAGTGCTTTCACACAAAGCGCTGCAACCAGCGTTGAATCCTTTCCTCCGGACAGTCCGATCACTGCCGGCGAATCCGGACCATTCTTTGCAAACCAGTCCCGGATCCATCCGATGACCCGCTCCGCTTCCTTTCCTGCATCAAATTCCTTTTCCATATAAGCTTTTAAATATGGATTCATTGTACCCTCCCTTTAGTCTATGTTGTAATCTGCACATTCTAACGATACAGTCTGTGTTCTGCAATATACTGCTCCACACCCTCCGGAACCAGACCGGTAAGCCGCTCCCCGTTCTTCACCTTCCTGCGGATCAGTGTCGAAGAGATTTCCTGTTTTTCGAATGGAACGAAGCGGATTTGGGCTCCATACTCTGTCTCATACCTTTTCACGGTCTGTACAAGTGTTTCTGCTGTATCCTGATTCCGTAACAGCACAATAACTCCTGCAAGCCGGAAAATGATTTCCGGATGATACCAGTGTTTCATTTCCTTTAAAGAATCACTTCCGACAATCAGCTCATATTGGATATCCGGGTTTTCTCCGGTCAGCTCCAAAAGCGTATCTGCCGTATAGGTATTTCCTTCCCGTTCACATTCTATTCCGGATAATTCACACCAGGATTCCTCTGCAATCAGCCGCTGTACCATCGCATACCGGTGCTCCTTACCGGTTACCCTTCCTTCCGATACCTTGTACGCCGGCACTCCATTTGGAATAAACAGAATATGATCAAGCTGTGCTGCCTCATAGGCAGCCTTTGCAGCATATAGATGTCCAAAATGAGGCGGATCAAAGGTTCCTCCCATAATTCCTATTGTTTTCATACTTCCTCCGCGGCCACCTGATTTTCTTTAGGCTCATCATATCACAGATTACTTTTCAAATTCCATAAAAACACCAGATTTCCGTGTCTTTTATTCGTTGTTTACAATTTATTCACAATTTATTTCAAAAAACTTCACTTCCCAATCATTCTTTAGACATTTCTCAATCATATACTAAGATCATAAGATACAGAACAAAAGAAACACACAAAAGAAATAACAAACGCCTATATCAAGTAATTGATTTATTAATAACTTTTTCATAATAAATGCCAAGCAAAACCAGTTTGCTTGGCATCCTCCCTTTTTATGGGGAATTTTTATATATTTGGTAACTATTCAGAGCCATGCAAATTATGACAATATGGACGTCGAATGCTTGCATTCGTAAGGACATTTGGCATAATTTATATGGCGAAGTAACCACATGAGGTAAACTACGTTGCGTTAGCAGCGGTTTTACGAATGAGGTTCTGAATAGTTGCGATATTGGGATATTATGCTACACTAAACTCAGGCTGCGTTTTCAACCTGCTTTCGCTAAGTGTACAGGTATGGTTCAAAAAGGTGCTGTCCAATGGACAACACCTTTCTTTTTGCTTTTCGTTTATTGAATCTGTCTGAAATCAGCTCAATCAAGCCTTTCCTTCAGATCCAAGTACATATTGAATCTTGTGAGCTACCATGTCCTTAACAGCCTGACGAGCCGGCTTTAAGTACTGACGGGGATCGAAATGATCCGGATGCTCTGCAAAGTACTTACGAATGTTACCTGTCATTGCAAGACGGATATCGGAGTCAATGTTGATCTTACATACAGCAAGTTCAGCAGCCTTACGAAGCTGTTCTTCCGGAATACCAACTGCATCAGGCATGTTTCCGCCGTACTGGTTAACCATCTTAACGAATTCCTGAGGAACGGAAGAAGAACCATGAAGTACGATCGGGAATCCGGGTAATCTCTTAATACACTCTTCCAGAACGTCGAAACGAAGTGGAGGGGGAACAAGGATACCATCTGCATTACGTGTACACTGAGCAGCAGTGAACTTGTATGCACCATGAGAAGTACCGATTGCAATTGCAAGAGAGTCACAACCTGTTCTGTCAACGAACTCTTCTACTTCTTCCGGATGGGTATATGCTTCCTTACCAGCTTCTACAACAACTTCATCTTCAATACCGGCAAGTGTACCAAGTTCTGCTTCTACAACAACGCCATGAGCGTGTGCATATTCAACAACCTGCTTGGTAATTGCGATATTGTCTTCGAAAGACTTGGAGGATGCATCGATCATAACGGAAGTAAATCCGCCATCGATACAGGACTTACATAACTCGAAGCTGTCACCATGATCAAGGTGAAGTGCGATCGGGATGTCAGGATTCTCGATAACAGCTGCCTCTACTAACTTAACTAAGTAAGTATGATTAGCGTATGCACGAGCTCCCTTTGAAACCTGAAGAATAACAGGGCTCTTCAGCTCGCCGGCTGCTTCTGTAATACCCTGCACGATTTCCATGTTGTTCACATTGAAAGCACCGATTGCATAGCCGCCATCATAAGCTTTCTTGAACATTTCGGTAGTAGTAACTAATGCCATTTTTGTTCATCCTTTCTTTATTGTATACTTTATAGGTTTGTTATAACTTATTCAACCTCACTCATTATAACCGATTCCCCACAAAATGGGAACTAAAAAATGAATATTTCTTCCAAAATTAGTAACAGTTCAGCCAAGCCCATTCATAAGCTGCCGGTTTGTACAGATTGGCTCAGGGACAATAATCTGCAAAGCCTGCTTTTCATTCCGGATTTCGACCTTATTATGAATCCCTCCATACTCTCCGTCCAGTGTCCAGGCAACTCCCTCCTTCGAGGTAATTGTCAGGGCCTTCGTCTTAAAGCAGTACATGCTCTCTGTACTGATGTCACGATTGACCAGAGCTGACATAATCTGATTTACTTCCATGGCCGTATTAGGTTTCTTAATCAGGGTTACCTCGAATTCACCATCATCGAGCTGTACATTCTTGCCGGTGATATTCTTAAAGCCGCCTACAGACACCGAATTTGTCACCATTCCGTATAAAAAGCTTCCCTCTACAGAGAAGTCTTCACTTTCGACTTTCAGATCATAAGCCTTAATGTTGGAAAGACTCTTCACTCCTTCCAGCAGGTAAGCCATATGTCCGAGGACATTTTTCATATCCTGCCTCGTTGCATAGGAAACCTCGGTAAACAGACCAAATGCCGCAATATAGATAAAATAATCTTCGTTGAATGCCCCCACATCACAGGAAAACCGGCGGCCGTTCACAATGGAGGAGGCTGCTGCTTTCATTCTTCCCGGAATTCCAAGACTTGATGCAAAATCATTCGTACTCCCTGCAGGAACATACCCGATTGGCAGCTTTTCACTGCTGTACATCATGCCGCTCACCACTTCATCAAGCGTGCCATCCCCTCCACAGCAGACGATCAGATCAAAGAATTTCTTTTTCCGTTCTACAACTGCCTTTCTCCCGTCTCCCTGTGACTGTGTCGGATACACCGTAATTTCATAATCTGCCTTTGCAAAAATATCAATAATGTCTAAAAAATTGCTCCGGATCTTTTCCTTTCCGGCTCTCGGGTTATATATAAACAGAAGCTTTTTCTTCTGGTTCCATTCATTCATTGCCCTTATCTCCCATCCAGACTGATCACACTCTACTTGTCCCTCTCACAAAAAAACCACTGTATTGCCCCCCGACAACACAATGGCCTTCTTACTTCATTATTTACCTTCAGGATTGCTTAAATAAGCCTCCATGCCAGCCATCGCCTGTTCTTCGTCAGATCCGTCTGTAATAATCCTGATTTCTGTTCCAAGGCTTGCGGCAAGGCTCATCATACCCATAATACTCTTCGCATTAACCCTTCTTCCTTCGGTTTCCAGATAAACCGTGCTGTCATACTGGCTTGCAACCTGTACCAGCATCGCAATGGGTCTTGCCTCCAGTTGTCCATCCAACTGAGGTTTGATCGATTTCTCCAACATAATATTCTCCTCCTTTAAACCCTAATCTTATCGGCAAGTTCACTCAGTTTGCGTAATCTATGATTGACGCCGGACTTCCCTACCGGCGGATTAAGGAACTTCCCGAGCTCCTGCAATGAACTTTCCGGATATTCCAATCGAATTTCCGCCATTTCACGCAGGTTCTCCGGCAGTTTTTCCATTCCGTAATGCTTCTGCAGATAAAGAATATCCTCAATCTGCCTGCTAGCAGCATTCACCGTTTTCGTGATATTTGCTGCCTCACAGTTCACCTTACGGTTTACCGAATTACGAACCTCCTTTTCTACACGGAGGTTTTCCAGATACATTAAGGACAGACGTGCTCCCATGACATTCAACAGATCAACGATTGCCGCCCCTTCCTTCATATATACTACATAGTGCTTCTTTCTGCAAATAATTTTTGCTTCCAGTTCAAAATCTGCTATCATTTCCCGGATCTGCTGTGCCTGCTTCTCCTGTTCACAGACAAATTCCAGATGATACCCCTTCTTCGGGTCACTCATGGAACCTGCACATAGAAATGCTCCCCGCAAACAGGCTCTTTTACAACAGCTCTGCTTCAGCAACATCCGGTTCACCCCTTCCAATGGAAAAAGAGGCTTGCCCGATTCATCCAGCATTTTTAACGCCTGCAGTATTTTATCCGCACACGCATTTATCATAAAGGTTTTTTTCAGTAATGTAAAGTACTTTCTGCCTATTATCTCGTTTTCAGACTTCAGCTCAATTTGTGTACCGGAGCCGTCATGTTTCAGGACACATCCATAAGTGACAAGTGCCGCCAGTTCAGCAAGCTGACAATGTCTGGCTCCCGGCACCACGTTTTCCAGCTCTTCCTTCACTTGTAACGAAAATGACATGCTTCTCTCCTAAATACCCTGTCCCACATCACGATGCGCAATTTTAAGTCCGTAATCGCCCTGATCCTTCAGCTCCTCATAGAGACGGTTTGCCAGTGTCACGCTGCGGTGTTTGCCTCCGGTACAGCCGATTCCGATCACAAGCTGATACTTTCCTTCCTTCACATAATTGGGAATCAGGAATTTAATCATGTCTGTCAGCTTGTCAATGAAAATATGTGCCTCTTCAAAGCTCATGACATAATCCTGTACTTCCCTGTCATTTCCGGTTTTGTATTTCAGTTCTTCAATATAAAAAGGATTCGGCAGAAAACGTACATCAAATACCAGATCCGCATCTGCCGGGATACCATGCTTGAATCCAAAGGAAAGGATCGTCACCATCAGACTGTTGTAATTCTCATTCCGCACGAAAATCCGATCCAGCTCCTCCTTTAATTCCCGCGTCAAAAGGCGGGATGTATCAATGACATAATCCGCCTGACTTTTCATATTCTTAAGGATTTCCCGCTCTCTGCGGATCCCATCCTCAATCCGTCCATCCGGTGAAAGCGGATGAACACGTCTTGTTTCCTTGTAACGCTTTAAAAGCTCAGCATCTCCCGCTTCCATAAAGAGGATTTCGAAAGAGTAGCCATTGTCACGGAGCTTGTGCAGGATCTTCTCCACATCTTCAAAGGACTGGTCCGCACGTACATCAAGGCCAAGCGCCACCTTGGTAACCTCGCTGTTAGGCATGGCAATCAGCTCCACAAACTTCTCGATCAGAAGAACCGGAAGATTGTCTACACAATAAAACCCTGCATCCTCCAGCATACGAAGTGCTGTACTTTTTCCTCCACCGCTCATACCGGTAACAATTACAAAACGCATATTAAAAATCTCCCAACAAAATCACTTCTGTCTCCAGAGTGACACCGAATTTCTCTTTCACACGCTCCTGCACTTCGCAGATCACCTCTGCCACATCTGCTGCCGAAGCATGGTTTTTGTTAATAATAAAGCCACAGTGCTTTTCGGAAACACAGGCTCCTCCGATTGAATAGCCCCGTAAACCCGCATCCATAATGAGTTTGCCGGCAAAATAGCCTTGCGGCCGCTTAAAGGTGCTTCCGGCACTTGGATACTGCAACGGCTGCTTATCCCTGCGGCGCCGGTTCAGCTCTGCCATCTTCGCTGCAATTTCTTCCTTATTGCCCGGCTGCAGCTCCATCTCTACCTGCACCACGATAAAGGGACGCTTCTTAATCACGCTGGTGCGATACCCGAATTCCATATCCTGATTATCAAGGACAAGGATTTCGCCCTCTTCATTCAAGACCCACACCCTCGTAACAACCTGCTTCAGTTCCCCATCATAGGCTCCGGCATTCATCACCACACCGCCTCCGATGGATCCGGGAATTCCGGATGCAAATTCAAAACCGGTCAGGGCATGTTCATAGGCTTCCCGGGCAATCCGGGACATAAGACATCCTGCCTGGACCGTCAATCTGTTTCCATCCACCTGAATCTGATCCATCCCGTCTCCAAGATAAAGAATGATACCATGATAGCCTTTGTCCCCGACCAGAAGATTACTTCCGTTTCCGATAACAAAATATGGGAGCTCAGCCAGCTTAAAATATGGAATCAGCTTTTCCAGCTGTTCCTTATTGCGGATCCGTAAGAAGGCTTCCGCTTCACCGCCCACACAGAAGGTCGTGTGGCGGCTCATCGGTTCGTTCTTAAGGATATCCTGTGGATCTACATATTGACTGATATATTCATAAACTGCTTCATTTATAAGTTCCAAATCGCACTCCTGCATGTCGCTTTTCTTATATGATACTAACGGTCCAATACCAGCTTGGCTGCTCCGTAAATACCGGCGTCATTTCCCAGTGTTGCAAGCTCAAACTTCACATCCCTGTCTGCATGAAAAACCGCCTTCTGATAGTAAGGCCTGATATAATCAATGAGAACAGAGCCTGCCTTGGATACGCCGCCGCCAATAACAAAGGCCTCCGGGTTGGTTACACAGGCAATTGCTGCAAGTCCTTCTCCAAGATACTGTCCGAACTGCTCTGCAATCTCCATTGCAACCGGATCCTTTGCCTTTACTGCATCAAATACGCTCTTTGCAGAAAGTGTGGTTGTGCGCAGAACAGAATCCTGTGTAGTCTTTTCCAGCTTGCGCTTTGCAAGACGGGTAACACCGGTTGCCGAGGAATACTGTTCCAGACATCCCCTGTTTCCACAGCCGCAGGTCTCCTGCTCGTCATCCTCCACATGAATATGTCCAATCTCACCACCGGCTCCGTTTGCACCTGTGAGCATCTTTCCATTGACGATGATACCGCCGCCGACACCGGTTCCAAGTGTCACAACGACAAGATCCTTATAGCCCTGTCCGCCGCCCTTCCACATTTCACCAAGTGCAGCAACGTTGGCGTCATTACCTGCCATAACAGGGAGCTTTAAGATATTTTCCAGAGTTTCTTTGATACTGAATACACCCCATCCAAGATTTGCAGCCTTATAGATGACACCTTCGCTGTCAACCGGTCCCGGTGCCCCAACACCGACACCAACCACATCCTTACGGTCAATTCCTGCATCCTTAATCTTCTTCTCAATGCTTGCGGCAATATCCGGAAGAATATGGCTTCCGTTGTCTTCTTTTCTTGTAGGGATTTCCCACTTATCCAGAACATTGCCCTCTGCATCGAAATATCCTAGCTTTACGGTTGTTCCACCGATATCAACACCAAATACATACTGACTCATTGTTTCCATACCTCTCTTTATTCTTATGTTATTTTCTTATAAATATGTGTATCCGTTGAGAATATCCTCTCTTTATTCGTCTTCGTCCTCATCACGTCTTCTTGTGAGGGATTCCTGTACACGGCGGTACAGCTCCTGTGCAGCATTGTAACCCATCTTCTTCTGACGATGGTTGATTGCGGCTGACTCACAGATGACAGCCAGATTACGTCCGGGACGGATCGGAATATTGTGGCACACCACCTTATTGCCAAGATATTCAGTATATTCTTCTTCCAATCCGAGACGGTCGTATTCCTTATTCTTATCCCACTCTTCGAGCTTGATGACCATGTCGATGGACTGGGTATCTTTTACACTCTCGACACCGAACAGGGTCTTCACGTCGATGATGCCGATCCCGCGCACCTCGATGAGATATCTTGTGATATCCGGGGCGGAACCGACGAGAGTCTCATCGCTGACCTTGCGAATCTCCACAACGTCATCACTTACGAGACGGTGTCCACGCTTGATGAGCTCCAGGGCGGCCTCGCTCTTACCGATTCCGCTCTCGCCTGTAATCAGGACGCCTTCGCCATATACGTCAACCAGTACGCCGTGCACGGAAATGCAGGGTGCCAGCTTGACATTCAGCCAACGGATCAGCTCTGCCGTAAACGAACTTGTCGCACGCTTGGTCATCAGAAGCGGAACGCCTTTTTCAATGGCAATTTGCCGAAACAGCTCATCCGGATGCAGTTCACGACAGAAAATAATGCCGGGAATCGGGTAATCCAAAAGCTTCTCCAGCATCTCCTTCTCTTCTTTTTCCGACATTCTCTTAACATAAGAGTATTCTACGAATCCAATCACCTGCAGACGGGTCGCCTCAAAGTGTTCAAAATAGCCCGCCATAGGAAGTGCCGGTCGGTTGATATCCGGCAACGTAACCTTAATCCCCTTCAGATTGATTTCAGGAGTCAGATTTTCCAGCTTCATTTTTTCCGCAATCTTCAATAAACTGATGCTTGCCATAATCCATCCTCTCTTTTCCAGGACATGCAGACAGTAGTTCCTGACATCAGGAACTCTGTTTTTATGCCATACTTTGTTTTATTTTATCACAGATCATTATTCCCGGCAATCTTCCTCTTGGTGGTTATGAAAAAATTCATAGATTTCTTCCGCCACGGACATTGGCAAATCTGCCTGCATCGCAATCTGCTCTGCCGTCGCGTCCCGGATCTCATAAATCGATGGAAAGCTTTTCATCAGCGCCTTTCTCCGCGCAGGACCCACGCCCGGGATTTCATCCAGCACGCTCTTGACCTGATCCTTGCTGCGCAGTGACCTGTGGTATTCGATTGCAAACCGGTGCGCCTCGTCCTGCACTCTTGTAATCAGCTTGAAGGCTTCAGAATTGCGGTCGATCGGCAGCTCCACATTGTGAAAATAAAGTCCTCTCGTCCGATGGTTGTCATCCTTTACCATGCCGCAGACCGGAATGTTTAAATGCAGCTCGTCCAGCACCTGCTGCGCAATGTTGACCTGCCCGCGTCCGCCATCCATCAGCAAAAGGTCCGGAAACCGTGCAAAGCTTCCGAACTCCCCGGACAGATTTTTTTCTTCCAGCTCTTTCGTCTCTTTTAAGCCATGTTCAAAGCGTCTCGTCAGAACCTCGCGCATGCAGGCATAGTCGTCCGGTCCTGCTACCGTTTTGATTTTGAATTTTCGGTAATCGCTGCGCTTGGGCTTGCCCTTTTCATAAACGACCATCGAGCCGACATTTTCAAAGCCGCTGATGTTGGAAATATCGAACGCCTCCATCCGGTCGAGCATCGGTAAATCCAACAGCTGTGCGATCTGCCGCACCGCACCGACCGTACGCGCCTCGTCACGCGCAATTCGCTCCCGGTCTTTTTCCAGGACGAGCTTTGCATTTTTTTCCGCAAGCTCCACCAGCTTTTCCTTCTGTCCCTTCCGCGGCACGCGGATATATACCCTCGCGCCCCTGCGTGCGGTCAGCCATTCTTCTAATACCGGTATGTCATCTATTTCTTTCTGTAAAATCAATTCCCGCGGTACGAACGGTGTTCCGGCGTAAAACTGTTTCACAAAATCCAGCAGAATCTGCGCCTTATCCGAATCCTCCACATGCGTCATATAAAAATGCTCGCGCCCGATCAGCTTGCCGCTACGCACGAAAAACACCTGTACCACTGCGTCGCTTCCGTCCTTGTCCAGCGCGATGATGTCATTATCCTCCCCGTCGCTGTCCGTGATTTTCTGCTTCTGGGACACCTGCTTTACGCTGTTGAACAGATCGCGGTACCGGGCGGCTTCCTCAAATTCCAGGGCCTCCGCCGCTTCTTCCATTTTTTTCTGCAGATCGTTTAAAATCATATTATAATTGCCGTTCAAAAACTCCAGCGCCTTGTCCACATGTGCCCGGTACTCCTCGCGGCTCACATAATCCTGACACGGAGCCATACACTGCCCGATGTGATAATTTAAGCACGGGCGTTCCAACCCACAGTCCCGCGGCAGTACCCGGTTACAGGTACGCAGTTTGAACAGCTTATTTAATAGCTCGATCGTATCCTTGACCGCCGCCGCAGAGGTAAACGGCCCGAAATACTTCGATTTGTCCTTTTTCATCAGTCTGGAAAACTGCACGCGCGGATATGCCTCCCCGACTGTGACCTTAATATAGGGATAGGTTTTATCATCCTTGAGCAGTGTGTTGTATTTCGGATTGTGTTCCTTGATCAGATTGTTTTCCAGAACCAGGGCTTCCAGCTCCGAATCCGTCACAATATATTCAAACCGGGCTATCTGCGTTACCATCTTTTCAATCTGTGGTCCGCGGTTAATTTTCTCACGGAAATACGACTGCACTCTGCTGCGCAGGCGAATCGCCTTGCCGACATAAATGATATTGTCCTGCGCGTCGTGCATCAGATACACGCCGGGCTTCTGCGGCAGTTTTTTCAGCTCTTCTTCGATTACAAACATGTCGCGTTCTCCCCTTCTAATACAGCAGGGACTATGTTCCCATAGTCCCTGAAAAACTCTCTTTCACTCCGGTTCTGCCGCCACGCATCACACTTCGCGTATAGCATTTACGATGAGCTTCCCTATTTCTTCTCGTCGTCCGGAAGGGAGGCTCCTGAAAAACGTCCTACCGGTCCTTTATTCTCCGGCTTCGGCGTCGGAGGAATCCAGGGCTTATCCTGTTCCTGGCTCTGTTCGGCGTCAGATGGATCCGCCGGCTGCTGTGTATCTCCCGGCTGCTGTGCATCTCCCGAGAAGAAGCTGTCTTCTCTTTCCTGCTGCTGGCGTGCGAACTCTTCCCATGGCTTCGGCGTGGAAGACTGCGGCTGCGCTGCGGTGTCTGTGCCCGATGCAGGTGCTGTGTCATAGCTGTTTCCTGAAGCGGACTGACTCGGGTTCGCCGTGTCTGCAGTCTGTTCTGCCGCCTTCATCTGCGCGCCGGCAGTCTGCTCCGGTTCTTCCTGCGGCAGTCCCTTGACCTGTCTGTAGATCCGCATGAATTCCTTGCCGGTGATCGTCTCTTTTTCAATCAGATGCGCCGCCAGCTGATCCATCACCTCACGGTTTGCGGACAGCAGATCCAGCGCTTCCTGATAACATTCTTTCAGGATACGCATGACCTCCTGATCGATCTCAGCCGCCGTCGCATCGGAGCAGTTTAAAACCGTCCTGCCGTCCAGATACTGGCTTTCTACGGATTCCAGCCCAATCAAACCGAACTTTTTGCTCATACCGAAACGGGTTACCATAGATCGTGCCAGACCGGTCGCCTGCTCGATATCGTTCGAAGCGCCTGTCGTTACCGTATCAAATACAATTTCTTCCGCCGCACGGCCGCCCAGATAGCCGACCAGCATATCATGGATTTCCGCCTCGGTGTTTAAATACTTTTCCTCTTCCGGCACATGCATGACATAGCCAAGAGCCCCCATCGTACGGGGCACGATCGTGATCTTCTGCACGGGCTCGGAATTTTTCTGCAATGCCGCAATCAGCGCATGACCTACTTCATGATAGGATACGATCTTACGCTCCTGCGCGCTCATGATCCGGTCTTTTTTCTCCTTGCCGACCAGTACCTGCTCGACCGCTTCAAACAGATCCTTCTGGCAGACATATTCCCTGCCCTCTTTGACTGCATTGATCGCAGCCTCGTTGATCATATTGGCAAGGTCAGAGCCGACCGCGCCGCTCGTCGCGAGCGCAATTGCATCGAAATCAACCGTTTCGTCCATCTTGACGTCTTTGGCGTGCACCTTGAGGATCTCTACGCGTCCCTTTAAGTCGGGCTTATCTACGATAATCCGGCGGTCAAATCGTCCCGGACGCAGCAGTGCCTTGTCCAGAATCTCCGGACGGTTGGTCGCCCCCAGAACCAGAATTCCCTTCGAAGTATCAAAACCATCCATCTCAGAAAGCAGCTGGTTCAGCGTCTGCTCACGCTCTTCATTTCCGCCGCCGTACTTGGAATCTCTGCTTCTGCCGATTGCATCAATCTCATCGATAAAGATGATACAGGGCGCATTTTTCGTTGCTTCTTTAAACAGGTCGCGCACACGCGATGCGCCGACACCGACGTACAGCTCGATAAAATCGGAACCGGTCAGCGAAAAGAACGGGACCTTCGCCTCTCCGGCTACTGCCTTTGCCAGAAGCGTCTTACCGGTACCGGGAGGGCCGACTAACAGCGCACCCTTGGGCAGCTTTGCGCCGATCTTCACATAGCGCTGCGGATTGTGCAGGAAATCGACAACTTCCTGCAGCGACTCCTTTGCTTCGTCCTCGCCTGCTACATCCTTAAACGTGATTCCGGTTTCTTTTTGTACATAAACCTTTGCGTTACTCTTGCCGACGCCCATCGGGCCGCCGCCTCCGCCCATCCGCCGAAATAGCAGACTTAAAAGCAGCCACATAACGACAATCGGAAGCACATAGGTCAGGATCATCGTCAAAATCAGTCCGGAGCTGTCCGGAACATCCTTGCCGTAGCTTGCAACCTTATATTCTTTTAAGTACGCCGTCAATGCATCATCCGACTGTGCCTTACCGGTATAATAGGTTACCTCCGGCATCGCAGAAAACAGTGTCTTCTGGTTTGTCTGCTGCAGTTTGAGATAAATCGTATCGTCATCCCAGGTAACCTCTGCCGCCTTGCCGTCTTCTACCAGCTCCTGAAATTTTCCATAGGTGATTTCCTGATTGGTTGCATTATTGATCATCCGCATAAACAGACTCATGGAAATCAACGTCACAATCGCTGCAATCGCCAACAGGATCAGGCTCGTCCGCCTCGGATTGTTCTGTCCCGATCCTCCGGAACCGTTCGGTCCCTGGGATCCGTTGCCGGAACCATTTCCATTTCCGCCGTTAAACGGGTTCATATTATTATCCATTCGATTTAACCTTTCTTTTCGTCCGCTTCATGCATGGAAGCCACGATAGTACCATAATTATAGACATTTCGATAGGATAAATCAATACACAAAGTCTAAAATAGAATTCTGCTCTACGGCTCAAACGCGCTTTTTACCGATATGGATTTCCGGAACCGCCACATTTTCATAAACGATATCCTGATCCTCTCCGCACACCTCTGCAGGGTCTGCGTCGTCATCTCCTTTTAAGTGAATCTCCGGAACTGCCAAATTTTCATTTTCCACTTTGTATTTTGCCGCTTTTTCTTTTCTTTTTTCCCAAAACATCATTTTTCCCCCTTGCTTTACAGGAAATTGATAAACAGAGTAATGACAAGGCTGTTGATAAAATCCGCAAACAGGCTGCCCACAATCGGGATCAGCAGATATGCCTTTACAGACGGCACATATTTTTCACACACTGCCTGCATATTTGCCATCGCATTCGGTGTAGCCCCCATACCGAAACCGCAGGTACCGGAACAAATAACCGCAGCATCATAGTCTTTTCCCATGACGCTAAACACTACAAAATAAGTGTACAGAAACATCAAAAGTACCTGTCCTGTCAGCAACAGGAGCATCGGCACAGCCAGCTCCGCCAGCTGCCACAGCTTCAGCGTAATCATCGCCAAACCAAGGAACATGGAAAGGCTGATACCACCAATGCCATTGATTTCTCCCATATAGATAGGAAATTTCCCAGTATATTCACTCAGGTTCCGCATCACGGCGGCTACGATCATCGCACCAATATAAATTGGAAACGTCATTCCTGTCATCGATAAAACCTGAGACAACACCGTTCCGATTCCCATCGCCAGAACCAGCTGAAAGAATGCAGCCGGATACTGTTTTACATGGCGTTCATGTTTTTTATCTTCTTCCAGCAGAAGGCTGTCATCCTCAGGAATCGCCGTTTTCAAAAGATTGCGCTTTTCAACCAGCCGTTCGCCGAGCGGTCCGCCCATCACGCTGCCTGCCACCAGGCCAAACGTCGCTGCCGCCGTACAAACCGTCGTTGCCCCGGAAATTCCGAAGTCCTCCAGCACGGGACCAAACGCACCCGCCGTACCGTGTCCGCCCGTCATCGGAATCGAGCCGGTACACATGCCGACCAACGGATCGAGGTGCAAAAACTTCGCCAGGCCTACCGCAGTTCCGTTCTGCAACACGATCAGACCGATTACCAGTCCCAGAAAAACAATCATGGATTTTCCGCCGCTTTTCAGAACCTTCAGATTTGCCTGAAAGCCTACGGAGGTAAAGAAAAACACCATGAATACTTCTTTTAAAATATCATCAAATACAAACTCCGCAATTCCCGTCACATAGCAGATACATGTTGCCACTGCAAAAATAACGCCGCCGATTACCGGCGCAGGAATACAAAACCGCTCCAGCAGCCAGCACTTTTTTCTTAAATATCTTCCAAGCATCAGAGCGAGCACTGCAACTGCCATTGTCTGATACATATCCAGTTCAATTCTCACTCTTTTCTCCTCTGCTCTCATAATACCGCTCTGCACCTTTGTGGAACGGAACCGAAATTCCGGCTACAGCAGCGTCTGCGTCCGTAATCAGCTCCACCGGCAGCGCAAAATCCAGCTCCTGCTGTTCCTCAAATAAAAGCGCCGTCAGTTCCTCCACCACCTCTGCAGAAACGCTATCGCTCGCCAACAAGACCGCTTTTACGCCAACCGTCGAAACATCCTCTTCCTGTCCCGGATAGGTTCCAGCTGCAATAATACAGCTGTCATAAACCGGATAGCTCTTTTTCAGACGTGCCGCAGCAGCGCTGTCAACATTCAGGAACCGGATTCCTGTCCGCTGCGCCAGATTCGTAATTGCAGCCGTCTGCACTCCTGCCGTACAGAAAAATGCGTCGATCGTGCCATTTTCCAGCTCCTTCGCAGCCTCTGTGTAATTCAGGGAAACTTCCTCCACCAGCTTTTCGTTCAGACCGTATGCCGCCAGAATCTGCAGCGCGTTCTGCTTCGTCCCGGACTCTTCCTCACCGATGCTGACCCTGTGTCCTTCCAGCTCTTCCACCGTCGAAATTTCAGAGTCTGCGCGCACCACAATCTGACACGCTTCTTCATAAACGCCCGCTACAGCCCCGAATCCACGGATCGGCTCTGTTCCCTGAAACTGCCCGGTTCCGTTCCAGGCATCCTCCAGCAAATCCGCCTGACACAGCGCGAGCTGAATATAATTCTGGGATAAAAGCCGGAGGTTTGCAGCCGATCCGGCGGTCGTACGCACCTCAATCTCCCTGTTGTTCGTCTCGGATTCCAGCTTTGCAAACGCATCGGAAAATGCCTGATACGTTCCTCCAAGTCCCGCAGCACCCATTTTCAGCCGACCGCTGTCCCTGCCGCAGCTAGACAGCAGCAGAAGCGCCGCCAGAAAAATTCCAATTCTTTTTTTCATTCTGTCTCCATTCCTATGCCATCATTTCCACCAAACAATAGAATGCACGCTCTGCAAGCATTCTATTGTCATGAACAATAGAATACACGCTCTGCAAGCATTCTATTGTCATGAACAATAGAATACACGCTCTGCAAGCATTCTATTGTCATGAACAATAGAATACACGCTCTGCGAGCATTCTATTGTCATGAATCATAGCGGAAAGAGCCTGTAAAATCAAGCGTAAGTTCCTTTCCGCGAAATATCTGCAGATTTTTTCTCAGGAAACGGTAGATTTTTTCTTTCAATGCGTTATATAATTGTGTCAGAGTTTGTCGTGACGAATCCGTCACGATTTTTCAAGTAACTGCTACACTAAAGTTTACACAGGGAGTTTCTTATGAATATCGGTTTTGACAATCAAAAGTATCTGCAGATGCAGTCTGCCCATATCCGCGAACGAATTTCCATGTTCGGGGATAAACTGTATCTGGAATTTGGCGGCAAGCTGTTCGACGACTATCATGCGGCCAGAGTACTGCCCGGATTCGAGCCGGACAGTAAATTGAAAATGCTGCTCCAGTTAAAGGATCAGGCAGAAATCGTCATCGCGATCTCCGCCAGTGCGCTGGAAACCAACAAAACACGCCGTGATCTCGGTCTGACTTATGACCTCGAGGTGCTGCGTCTTACAGAAGCATTCCGCAATATCGGTCTTTACGTCGGAAGCGTTGTCATCACACAGTATGCCGGTCAGCCCGCTGCGGACCTGTTCCGCAAAAAGCTCGAAACCCTCGGCATCCGTTGCTATATCCACTATATTATTGAAGGTTATCCGACCAACGTGGAAAAAATCGTCAGCGAAGAAGGCTACGGCAAAAACGATTATATCGAAACCAGCCGTCCGCTCGTTGTCGTAACCGCACCCGGACCCGGCAGCGGCAAAATGGCTACCTGCCTTTCCCAGCTGTATCATGAGCATCTGCGCGGCGTCAACGCCGGCTACGCCAAGTTCGAGACATTCCCGATCTGGAACCTGCCGTTAAAGCACCCGGTCAACCTCGCCTATGAGGCTGCTACCGCTGATTTAAACGACGTCAACATGATCGACCCGTTCCATCTGGAAGCTTACGGCGTTACCACCGTCAACTACAACCGCGACGTGGAGATCTTCCCCGTCCTGCGCGCGATCTTCGAGCGCATCTCCGGCAAGTGCCCCTACCAGTCCCCCACCGACATGGGCGTCAACATGGCGGGCAACTGCATCATCGACGATGAGGTCTGCCGTCAGGCCTCGCGCATGGAAATTCTGCGCCGCTACTATGCCGCGCAGGTCGACGTGGCGCGCGGCGTGGCAGACGCCTGCCAGCTCAGAAAGCTCGAGCTCGTCATGCAGCAGGCGGACGTGACGCCCGACCTCTGCCCCGCTGTGGCCGCTGCCAAGCAGAAGGCCGAGGAGACCGGCGCGCCCGCAGGCGCGATGATGCTGCCGGACGGCCGCGTCGTCACGGGCAAGACCTCTTCCCTGCTCGGCGCTTCCGCCGCGCTGCTCTTAAACTCCCTCAAGGCCATGGCCGGTATCCGCAGCGACCTGGACCTCATCTCCAATCAGGTCATCGAGCCGATCTCGGCGCTGAAGATCCAGTCGCTCGGGCATCACAACCCGCGCCTGCACTCCGACGAGGTGCTCATCGCGCTGGCGATCTCGGCGCTGACGAACCCCCTCGCCGACATGGCAAGAGCCCAGCTCGGCACGCTCCGCGGCTGCGACGCGCACTTCTCCGTCATCATCTCGGAGGAGGATATCAAGCTCTACAAGCGCCTCGGCATTCATGTCAGCTGCGAGCCGAAGTATGAATCCAAGCGTCTTTATCACAAATAATTCGGAGAAAGCAACATCATGTCTAACGAAAAGAATCTTCCCTACGCCGTCGTCTGCGGCGGCGTGAATATCGACATCGGCGCACACTCCTTCGCGCCGCTGCGCGCGAAGGACTCGAACCCCGGCAAGGTCGAGCTGAGCCTCGGCGGCGTGGGACGCAACATCGCGCACAACATGCGCCTGCTCGGCGTACCGACGTATCTTCTGACCGCCGTGGGCGGCGATTCGCGCGCAAGCCAGGTCGAAGAGAGCTGTAAAGAACTCGGCATCGACCTTTCGCACGCGTTGCGCGTGCCCGACGGCCGCACCTCGACCTACGTGTTCGTGGGCGACAGCGACGGCGACATGGCCGTGGCCGTGGCCGATATGGAGATCTGCGAAAAGTTGACGCCGGACTACTTCGCCTCGCAGAAGGAGCTGCTCGACGGCGCCGCCGCGGTGGTCGTGGACGCGAACCTGCCGCGCGAGTCCATCGCGTACCTTGTCGAGCACTGCGCCGCGCCGCTCTTCGTCGATCCAGTGTCCACCGTCAAGGCAGAAAAGCTCCGCGGGCTTCTCGGCCATGTTCACACGCTCAAGCCCAACCGCATCGAAGCAGAGCTCCTCTCCGGCGTGAAGATCGCAGACAATGCAACGCTCCATCAGGCCGCGCAGGCGCTGCTCGATCAGGGCGTGCAGCGCGTGTTCCTGTCGCTCGGCGGCGACGGTGTGTTTGCCGCGCAGCAGGGCGAGACGCATTTGGAGCCCATCTGCAAGGCCGAGATGCGCAACGCCACCGGCGCGGGCGACGCGATGATGGCATCCCTCGTCTGGTCGTTCCTCGCGGGCCGCGACCTTGCCGAAAGCTGCGCCGCCGGTACCGCCGCCGCGGCCATCGCGGTCGAGAGCGAAGAGACCATCAATCCGAACATGAGCGCCGAGGCCGTTCTGGCCCGCGCCGCGAAGTAAATTTCTACGACAAA
>ENA-OROZ01000275-OROZ01000275.1-human-gut-metagenome-genome-assembly--contig:-NODE-275-length-61967-cov-13.260854_pt1 | contig 61967 bp, 52 predicted proteins | sample MGYA00242138_ERZ509066 | MGnify/ENA primary metagenome ERZ509066 (study PRJEB26280, sample SAMEA2338691) | human gut metagenome | biome: human gut; feature: human-associated habitat; material: faeces... | reverse complement strand
TACTGGGAGGGCCAGTACGCTTCCACCGGCTTCTCCAACAAGCGTCTGAAGGGCATCCACGTCCTCGACCACTACATCTCCATGAGCGAGTACGAGGCCAACCGCGACGCCCGCTAAGACTTTTTGAGTCTGTCTGCTCCAAAGCTCTCCGTTTTCCCACGGGAAAGCGGAGAGCTTTTCGTTTCTGAAGCCTCTTACATGAATTTTTGTAACGAACTTTGCTAAATCACTTTCCAAAAGTGGTTTTTTGTTGTATTCTATTCCTATCCGACATTCATTTTATAAAAGAGAGGGGTGCGCACAGATATGCTCAAATATCTGGCGAAACGCATCGGGCGCTCGATACTGACCCTGTTTATTATCGTCACGCTCGTTTTCTGCCTTTTGCGGCTGATGCCGGTGGAAGGCTATTTTGCTAACTATGAAAAAATGACCGAGGCCCAGATACAGGCCGGCTTACAGTCCATGGGTCTGCTGGACCCGCTGCCGGTGCAGATCGGCCGCTTCTGGGTCAATATGCTCCACGGCGACCTCGGCGTGAGCCACATCTATAAGGTCAACGCTTCCGTCACCAGCATCCTCGCCAAGAAGCTGCCCATTTCCATCCAGATGGGCGTGTACGCCATGCTGCTGAGCCTTGTCATCGGCATCCCGATGGGCCTGTTCATGGGCCGTTTCAAGAGCCGCTGGCCCGATAAGATCGGCACGGCCATCATCGTCCTCATCCAGGCTGTGCCTGCGGCAGTGTATTATCTGTACATCCAGATGTACGGCACCACCGCGCTGAACGTGGGCCTGCTCTTCGACGCCTCCAACTGGAAATACTGGGTGCTGCCCGTCTGCTCCATGAGTCTGGGCAACGTGGCGTTCTACGCCATGTGGCTGCGCCGGTACATGGTGGACGAGAGCAACAAGGACTATGTCCGCCTTGCCCGTGCCAAGGGCGTGAGTGAAAACAACATCGCCCTGCGCCACATCTTCCGCAACGCAATGGTGCCGCTGGTGCAGTATATTCCCTCCGCCTTCCTGAACACTGTGGTCGGCTCTATCTATATCGAGAGCCTCTACAGCATCCCGGGCATGGGCGGCCTGCTGGTCACCTGTGTCCAGCGCCACGACAACACGATGGTGCAGGGCATCGTTCTGCTCTACGCCTGCGTGGGCATCATCGGCCTGATTCTGGGCGACCTGCTCATGGTGCTCATTGACCCCCGTATCAGCTTTGGCAAGAAAGAAGGTGGCCGATAATGCTTTTCCGTATGAAAGATGAAAAAGCACACCAGCTCGAGGCAGAGCTGGATAAGTTACAGGCGGACGGCCCCGCCGCATGGGCAAAACTGCCCGAAGAAGAGCTGTTCACCCCTGCCGGGTTCAGCGAAGAGCGGGCCGAGGCCACGTCCTACTCCAACTACAGCTACTGGGGCAGCACCTTCCGCGCCTTCTTCAAGAACCGCGTGGCCGTGCTGCTGCTCGTCGCCCTCATCGCCGTGGTGGCCTTTGCATTTTTGCAGCCCTGCCTGCCCGGTCAGGCAGACCCCAACCTCTGCGCCGTGGACCCCGCCACCGGCATCCAGTACCGCAACATCGCCCCCGGTGAAAAGGGCTTCATCTGGGGCTCCAACGCCATCGGCCAGGACCTCTGGGCCCGCATCTGGGCCGGCGCCCGCACCAGCCTGACCATCGCCTTCTTCGTAGCCCTCATCGAGGCCGTGGTGGGCATCACGGTAGGCGTGCTCTGGGGCTATGTCCGTCAGCTGGACTTCTTCTTCACCGAGCTGTACAACATCTGCGACAACGTGCCTTCCACCATCATCCTGATCCTTATTTCCTACGTCGCCAGCCCCAGCGTCCAGACGCTGATCCTGGGCATGTCCATCACGGGCTGGATCGCCATGGCGCGTTTTATCCGCAACCAGATCCTCATCATCCGTGACCGTGACTACAACGTGGCATCCCGCTGCATCGGCACCCCCACCTCCCGCATCGTGGTTCGCAACCTGCTGCCCTACCTCGTGTCGGTCATCATGCTCCGCATGGCCCTGACCATCCCCGCCGCCATCGGCAGCGAGGTCTTCATCACCTACATCGGCCTCGGCCTCTCTGTCGAGGTGCCTTCTCTGGGCAACCTCATCAACGATGGCCGCAAGGTCATGATGCAGGCCGGCCTGCGCTATCAGCTGCTCTACCCCACCATCATCCTCAGCTTCGTCACCATCGCGTTCTACCTCATCGGCAACGCCTTCTCTGACGCAGCCGACCCCAAGAACCATCTGCAGTAAGGAGGAACAGGCATGAAAAAGAATGAACTGATCCTCTCTGTGCGGGATCTCAACATCAAATTCAATCTGCGTGGAAAGATCCTCCACGCCATCCGGGGCATCGACCTCGACGTCTACCACGGCGAAGTCCTCGCCATCGTGGGCGAGTCCGGCTCGGGCAAGAGCGTGTTCACCAAGTCCTTCATGGGCCTGCTGGACTCCAACGGCTCCATCACTTCCGGCACCATCGACTACTTCGGTGCCGATGACCACCAGCCCATCCGGCTCTCCGAGTTGAAAAAGGAGAAGGACTGGCTGAAAGTCCGCGGCCACGAGATCGCCATGATCATGCAGGACCCCATGACCAGCCTGAACCCTCTGAAGACCATCGGCGACCAGATCATGGAGGCCGTGGAGCTCCATCAGGGCCTCAAGGGCGCTGCCGCCAGAGAGAAGACCCTCGAGTATCTGCGGGATGTCGGCATCGCCGACCCTGAAGTGCGCTTCAAGCAGTATCCCCACGAGTTCTCGGGCGGTATGCGCCAGCGCGTCGTCATCGCCATTGCCGTAGCCTGCAACCCGCAGATCCTGATCTGCGATGAGCCCACGACGGCTCTGGACGTGACCATCCAGGCCCAGATCCTCGAGCTGCTGAAGGAGATGCGGGTCAAATATAACCTCACCATCATCCTCATCACCCATGACCTCGGCGTCGTGGCCAACATCGCCGACCGTGTGGCCGTCATGTATGCCGGCGACATCGTGGAGATCGGCACCTCGGATGAGATCTACTACGACCCCCGCCACCCCTACACCTGGGCGCTGCTGTCCAGTATGCCCCAGATGGGCGTGAAGGGCGAAGACCTGTTCAACATTCAGGGTACGCCCCCGAACCTCTTCACGGAAATTCACGGCGACGCTTTCGCGCCCCGCAACCCGCTGGCGCTGAAGATCGACTTCGTCAAGCGTCCCCCTTATTTTGATGTCAGCACGACCCACCGGGCCAAGACCTGGCTTCTCGACCCCCGCGCACCCAAGATAGAACCGCCCGCCGCTGTGCGGATGCTGCAAGAGGAGGGCAAATAACATGGCAGACGAACGCGAAGTTCTGGTCGAGGTAAAAAACCTCGAAGTGACCTACGGCTCCGGCCGCAAGGCTTACAAGGCCGTCAAGAACGCAAACTTCACCATCTATAAGGGCGAGACCTTCGGTCTGGTGGGCGAGTCCGGCTCGGGCAAGACCACCATTGGCCGGGCGATCATGCGCATCCTGCCCACCTCGGGCGGCGAGGTGCTCTATAAGGGCCAGAAGATAAACGGCAAGATCTCCCACGCGCTGGACAAGCAGGTCATCAAGGAAATTCAGATGATATTCCAGGACCCCCAGTCCTCCCTGAACGAGCGCGCCAAGGTGGGCTACATCGTAGGCGAGGGCCTGATGAACGTCCGGCCCGACCTCTCCGCCGCCGAGCGGGACGAAAAAGTCCGTCAGGCGCTGCTGGATGTGGGCCTGCTGCCCGAGTTTGCGTCCCGCTTCCCCCACGAGTTCTCGGGCGGCCAGCGCCAGCGCATCGGCATCGCCCGGGCTCTCATCGTGGAGCCGGAATTCATCATCGCCGACGAGCCCATCTCGGCACTGGATATGTCCATCCGCGCCCAGGTCCTGAACCTTCTGCGCCATATGCAGAAAGAGCGCGGCATCACCTACCTCTTCATCGCCCATGACCTCTCCGTCATGCGCTACATCTCCGACCGCATCGCCGTCATCCACAAGGGCGACATCGTGGAGCTGGCCGACGCCGAAGAGTTGGTGACCCACGCCATCCACCCCTATACCCGCAGCCTGCTGTCGGCCATCCCCATGCCCAGCCCCCGCCGCGAGCGGCAGAAAAAGCTGCTGGTCTATGACCCCTCCATGCACGACTACTCCACGGAGGCTCCCCAGTGGCGGGAGCTTCGGCCCCGTCACTGGGTGCTCTGCAGCGCCTCCGAGGCCGAAGACTGGTGCCGGGAATCGTAAACTTTTTCTTGCGTTTTTCTCATTGTGGCCTCTCTGTTTATTGACTTTTGTTCTCTGCTCTACTACAATAACAGGAGTGGCTTTGTAACAAAACGAAACAAAACATTGGCCCCCGCGCGGGTCTACAAACATAAAGGAATGAGAAATTGATGACGACGCAGAATCCTGTTTACGCATCCCAGGCCAAGCCCTGGCTCAAGTATTACGACCAGAAATTCATCGATCAGACCCTGCCTGCCCTCTCGGCCTTTGAGTATGTCTGCCAGCGGAGCAAGAACCACCTGAACGACACGGCTCTGGAATACTACGGCCGCAAGTTCACCTACGCCGACCTCATCGTCAACGTAAAAAAGACTGCCGCCGCCCTGCGGGGCGCCGGGGTGAAAAAGGGCGACATCATCACGGTGGTCAGCATCATGACCCCGGAGATCATCGCCCTGTTCTACGCCGCCGACATGATGGGAGCCACCCTGAACCTTGTGGACCCCCGCTACAGCGTCGAGGGCATCCGTGAGTATATCGAAGAGGTGGATTCCCACCTGCTGGTCTGCCTGAACGTGGTGTACGAGCGCTGCCGTCAGGCCGCAAAGCGCACCAACGTGGAAAAGGTCATCGTCCTCTCTCCGGCCGACTCTCTGCCCCCGGTGATGGCCGTAGGCTACAAGCTGACCACCCCCGACAAGAACAAATATGCTTCCAACGTCATCCGCTGGAAGCAGTTCATCAAGGGCGGCGAGGGCCAGAGCACCACTGCGGAGCCCTATGACCCCGACCACGCCTGCATCGTCGTCCACACCGGCGGCACTACCGGCTCCCCTAAGGGTGTCATGCTCACCGACAACTGCTTCAACGCTCTGGCACAGCAGTTCCGCGCCTACGACAAGCTGTTCCACCGGGGCCAGAAGCTCATGAACATCATGCCCCCCTTCATCGCCTACGGCTACGCCTGCGGCGTCCATCTGCCGCTGGTGCTGGGCTTCACGGTCATCATCATCCCCAACCTCGACCCGGCCAAGCTGGGCAGTCTGGTGCTGAAGTACAAGCCCGAGCATATGTTCGGCGTGCCGGCCCACTATCAGCAGCTGGCCGCAGACCCCAAGCTGCGGGATAAGGACCTTTCCTTCATTCTGAACTACGCCTCCGGCGGCGACTCCCTCTCCCGGGGGGCCGAGCAGACCGTCAACGATTTTCTGGCTGCCCACGGGGCCCGGTACCCCATTGCCAAGGGCTACGGCATGACTGAAGTGTCCTCGGCAGCCACGGTGGCCGCCGGGCTGGACAACAAGCCCGGCAGCGTCGGCATCCCGATGGTCAACACCATCATCGCCGCCTTTGAGCCGGGTACTGACAGGGAACTGCCCATCGGCCAGCGGGGTGAGCTGTGCATTTCCGGTCCCACCACCATGAAGGGCTACTACAATAAGGCTGACGAGACGGCCATGATCCTTCGCCGCCACCCGGATGGCCGCATCTGGGTCCACACCGGCGACATGGGCTATCTGGACGAGGACGGCTTTGTGTTCCTGGATTCCCGGATCAAGCGGATGATCATCCGCCACGACGGCTTCAAAGTCTTCCCCTCCATGATCGAGAATGTCGTCAGCCGCCACCCCGCTGTGCATCAGTGCTCTGTGGTGGGCTGCACCGACAAAGACCATGTGCAGGGCCGTTTGCCCTTCGTCTACATCGTGCTCAAGGCCGACACCACCGCCAAGAAAAAGCAGGTGATCCGGGAGCTGGAGCGGATGTGCGCCGAGGAGCTGCCCGAATACGTCCAGCCCGTGGCCTACAAGTTTATTTCCAGTATGCCCATGACCCCTGTGGGCAAGGTCGATTACCGTCAGCTCGAAGCTGACATCTCCCCCCGCGACTATTGATTTTCATGAAAGGACTCTTCTGCCATGAACAAGCGTTTTGCAAGTCTGGCGGTCTCTGCCCTGCTGCTCGTCTCCCTGCTCAGCGTCCCCGCGCTGGCCGAGGGGACCGAGGCCGCTGCGGACGCCGCCGGCGATGATCATGTCATCGTCACCCTGAACCCGGAGGCTGCCCTGCAGCCCGAGACTCCGGCGGAAGCCGCGGCTTCTGCCACCGAGACGGCTCAGGCCGACCCGGTCCCTTCTGCGGACGACGCAGAGGAGGCAGCGACCGCTGCCGAGGCCGAGGTCAAGGCTGATGGCACCAAGGACGAGCAGCTCACCTACGTCGCACTGGGCGACAGCATCGTGTCCGGCGTCGGTCTGGCCGATGTCCAGTACAGTGCGCGCTCCGGCTACAGCGTCGATATGGCTCCCAACTTCCATGGCTACTCTCCCGACTGCTATGTCGGCAAGGTGGCTGCAGCTCTCGGCCTCGACCGTGACCACGCCATCAACCTCGGCCTGCCGGCCCTGACGGCTCCCGACCTCGCGGACATGATCCGGTACGGCAAGATGCCCCAGATGAACATGGCGTCCGGCTGCGAGTACAACTACCCTGAGTTCCAGGACTACATCCGCAAGGCCGACGTCGTCTCCGTCCAGATCGGCTCCAACGACGCCTTCGTCCCCTGCATCGTGGCTCTGGGCAACGCCACCAACTGGAAGAGCGAGAAACTGGCCGCTACCATTCTGGCCGGCGACCTGCGCAATGAAGGTTCCGGCTCCACCATGTCCACCATCTACCGCAGCATCAAGGCGATGGATCTGACCAAGGCCGAGAGGGACGCCACCTGGAATCTGCTCTTCTCCGGCATGAGCAAGATCTGCGACGAGACTTACCCCAAGACCACCGCAGCCCTCATCTCCATCGTGCAGGAGATCCGCAATCTCAACCCGGATGCCCAGATCATCCTCGTGGGCTACACCAACCCTGTGCCGCTCATCCCCTGCTGGCGCAGCTACTTCAACAAGCTGAACAAGTTTGAGAAGCAGATCGCCAAGACTTATAACCTGACCTATGTGGCCATCCCCAACACGGAGACCACCCTCGACGTGCATCCCACCATCAAGGGCCACCAGTACATCGCCAACAAGCTCGTGAACGCCATCGAGAATCCGTGATCAACAAATACAGCAAAGCCCCCGCTTCCAGCTGGAAGCGGGGGCTTTTTCCTGCAATACGTTATGCGGCCAGAGCCTTTTTGATGTTTTCAAAGACGGTGTCGCTGTCCTCACAGCAGACCATGACCACCTCGCCGGTGGGGACAGTCGCCACGCGGGCGGCAGAAGCGATCTGGTACTGGTCTTCGAGGTAATGCTCCATGGACTTCTGCTGGCTCTGGACATAGGCATTCATCGCATCCACCACGTCCTGCGTCTTGCCCTCGGCGGGCTTGACGATGGCCACGCCGTAGACGCTGACCATCATGCCGGACACCGAGGCGGCGAAGTCGTCGTACATATCGTCCTCGAGGCCCAGCAGAGGCATCATCATGTTGGCCACCTCATCGGAGAGCTGGTCGGCCTCATACTCGGCGCTGTAGCCGTACTGGGCCGTGAACTTGCCGTCCTCGCCTTTGGTGAATATCATCTCATACTTGTTGTCCTCGTCGCTGCGGGCGTCGTGGAGGATCTGGGTGTAATCTTTCTTCGCGGCAGAAGACGCGCTGCCGGAGCTGCCCGACGCGCCGCAGCCCACCAGAGCCAGCAGCATGACGCCGGCCATCAGACAAGCAATGATACGTTTCATATTCAATTTATCCTTTCGTTCGCAGGGTGAGGTTTTCGGTGTGCAGTGATAGTATTTGATGATTTATCCCTGCTATTCGGTAAACGACCCACGGCGGGCGAAAATTGCACCCACAAGTGTAACAGTTCTATGAACGCTTACAGCATCATGGCCTCAAGGTCACCGTGATTGACGGGCGTCGAGAGGATGATCTGGGTGCTGGTGGTACCCAGCTTCTGGAACTGTAAGATGAGGTGTTCCAGCTGGGGCATACTGCCGCAGCTCACCTTGATGAGGAAGGTGTAAGCGCCCGTGACGTGGTAGCACTGCAGCACCTCTTTGCTGTTCTTCATCAGCTCCACCAGCTCGTCCCGCTGGGACGGGGCCACCGAGAGGCTGATGAGAGCATCCACATAGACCCGGTCAGACGGGCGGTTGAGCATCACGGTATAGCCGCTGATGATGCCGTCCGTTTCCAGCTTGTGGATTCGGCTGGAGACAGCGGGACTGGTCAGCGCCACCTTTTCGGCGATCTCCTTCACCGGCATACGGGCGTTCTTTGCGAGGAGGGCGAGAATCTTGCGGTCCAAATCGTCCATAGGAAAAGTACTCCTTTTGAAATATGTTACATTACATAAAATTTTTTGAAAGTAAAGTTTTATTGTTGTAGCAATAGCACAACCTGTGCAAAAATCAGTTTTCGTTTTGCCGTCTTTAATTATATAAAGTTTTTGTCAAAAAGTAAAGTGCTAAATTAAAGCGAAACCAAATTTTTGCATTTGACAAGAAAACAAATTCGGGTATAATACATACTGCAAGGCAGCGTCACTGAAGTTCTGATGTACCGCCGGGGATCCCGGTGTTCGGGTATGATATGCTGCCGGCTGATCACGCGATTCACCACTTTATATACTTTCCCACCCCTCTATACACAAAAACCCGCTGCCAGGCGGGTTTTTGTGTTTTATACAGGTTTTTATGGCTCTGCCAAGGCTTTCCCTTAGGGAGAGCCTTTTTACTATATCTTACACGCCAAAGGCCCCCATCCGGTATCTGCCGGATGGGGGCCTTTGGCTGTTTCTACTTGAAAAGGGAGCGAATAGCCTGATTATTCTTCGGTGCGGGTCTTCTTGAGCAGGCTCAGGATGACCGCACCCACGACGCTGCCGACCGCCAGAGCCACACAGTACATCACGGCATGGTCAACGACCGGGAAGACGAAGATGCCGCCGTGAGGGGCGCGGAGGGCGCAGCCGAAGGTCATGGACAGCGCACCGGAGAGGGCTGCGCCGATGACGCAGCTGGGCAGGACGCGCAGCGGGTCAGCCGCTGCGTAAGGGATAGCGCCCTCGGTGACGAAGCAGAGGCCCATGATGTAGTTGACGATGCCGTTGCGGCGCTCGTCGGGAGTCCACTTCTTGGGGCAGAAAGTGGTGGAGAGGGCGATGGCGATGGGAGGCACCATGCCGCCCACCATGACAGCGGCCATGACCTCATAGTTGCCGGAGGCGAGGGCTGCGGTGCCGAAGACGTAAGCCGCCTTGTTGAAGGGGCCGCCCATGTCGATGCTCATCATACCGGCCACGATCGCGCCCAGCAGGACCTTGGAGGTGCCGCCCATGGCGTTCAGCCAGTTGGTCATGGCAGTGTTGATCATGCCCATGATGGGGTTGATACCGCACATGACCACGCCCACGATGAGGATGCCGCCCAGCGGGTAGATGAGCATGGGACGGATGCCGTTCAGGCTGGCGGGGAGCTTTTCGGTGATCTTCTTGAGGAACTCCACCACATAACCGGCCACGAAACCGGCCAGCAGAGCGGCCAGGAAGCCGCCGGAGATGCCGGTGGTCTCACCAGCGGCGATACCGGCGAAGTTGGTGCCGTTCATGGCCAGCACGCCGCCTGCGAAGCCGACAGCCAGACCCGGACGGTCTGCGATGGACATGGCGATGAAGCCCGCCAGGATGGGGAGCATATAGCTGAAGGCCGCAGAGCCCACCGTCTTGAAGAAGGCGGCCAGCGGGGTGTTCATGCCAAAGTTGGAGGGGTCGATGCTGTAATCGTCCAGCAGGAAGGCCAGCGCTATCATGATGCCGCCGCCCACCACGAAGGGCAGCATGTGGGAAACGCCGTTCATCAGATTCTTGTAGAGGCTGCGGCCAAAGCTGTCGGAGGCAGAAGCGTCCTCCGCGGCCTGTGCGCCGCCCTTAGCGTGGAACTCCGGCACCTCGCCGGAGGTTATCTTATGGATGAGCTCTTCGGGCTTGTGGATGCCGTCGTCCACGCGGGTGAAGAGGACCGGCTTGCCGTCGAAGCGGGCCGTCTCGATCTTCTTCTCCGCTGCCACGATGATGCCGTCGCAGTTTGCAATCTCATCTTTCGTCAGGATGTTCTTTGCGCCGTCGGAACCGTTGGTCTCAACTTTGATGGTCACGCCCATCTTGGCACCGGCCTTGTTCAGGGCTTCAGCGGCCATGTAGGTGTGGGCGATGCCGTTGACACAGGCGGTGACGGCCAGCACACGGTAGCCCGCCTGCTCGATCTCCTGGTCGGTGAAGCTCTCGTCGCCGAACTGGGCCTCTTCCTGCGCGTCGATGGCGGCGAGGAAGTCTTCCGGGGTCTTGGCGGTGCGCAGCTTCTCCACGAAGTCCTCGTTCATGAGCATCTGCATCATACGGGCCAGCATATCCACGTGGAGGCTGCCGTTCTTGGGGGCTGCGATGGCAAACAGCAGGTCGGTCTTGCCGTCGTCCTCGGCATTGTACTGCACCGGGGTCTTGAGGCGGAGGGCCGCCAGACTGGGCCGGGTCACGCAGTCGCACTTGGCATGGGGGACGGTGATGCCGTTATCCACATAGGTCGAGCCCTCGTCCTCGCGCTCATACAGGCCCTTTTTGTAGGCTTCCTTGTCTCTGATGTTGCCGTGGGTTGCCTGCAGCTCCACCAGACGATCGATGATCTGGCTGCGGTCCTGCTGGGCTTCGTCCAGCGCGATGGACTGTGCCGTGAACAATTCCGTGATTCGCATAGTGTGTCTCCTCTCCTTGTTTCCTCTATCGCTCAAATCGTCGCCAGCAGGGCGTCGATCTTTTCCTTCTTTGCCAGCCCGAGGCTGAACGCAGTGGCACTGCCGCAGGCGGTACCCAGACGCAGGGCTTCCAGATAGCTGCCGCTGCGCAGGTAGCCTGCCACGAAACCGGCCACCATACTGTCGCCTGCGCCCACGCTGTTGACCACCTTGCCCTTGGGCGTGCCGATGCGGTGGACCTCGCCCTTCTCGTCCAGCAGGAGCGCACCGTCCCCGGCCATGCTCACCAGTACATTCCGGGCGCCCTTTTCCTGCAGGGTGCGGGCGGCGGCAGTGATGTCGGCGTCGGTGGTGAGGGTGCGGCCCACGATCTCACCCAGCTCATGGTTATTGGGCTTGATGAGGAAGGGGTGATACTGCAGCACATTCACTAGCAGGTCGCGGGTGGCGTCCACCACCGTATGCACGCCGTGGCCTTCCAGACGGGCCAGCAGACGCTCGTAGGTGGTCTGGGGCAGGCTGGACGGGATGCTCCCCGCCAGAATGAGGATGTCGCCCTCGGCCAGCTTATCGAGCTGTGCTTCCAGCTGCTCCATGGCGCTCTCGGGGATGTCCGGGCCTGCGCCGTTCAGCTCAGTCTCCTGCCCTGCCTTTATCTTGACGTTGATGCGGGTCATGCCCTGATCCAGGTGGATAAAGTCGGTGGTGATGCCCTGCGCGGCCAGACCCCGCTCGAGCCATGCACCCGTCTCACCAGCCACAAAGCCCAGCGCCGTGTTCCGGCAGCCCAGCTCGGCCAGCACACCGGACACGTTGATGCCCTTGCCGCCCAGCACACAGTCCTCGCCTTTGGCGCGGTTCACTTCGCCCACCTCCAGCGGTGCGTCCAGACGCACAACGTAGTCAATGGCTGGATTAAAAGTAACAGTGTAAATCATACTTCTGCCTCCTTTACAAATGTTTGCTGCTTATACTCGGGGTTCGGGCAGCGGTTGGTCAGGATAGCACCGCCGTGCAGATCCGTGATGACCGCCGGATAAATTTTGGCAAACTTGGCGTCGTCCACAAGGAACCAGCTTTCCCTTGCGCGGCGGACGGCTGCGGCCTTTACGGCTGCTTCCTCGGGGTCCGGGGTGGTAAAGCCCGCTTCCAGCGCTACGCCGTTGGCACCCATAAATGCTTTGGTAAAGTTATATTGCTGGATGCTGCTGACTGCCGGGGCCCCCACGATGGCCTCGGTCTGGGGCCGCAGCAGCCCGCCGGGCAGATACACCCGGCAGCCCTTTTGTGCCAGCAGCCGGGCGTGCGCCACGCCGTTGGTCACATAAGTGGCCTTGAGCGCCGCACCCGTCAGCGCCCGCACCAGCTCCAGCGTGGTGGTGCCTGCATCGATGAACACAAAATCTTCGGCGGTGATGAGCGCTGCGGCGGCTGCAGCAATGCTGCGCTTTTCTGCCACTGCCAGCGTCTCCTTGGCTTCCATGGTGGGCTCGTCTGCCAGAAAGCGGCTGTCCGGCAGGGTAGCCCCTCCGTGCACCTTGGTCAGCCTGCCCTGCCGATCCAGCTCGGTCAGATCGCGCCGGATGGTGGATTCGCTGGTGTGCAGCGCTTCGCACAGCTGCTGCACCGTCACGGTGCGCTTTTCGTTCAGCTGTTCTAAGATCAGTGCAAAACGTTCCTCTGCCAGCATGGTGTCTTTCCCCTTCTTTCCTTCCCACGTCTGACCGGTTTTGCACGGTCTTGGCGTGTTTTGGTTGTCTGTAGCTTTATTATAGCAAAAAATCAGTCAAAATCAATCATTTTTAGTCGTTTTCGCTCACAAAAAATGTCCTCGATTTTTGTGCACGGTTGCTAACATCTAGGATACAAGAGTGTCTTTACGCCAAAAAAAGACCACCGCACTTGTGTATGCGGTGGTCTTTTTGCGTTTATGTGACCGGTCGTGACCGGTTTTGGTGCTCAGGCTGGTTTCAATCAGGCGTCCGAGCGGGAGTAGGCGTTCTTCATCTGGCTGCTCAGCTCAAACAGGACTTTATCCAGCGTGTCGGCGGCCTTCTCCTGCAGCATGGCGGCGATGGCGGTGTTGGCTTCCTCCCGCAGGGCGGCGCGGCGGGCAGCGTCCGGCTCGGCGGCAAGCTTTGCATCGTACTGGTTCACCAGTGCGCGGCCGGCAGAGAGCACAGCTTCCTCGTAGCGTTCGAGGTGGAACAGGGATTTATTATAGGAAGCATCTGCCATGGCGGCAATCAGGCGGCTGGTCCAGTAGAAATTATCGGTGGACACAGTGCCAGTGGTGTTTGCCAGATACTCCGGGGTGCGCTCCACATTGGCGTAGAAGGGCACCATAGTGTTGAAAGCGTTGGATGCATAGGCCACCCACTCCACTGCGCGGGACTCCTCCGGCTGGTCGGGGCGCATCTGCAGCAGCGCCATAAAGTCGTTGCGGTTGATGCCGATAGAACGGTATGCGCCCTTTGCGGACTTGTCGCCGTAGCTCAGGTAGGGGTCGTAGGGGGTGCCCTGATAGTGGCTGGACAGCATATACTTGATGTCCTCCGGGGTCACCTTGCGCTCCGGCACCATGCACCACGGCAGGTCGTCGGACATGGGGGTGTAGTCGGCATCGGCACCCTCCCACACCCATGTGCGGGGGTTGAGGTAGCGCAGCATATACCATGCGCGGGGAGTGTTGTAAACGTGGTCGGCATCATCGTGGCTGCCAAAGGCATCCCTGGGGTTCAGTGCGCCGTCCAAAGAGAGGTCGAGGTGGTTTTTGGCAATGAACTCCCGCAGGTCGGCAGAGCAGAGGTAATTTTCCTGTGCGCCGAAGGCATCTTCCAGATCAAAGGTGTCGATGCCCAGTTGGTTGGGCATGACCACATACACATCGTCCGGCACGCGGCGGGCGATCCAGTGGTGACCGCCGATGGTCTCCAGCCACCAGATCTCGTTTTTATCGGAAAAAGCAATACCGTTCATCTCGTAGGTACCGTATTTCTCCAACAGGCTTCCCAGACGTGTGACACCCTCTCTGGCACTGTGAATGTAAGGAAGCACCAGAGACACAATGTCCTCCTCGCCGATGCCGCCGGAGATCTCTTCCACACCATCCTTCGCCGGAACATATTCCACCAGTGGATCCGCTCCCAGAACTCTGGCATTGGAAGTGATGGTCTCTGTGGCCGTCATGCCCACACCTGCCACATTGACACCGTGCGCTGCCCAGATACCCTCTCCGTCCAGTGCATTGGGGACTGCGGTATAACGCATGGGATCCTCCGGCAGATCGATCTCCACATGGGAAAGCACGGATTTGTATTTTTTCGGCTGTTCTTCCGGATGCACCACAACGAATTTCTTCGGTGTGAACTGCCCCGAAGGAGAATCGTCATTCCGGGCGATCATGGTGGAACCGTCATAAGATGCCTTTTTTCCTACTAATATGGTTGTACATGGCATAATCATTACCTCCTGATACTGTGTTTCAAAATTTTCTTCTCCGGCACCGGAAATCTGTGTTCCAGTCCTGGCACTTATGCCAGCTTCTGTCCGTTAATGACTACATTTTGAATTGTCTCCGGCCTGCCCTGTAAAGGCTCGATCTTTGTGAACTGTCTGCAGCCGGTGACTTCAATATTCTCCATCTGCAGATTTCTGAAATACGGGATGTCGTCCTCATTTTCCATGGCAATGGTCTCTTCCCGGTTCAGGGAATTGAGCACATAAGACATGGTCAGGATCACTGCCTCGCCCTTGATCTCGCTCATATGGATATTGCGGAGAGTGATATTTTCCACCACGCCGCCGCGGCCCAGCGCACTCTTCATGCGGACACCCACATCGGTTCCCACGAAAGTACAGTTCTCCACCAGAATATCCTTTACTCCGCGGGACATCTCACTGCCGATGACGAAGCCGCCATGGCCTTCGTTCACCAGACAGTCATGGATGTAAACATTGCTGCAGGGCCCCTGAATCTTGCGGGCAATGGCATTTTTGCCGGACTTCATGCAGATGGCATCATCTCCGGTCTCAAAAACACTGTGATGAATATGCACATTAGTGCAGGACTCCACATCAATGCCGTCACCGTTCTGGGCATAATAAGGATTGCGGACTTGTATATGCTCCACCGTAAGGTTCTCGCAGAAATAGGGGTGGATATTCCATGCCGGAGAGTTCATGAACGTTACGCCTTGCAGAAGCACATTTTTGCAATGGCGCAGACTGATCATCACCGGGCGGTAAAAATCGTAATAGGGTGCCGCGGCGGCCAGTGCTTCCTCGGTGTTTCCCTGAATGTTGTGGTGATTTCCTTTTAAAATCGACTCTGTGGGCATCCAGATCGCTGTTTCTTTCGTCTCTAACACATAAGGGCTGATGGTAAACAACGCATCCCACTGTTTTTCCGTCATCTTAAACTTCTTGATCGGACGCCATTTATCACCGCTGCCGTCAATGATGCCTTCTCCGGTAATGGCGATGTTTTCTGCATTTTCCGCGGTAACGGGAGATACGGTGCGAATGCAGTCCTGACCTTCATAGCTGGTGATCCGCAGCGGATAGTCCTCTTTGGACTTGATGAATTTTAACATAGCCTGACTGTCCAGATGAAGATTGACACCGCTTAACAGCCGGAGCGGAGCCACCGCCCAGATGCCTGCGGGAACTCTTACCGTACCGCCCCCCTGCTCCGACACTTCGCAGATCGCGCGGTTAATGGCCTCCGCATTGTGTCTGCCGGTCTCGATCTGCAAATCGCCGCTCTTCGCGCCGTATTCTGCTATGGACACCTCCCGGTCCGGGAACTGGGGAATTTCTACTTTATAATTCTGATTATACATGGTTATTGTTTTCTCCTTTGAATATTTTCATGGATACTTTCACATTTTCTATGTTTCTGATTCTAGCGTGTTCCGTTTCGGACTTCCACCCGGTTTTTGCGTTTTTCCGAAGGGTTCTACTGCTTATTTGTGCCCTTCCGCGCAGATCCAGTCCTCGCCGTCTTTTAAGTGAATCCGTACCTCTTCAAATCCTGCATTTTCCAGCAGTTCCCGGAATTCTTCCGGTGTGGGATTAAACAGATGGAATCTTTGAATGTTTTCCCGCACCTGTTCCGGCAGATCCTCCTTCTGGTAAATGTCGGCCACCAGTAAAAAGGTTCCCTGCTCCTTCAATACCCGGTAGACTTCTTTCAGATTCTCCGCGGGATCCGGCCAGAAATAAAAGCTTTCCACCGTAATGATCTTGTCAAAAGCATTGTCCGCAAAGGGCAGTTTTTCCACTGAGGCTTCCACGAGATCCATTTTTCCCTGCTGCAGTGCTTCTGCATTGGTTTTCCCGGAAAGCTCCAGTGAAGTGGCGGAATAATCCACTCCGGTCAGATGTCCGTCACGCACCTCTTCACTCATGCGTTTCAGAGTTGCTCCTCCACCGCAGCCGATGTCCAGAATCCGGTCATTCTCCCGGATCTTCCAGTGTTCCAGCGCCCAGCCGGTCACTGCGTAGTGGCTTTCGTTCATGCGGCGCAGCATCTTCTCCCCATCCTCCCCGACCGGTTTCCCGGGGTTGCCAGAGATGGTGATCTCCTGCTGGGTGCGTTCGTTGGTGGTTAGGTTTATGGTATTATTTTCTGTTTTTTCAGTCATGATCTTTATTCCTTCTTCCAGCCGCTTTCTTTTTGGATCTTTGCGGTTTTCTTTGCAATTTTTACTATCTCTATTATAATAGTAACTGTTTATAATCATGTAAAGGGCAATCCCGTTATTGAGAATATCTCTGAATAAGGGATTTGGCAAAACACCCGATACAAAGTACAATCTGCGAAAGCATACGCCGAAAATGCAGTGGAACGCTTGCAGATTACAGAAAGGCATACATTTTTTATGAAATATTATCTTGCCCCCATGGAGGGACTGACCACTTATAATTTTCGCACTAACTGGAACCGCTGTTACGGTGGCATGGACAAATATTTTACCCCTTTTATCTCCAATCGGCACATGAACAGCAGAGAACGCAACGATGTGCTTCCGGAACATAATGTGGGCATGTACACCGTACCGCAGATCCTGACCAATAAGGCGGAGGAATTTCTGTCGCTGGCAGAGCAGCTGGCCGGATATGGCTACCACGAGGTCAATCTGAATCTGGGCTGTCCTTCCGGGACGGTGGTGGCAAGAAACCGTGGTGCCGGCTTCTTAGGCACGCCCCGGGAACTGGAGGATTTTCTGGACGAGGTCTTCGAAAAATGTCCACTGGAAATCTCCATCAAGACCCGCATCGGCATGGACTACATGGATGAATGGGCTCCACTGCTTAAAATATATCAAAAATTCCCCATGAAGGAACTGATCATTCACCCCAGACTGCAAAAGGAAGGTTACAAGGGGACACCCCATCTGGAAGCTTTCGCAGAGGCGGTGGAAGCCCTGCAATGTCCGCTGTGCTATAACGGGGATATTACCTCTCCGGAGTCGCTAACGCAGATTCTTACGAAGCTTCCCAGTATCGATACGGTCATGATCGGCCGGGGAATTTTGCAGAATCCGGGATTATTGCAGGAATTGAAGGCTGCCTCCACGGAGAGTGTTGCGCTGCCGTCTTGTGAAGAGCGGCTGGCTGTCCTGAAGGAATTCCACACTTCCCTCCTGACCGGTTATCAGGAGATCATGTCCGGCGATACCAATACGCTCTATAAGATGAAGGATCTCTGGACTTTCTTAAGCCACAGCTTCGAATCTCCGGACAAATACGTAAAAAAGATCCGCAAAGCCACAGATGCCAGCGACTATAAGCTGGCCGTCAATGCGTTATTCCGGGAGTGCGCATTGAAGTCGAAGAATTCTTGATCCTGACATCATCCCATACCTTTATTCCCCGGTGTCGAACTGTTCTCCTTCGTTGGCGTCTTCCATGACAACCTCCGGCTCCGGGATGCCTGCATTTTCCACATAGCTGAAATGAATGACCGCCTGTGGCCAGTTGAAGCTGATCCGGGCGGTCTTCTGCCGCTCCTCGCCTGCCTTGCGGATCAGTTCCAACAGTTCCTGCAAGACTTCTCTGGTCAGATAACCTCCCCGCCACTGGAACGTCATGGCCCGGCCTTTTTTCGCCATCTGCTGTGCTCTTTTATATACTTCTTCCGTTTTCGTAAAGGAAAGTTTTTTCTCCTTGTAATAAAAATGATCGTTGTCCGGACAGCCGGGTGCCGGGGCGATCAACGGTTCATGATCCCGGAACACAGCTTTATCTCCCAGATTGAAATAGTCGTAGCGGATCTCTCCGGGTGCTTCCGCATTGCCCTGATGTTTTCCCAATGTATTGTCAAATGTGGCATCCAGATGGTAATACTGCCCGCCGATCCGCACAATATTCCAGGTGTGACGGTACTTGATCCCTTTCTCCGGATTGTTGCCGCAGATAGCGATTACACACCACACACCCAGCGCATCACAAAGCACCTTCACCGATTTGGCAATGCCCTCGCAGACACCCACGCCCTGTCCCAGCGGTCCGATAATCTCATGGGAATAGGGCTTTTTCAACTTATCGTAGGTGATATTTTCGCAGATAAAGTCGTGAATGTACTTCTCTTTTTCCCACTCTGTGAACTTTGCGGCAGGTCTTGCCAGCTTTTCCACCCGGGACTGCATGGCTTTCTGATGTTCTCTGATCTTATTTTTCTCAAACAGATACTCCGGCACGAAGATGATGTTGGGGGAGTCCTGATAATATTTATACCGATAACTCACCACCCAGAAGATCTCCGGATGATCCAGCCGCAGTCGGAAAAATACGTCATACAATTCTTCCGCCGGGATCCGCGGCAGCTGGATCTCGTCTGCCAGCGCCAGCACTCCCTGCTGCATGGCGTGATAGGCGGCCTGCTGGGGCTTGTTCATTTTCTGATAGTAATATGGTTCCATGGTAGTTTCCTATTCTATTGTTTTCATCTGTCTTATTTTTACATTTTAACAGAAGGTTTTTCTTTTGGGTGGATGTTTTTGATATTTTTTTGATATTTTTTGAAACTTTTGCAGCAGATGCATAGTCTAACCATCAGAGACCTGTAAGATATGGTTTTATTTAAGAGAGGAGTTTTACTTATGAAAAACAAAATGATCTGTGCACTTTTAACTACTGTGATGGTATTGTCTTTTGCTGCCTGTGGCAGTCAGGGAAATGCAGCAGCTTCGGCGGAAAGTACGGTGACTTCCGAAAGCGGTGCGAAGGCTTCTACTGTTGAAAGTTCTGCTGCTGAAGCTAGTGCTGAGACAACTACAGAAGTTTCTGCTGATGCGGCCAATGGTACTTCATATGAAGACAACTTTGCAGTTTCCACAGAGGATGCTGCCGCTTTCGCTAAAAAGATCCAGGATGCCGTAGCCGCTGAAGACCTGAATGCTCTCGCTGATCTGGTCAATTATCCGGTCTATGTTGCTCTGGGCGATGGCAGTGTGATCGAAACCAGGGAAGATCTGATTGCCTTAGGTGCAGACAAAATCTTCACCCCTGAGCTGAAAGACTCTATGGCTAATGCTGATCTGTCCGAATTAAGCCCCAGCATGGCAGGCTTCACCCTCTACAGCACCGGTGACGGCCCCAACATCACCTTCAATGTCCAGAACGGAGTACTCGGCATCAGCGGTATCAATTACTAATCATTCTCGTACAAATGGGGGGAGCCTTTCATCAGGCTCCCCTTACTCGTGTCGAAACAACCGTTTTCAACGGTACCATAGTGATATCTATGTTCCCGTCTGTCTTCCTCGTGATCAGCGTGGCTCCCCGCTGGATATATTGCTTTGCGATGCCGGAATATCCCAGATAATCAATGGACATTCCGTAAGTCATGCGGATACCTTTATAGGTCAGTGACAACGTATTCAGATGATCGTGTCCACAGAAGATCCATTTCAGCCAGCCGTTATCCACCGCTTTTTCGAAAAAATGAGGTGGTCGGTTCGATATTCCGAAATACTCATTCTTTTCTCCGATACTGCCGTGTTCATAGCTCACACTGTGATCACCTAATTTCATCTTCTCGTAGGCTTCCTTGAACTCCGCAGGCGGCATGTGGAAAAAAGCCATAGCCGGTGCTTTTCTCTCGTTCAACTTCTGCATGCACCAGTCCGTCTGGTCCTCATGAATGCAGTCGAAACCACTGAAAAACCAGCCGTCGCCGTACATGTTAGAGTCCAGGTGGATGAGTGGCAGGAGAATCCTGCCTTCTCCATCGATCAGATCCAATACAAAATTCCCGACGCCTGCAATGGGATTTTGAGGACTGTGCTCATATCTTCCTTTGGTAAAAACAGCGTATTTTCCCATTGCAAAAATCTCCGCCAGCTGCTCCTTATTGCAGGCGGAACCCATCTCACAGTCATGATTACCGAAGACAAACGTATAGGGGATCTGAAAACCATCCAGAAACGCTAACAGCCTTTGTGCCTGTTTTCTATTATTCATCGTCCCGCTTTTGGGGAAAAACGGGAACACGGAATCCCCGGTCAGGACAATCAGATCCGGTCCCGTCCGGCGGATCAGCTCCGTCACCGCTGCCAGAGCCAGTCTGTCCTTTTTCCCGGAAAACATGCCGAAACCAAGGTGCAGATCCGTCAGCTGTAATATTTTATAATCTCTGTCTGTCGGGATGCAAAGGGAAAAAGTCTCTTCGTCCCGAATTTGAAAATTTTGAGAAGTATACATAGGAATCTCTTTTCTGTCACTTAATCTGTTTCACTATTGTATTTGAGTTTTTTTGAAGTCAGCTCAACGGGATCAATGCACCGATTGCAGACAGCAGCGTAGACAGCACCATCAGCACCTGAAACGGTACTGTGCCGATCACACCGCAGATAGGACTGCTGCCGGCTTTTTTCCTGGACTTTCCATAGGTCAGTACCAGCATGATGCTCACCAGCACCACAACGCCACTCATGATCCGGGTCAGAACGATAAAGCTGTTCACGCCAAAGACAGCAAACAGGATACAGGGAACTGTGGCGATCAGCCAGCTGATGCGGTTGCCGCTGCCGATCTGTTCATGAACCACATCGCGGAGGGCGAGAGTATTGCTCCAGAACGTAGTAAGTAAAGCAAACAGGGAAAATACACCTGCCAGAATCATTGCCCAGGTACCGATGCTCTCTCCCAACTGCATGTATGCCAGTTCTTTTTCCAGCGCTCCCTTGGTTCCCAGGAGAACCGTACCCGTTACGATCAGAACAAACACTGAGGAAAGCCCAAAACCGATGAAAATGGAGCGGCGGATCTGTTTCGCGTTGCCATCCAGACCTTTCACCACCTGAATCACTGCCTGATTGGCGGAAGTGGCGAATACCACCATGCTGTACAGTGCCAGCAGATTGTTCCAGTGGAACTCTGCCCGTTGCAAAGAATTCAGTGGATGCATAAATGTGCCTACCGTCATCACTGCCACAATTCCCATGAGGACAATGACTGCGTACTTCTGTGCGATGCCTACGGCTTTCATGCCGATAAATACCACAACTCCGGCGATCACATAGTACAAAACCTGCGCTGCCACGAAAGGCATTCCGAACCAGTTCACAAATATCTGGGCGCCACCGTTGATATTACCGCTGACACCAATCATGATGGCCAGCCCGTAGACAATAAATACGCCCCAGCTGAATATCTGTTTCATTTTGCCGTGGAACAGCTCTCCTTCGAAACTTTTTACCAGCTGGACGCCACCGTTATTGTAAGACAGCTCGGCAATGATCAGGTGCAGGATCACGTTCACACAATATGCAATCAATACCATCCACACGACATCCAGCATACTGTTCTTCGTGGCAAGATACGGAACGGCAATGATGCCCGTGCCGATGCTGTTGCCGACGATCATGCTGATGGCTTCAAAAGTCGTGAGATGGGCTTCGGATTGGATGGGGTGGGACATAGGGAGGCCTCCTTTGTAAAAATACTGATTTTATAAAAGTTTGGTAGTAAGTGCTTCCTGCAATACTTTTGAACAGTTGATCCCACGTTTATCGGCAAGTTTAGACATCCATGCCGGAAGCGAGACATTTTTTCGGACCGCCTTGGTGTCAGTCATGCTGCGATATTTAATCGTATCTGCCTGGATGATCGTAAGAATATCTGTCGGTAAATGAGGAATCTCTGCCTGCGGTGTAGGCTCATTCGGAGTAATTTCTCCATCTTCCAGACCAACAAGACAAAGATTCAGTGCATCTGTGATAAGTGCAATCGCTTCTGTCAAAGTCGGTGCTGTTGTAATACATCCGTCCACATCCGGAACCTTCGCATAGAAAGTGCCGTCTTTTTCAGTAATAACAGCGGTATATGTGTATTGCATGTCATTTGCCTCCTTCTATATTTGCTTCTTTGAAGATATAGCGCATATCATTTTCATTAAAATCATGACATTTTACAGGAATTGTCTGCTTGGTATTCGGTTGAAAATACAAATCATGACTTGCTCCATGTCTTTTAAAAATAAAACCGTTCTTTTCCAATTCTTTAATTGTTTTCTTTCGTGGATGCATTCTTTTCTCCTTTTATATTATACACAATTATACACAAAATCAATAGTAAAATACACAATTTTACACAAAAATTCACGTGACATAACATTAAAAATTCAAATTGTTACATAGGAAATATAAATGGATTCTGTTAAAACCAATTTCTAAAGACATCATAGTTATCAACACAACATACGATATCAGACATAAAATAGAATAGTATAAGAAATTATTACAATCTGTTTTGCTTTCAATATAAAGCATTTCTTGTCTGTAAATAAAAAAATCCAAAGAACTAATTATTCTTTCATGTTCTCTTCTTGCATCCAAAGTGGCATATAGTTTCCATCTTTTTGCTTATAGAATTTTTTACTCAAATATCTGTTTTCCGTCTCGTATTCTTCCGGTGTCATTCCGTTTCTCCAAAATGGGGCTTCCATAAGCGTTTCCGTTGCCCAATTGCTTTGCCTGACCGTCTTGCTCAATTAAATGTCCTCCTTCTATGTAATCACATAGTACATTATATACGATTGTCTTTTCTATTTCAATCGTCGCTCCCGCAAGGGGAGCGACGCTCCAAAGTCGATCAGTTCCTTGATCTTGTCAAAATTTCAATCCACGCTCCCACGAGGGGAGCGACCGTGGCTGTTGCTGACCGTATGCGTGCCATAGACATTTCAATCCACGCTCCCACGAGGGGAGCGACGCAATGATATTGTCAATATTGGTTTACACTTTTTTCTCAAGGATGTTCGACCTATGCTGCCTCCTGTAATGAATCGTAGTATTGTTGACGCTTAATCATCGGAGGTAAGCCACCATTAGCAGAGCAGATTCTTCGGTTATTCCAATAGCTGATGAAATATCTCCAGATGAGTGTTTTTAACTGTTCTACTGTCATTGAAGTGGTATCATAACGTCCATAAAGTAATTCTTCTTTGAATCTTGCCCACATGCTTTCGCATCTGGCATTGTCGTGGCATCTGCCGCCAGCACTGTTCATGCTTTGGAGAATGCCATATTTGCTGATTGCTTTACGATATAACTCACTTGTGTACTGTGTTCCTCTGATACAGCATCAGGATATACTTCCAAAGTTGATGCTGTATCATAAAAGTAAGGGGCGGCAGCACTTTAGGCTGTCGCTCCTTGACTGCCTAACTGCAAAACCGGGCGGGGCTGTCAACGGCGGCTCTGCAAGAGCCGTTCATCTTGCCGTTGACTGGCTCGACTGGGTTTGCTATTCTTTAAGTGTTGTCTGTAAGTCGTTTGTAAAAATATCATCTCCGGCGCACAATCATTTTCTACCAAAGTAGCGGCATAAAAAATTTCATTGTCCTGCCTTTCAAAAATAAGAAGTTTCCATTTTTTTGACTGCAAATTCCGAGGCTGTCTCTTGTACAATTTCTAGTACATTGACATCTTCTGCTATATTTCCTTGACGGGGTTCCAGCTCATTGTTAGTTACCACTTCTGCCTTGCCAGCGTCCGATGCACCATAAGAGAAATTTACTATGGTAGCATTGCTGTATTTTTCAAAAGCTGCATAGTATTCTTCTTCTGTAATTACATCTGTTTCCTCTCCTTTTTTCATGGTATAAGCAGCATTTCCACTTTCGTCAAATTGCTCATAAATCCCCTCTGCCAGTCTGAGCGAACCGGATTTTTCAATTTCAAAACGCTGCATATCGTGACCGGAAGCAGCATAAATACCTGTTTCATCATAGGCGATAGGATATGCTGTTCCCATACTTTCTATTGTTCCTATGTTTTTAACTTCTTTATCTATCAAATAATATACATCACAATTAAGTGCTGCCTGATTTCCCAAACCGTCATTATATACTTGTGAGGTAACAAGTAAAACAGGTAAAGAAGCATTTGTATCAATAATTGCAAAAAGCTCATTATCTTCCAATCCTCCGACGGTTTCTCCATAAATAGCAGCGTTTTCACTACCTTTTTCTCCACATGCACATAAAGAAAAGATTAACACACATAAAGCCATATATGAAATAAACTTCTTTGCCTTATACATATTTTCAGTCTCCTTTTTTTCTTCTTTCAATGGTATAACTTATGAACAATATCACTCCGATTGCTGCCGCAATAATAGACGGTATCATTAACCGCATATAATCAATAGGGGCATTTTCGTATTGTCCTGTAACGATATATCGGTATAGCATATACTGGGTACTAAGTGTTGTGCTTTGTAGCGCAATTACATAGGCGAAATTTAATATGCTAACCATAATAAAAATCAGACCACTAATTAGCAACAGCGTCATTTTTCTGTTATGAAGATTTATTTTCATCAAATCTTCTAAAGTTATTTGCTCATCAGTTTTGTTTGCCACACCTGCTTCTCCTTCCTTTAGCAAATCATCTAATGACACATGAAAAATTCTGCTTATTTTAACGATACTTTCTAAATCAGGGGAAGTGCTATCTGACTCCCATTTGGAAATAGTCTGTCTGGATACGTTAAGTTTTTCTGCTAATTGTTCTTGTGTCATTCCCGAAAGTTTCCTTAATTGGTTGATTTTATTTCCAATTTCCATTTTGTGTCCTCCTTTAAGAGCAATTTTAAATAAAATAAACAATTTTTTCTATCAACATTGCTTTACATTTGCGCTCAAAATAATAACATTTATGAAATTGCTTGTTTTTCTGCACTTTAAGTGTTCATATAAAGGCATTTAAAATGATGGTTCCCATGCTCAATGATGCCAACGATTTCAATCCACGCTCCCACGAGGGGAGCGACGACAGCCGCAGACCCAGACGTGCAGCCATAGAAAGATTTCAATCCACGCTCCCACGAGGGGAGCGACTTCTATGTCGTTTCCCGTTTCTAACCAGGCTGGTATTTCAATCCACGCTCCCACGAGGGGAGCGACGGATATCCCATGTCATACATCTTCGGTCGGGGAATTTCAATCCACGCTCCCACGAGGGGAGCGACCTGGATACGCTGCTCTGCACACTGTTCATCTGACCGATTTCAATCCACGCTCCCACGAGGGGAGCGACGGTAATCTGTATAACGGAGTTCTTCGGATTATAGATTTCAATCCACGCTCCCACGAGGGGAGCGACGATAGTAAAGGCAGGTGGAGCAGATGGCAAAAAATATTTCAATCCACGCTCCCACGAGGGGAGCGACTCCATTGCTCTGCTATTGCCTTTGCAATACCTGATTTCAATCCACGCTCCCACGAGGGGAGCGACCTTTTTCTCTATTCAAAGAGATCCTTGAGGATATATTTCAATCCACGCTCCCACGAGGGGAGCGACACTTCCTTACAAGTACATTGTACTCCTCTTACTCCATTTCAATCCACGCTCCCACGAGGGGAGCGACGATGCAGGATTGCCTGCATGAGAAGTATAAGAAATTTCAATCCACGCTCCCACGAGGGGAGCGACGTGAGATCAATAGACTCTGAACCTGAGCTATATTATTTCAATCCACGCTCCCACGAGGGGAGCGACAGCAATTTTCGCCAAAAAGTTCTCTTTTCTCTCAGCAAAAATTGTCTAAAATATTTAATCTTAACAACAAATTATTTTAATTAAAAATATCTTTGTATGTTATTTCAACAAATCGCATAATTTATAAGGTGCGAATCCCCTAGGCATTTTATGTATGCTTGGCTTTCGCATCAGTTACAAAATCAGTGTCTGATCCGGGGCGATTCCTCTGTCTACCCCGATATGTTCAATCTTGGTCTGATATTTATTACCCAGATAGTAGAATCGAAGACTGTCCTTTTCTGTATCAATAATATCCTCAAGTGTTGCCTTCAATGCAATGCTCTGAGCATTATCCAAAAAGCATTCAAATACTGAATTCTGAACTCTTCTTCCATAGTTGACGCATTGCTTTGCCACTTTTCGCAGCCTTGCTTTGCCGGCTGCATTTTCTGTGTTGACATCGTATGTGATCAATACTAACATACCACACCTCACTTCCATAGGAATGCAGGATAGCCGTCCAAATCGCCACGTAGGAATCGTGCCAGCAGCATTGCCTGCACATAAGGAACCATGCCCCATTCCACTTTTTCCTGCAAATAGGGATGCGTTATGGTTTCTTTTTTACGATTCTGCCACTCCGTCAGTATTACCTTTCGTCCATCATCATCCAGAAGAACCGCGCCGTTTTCTTTTTGGGTAAAATTTTTAGCTGTGATCATCCGTTTATTTACCAACGACAGCACAAAGCGATCCGCTAACACGGATCTTAGTTCCTCCATCATATCCAGCGCCAGCGATGCTCTGCCTGGGCGCTCTGTGTGCAGATATCCCACGCAGGGATCTAACCCTACGCACTCCAGTGCAGATGCTTCCATATTTGTCAGTAATGTATACACAAAAGACATCATTGCGTTCATTTTATCGCAGGGCGGTCTTTTATTCCTGCCTTGAAATGTAAAATCTTTTTTCTGCTGCAGAATCAATTCGTCAAACACGCTAAAATAAATACTGGCTGCCTCTCCTTCATATCCCCTGAGTTCGTCCCTGGAGGTGCTGTTCTGAATCAACATCAGCGAATTTTTCAGCATTTCGGATGCCTTTTTTACCCTCTCTGCATCGATCTGCATGTTATGATCTCTGACAGCCCGTTCCAGAACCCACCTGGCATTATGCACCTTTCCGAGAATACAGTTTCTGGCAATCTCCAATCCCACCAGTTCATCTTTGCTACTGGTATACTGTTGTTCCCGCAGGATCACGTTGCCCCTCACTTTTCCGGTGACCCGTGCCAGAAATTTTCCCTGGGGAGTCATGTAACACAGAGAAATATTTCGTTCTGCACAGGCACCCATAAGTGCCGGACTGGTTCCCCGATATCCGAACGATACAATTCCCTCGAGATTATGTAGCGGAACTCTGCCAAGTTCTTTTTTATCATCGTAAATAACGATATTTTCACCATCTAACGCCAGGTAACTGTTTTCGGAAGTAACATATAACGTATTCAATAATTTTTTCATACGTTTTCCTCCATAAGCACCTGATCCATATAGTTTTTCACAGAACCGGTTTTTGCGAGTCTGGGCATACAAAGTTCCTTTAAAGAGCAGGAAGTACAGTGCTTTCCCATCTTTACTTTCGGTGTATACCGCCGTTCATAATATTGATGCATTTCTTGAAACATCTCACGCACTTTGCTGCGAAGTTCTTCCGTGATCTCCACGATTTCCCTCCGTTTTGTCTCTCCGTAAAACAGTGCACCTTCCGGAATCTGTGTGGAAAACATTTCTTCCAGGCACATTGCCTGCGCAGCTAATTGTAATTTGTCTTCCTCTGTGATCTTCGGCTTTCCCTTTTTGTATTCGATCGGATATACCGAAAAATTGCCCCTGTGCCCATGCAGACGGATTCCATCCTCACATCTGTGAAATTCCACCACATCACACTCACCCGTGACGCCCATTTCTCTGGATGCCACGGGTAATGCTCTCGCTATAATTGTGTCTTTTCGTTTCTCTGTAAGATAAGGATCATGTGCTTTTTTATGCATCAGTTCTCCAATCACCGTATGTTCATTCTCCGTCCACTGCTGTTCTATATGAATCAATGCCCACTGTCTTTTACAGAATCTGAAGTGTTGGATCCCGGATATCATAAGATAATCATCTTCTGCATATTCCATTAATTCATCCTTCTTACTTCCACGGAATCAGGAATCTGTTCCTCGTGAACGGTAACCGTATAGTCCTGATATTTTCTGGGATATTCCACGCCCTCGTTTCTCTTTACTTCTACGGCATCGAACAATTTATAAGCCGGGCAGTCTCCCAGTTCTTTGCTATGCTTGAATACAATCAGTTCCCGCACTGCCATATTGCCTCTCGCTGCAGAGTGGTCTACCTCGAACATGTTAAGAATTGCTTCCCATAGCAATTCCAAATCGTCTTCGGAAAATCCGGTTACTTTCCGCGCCAGATTTGCGGAAATATAGCCTTCTGCCCGGTACAGTCCATAAGGAACGATGGTCTTTCTACCCATTTCCGTATTCTTGTTTTCCGCGTCCTTTTCTGTGGTGATGGCAACTCTGGTGATAGTTACTTCCTGACTGATGATCGGATCGATACTTCTGGCAAATCCAATCTGCACGGGTCCTCTCACCTGACCGCAGTTCAACGATGCTTTTACAAAAGTAGTCATTACGGCACCAAACGTACGGATATCATAGAAATTCCGGCACATATAATCCTTCAGTTTAAGATCTACACCGGGATCATTTTTCTTTAACTTTTTAAGTTCCTCTGTCACCTTTTTATCATCCGTTTCGGTGATTCCCATATCCGCACAGGCTTCTCTGTCACTGCGATTTAAGGGTACATCTTCTTTGATGTAAATCTTATATCCCTGAGTATCCTCTTTTACGGTCTCGACATAATTGCGGATCTTACGTTTCAGGCAGACATCCGTTACCAAGCCCAGTCCGCTCTCTGGATCGACTCTTGGCATATTGCCCGCATCAGGATCTCCATTGGGATTACCGTTCTCCACATCAAATAATACTACGAACTCATATCTGTTTTTAATAGCTTCACTCATTTATTTGTCCTCCCCTTTTTTATATTTTTCCTGCTGTTGATGATAGTAGCCAAGTGCAAACTGCCCCTGCTGTTCCAGGGATAAGCGTTTCGGGAAATCGTCAAATTTGCCCATAATTTTCCCAACTTCTTTTTCGTAATAGACTTTCGCTCCGCCTTTATCTCGTTCCAACTTTTTCATATGGCTGTTTTTCAGTTTGAGCAACACCGGGAAAATAACTGCCGGCGTAGCACATGCGGAATTAAAGTAGCGGTCATGAATTGTCGTAGTGATTGTCGGGTTTGCTTCTTTTTGTATGCTTTCCAATACGGAAAACAATCTTCCCAATACATAGGCTATATCATTGCGGTCTTCGTTCAATCCCATGAGATTTTCTCCTTTCATACAATTATAATTTTTGATCAAAACTGCTTTGATGATAGCAGCACGTTTCCAGTTCACGTTACCGCACTCTGCCCGAATGCGGATCAGTGTGTAGGTATACAGACTTGCCGGATATCGTCCGCCCGACAGAATCGCCTGCAATACAAGGGCTGCCATGTTCGGAACCGGTGTCTTATCTTTTGATTTCTGATTCACGGTTTCATTCAGCATGTCACGAATCCCCAGATAATCCTGTTCTTCCCATGCCGGTTTTACAATCTTGAGCCGCTCATAATGGTCTGCTATATTCTGTATGATTTTCCCAAACGAATTTACATAGAAAAAACGGACCGACAATCGTGCTGCATTTGGTGCCAGCGCCAGTATGTAAAAATTCTGTTTCGGATCCATCTCCGCATCTTCTAAGTAAACCCTGGTGCCTTCTTTCAGGCTGTCGAAAATGTCCTTCAGTTTTTTCTGATTATCTTTCGTGGGTTTAAACATATTCAGAAAACACTTCTGATACTGCTCTTTACCGCTTTCTGCCCAGTACACGATCATGGAATCCCCCAGGGAAAAGGTGTAATCCCGCTGGGACAGCAGATAATTCAGTGCCGTGGTATATGCAAATTCCGCATATTTTCCCACCGGTGCATTATAACTCTGTTCCTTTCCATAAGACTCAAATGACGGTGCATTGAATGATACCAGCGCTGCTCCGCTGGACTGTGCCCCGGGTACTCCTTTGATTGCTTTATGGATTCGTGATATCTCGGCTTTTTTACCGGTAACCAGGCAAATGCCGTTATCTTCTCCACCATTCCGCGCCCGATAGTTTTCCCAACAGTCTCGAATCTCCGGATCTTCCTGTGCTTCCTGCCCTTCCACAGAGAAAATAAGATTGCCGCCTTCTGTCAATTCTTCCCAGTTTTCCCGAATCACAGGATGTTCTGATGCTTTCTGCGGATCCCATTTTTCAAAATAGGCTAAAATTGCCCGGGCTGTTTTTCCCTGTGCAGATTGCAGAATCTGTCCATGCTTTTCTTTCGTCGCCTGGAAGCAATCCACTACACGTGAGTTCGTTCCATCTGCGTCAATACCCAGCATATACTTGGAATTGTCGCACAGAAAATTAGCTGCCACACCGGAAGATCTGGTCACCATCTCCGGCACGACGAGATTTGCCGGTACCCAGACTACTTTCTTACCACGCATATCCTCTATTTTTCGGGAAGTAATACCTATGATATCCCCCTCCGAAGACAAATTGATTTCATAGGACACTTTCGCATGGCACCATCCCAACCTGGATACTTTCCCCTGTTCTGCCAGATTTTCATAGTATTTTACCAGTGCCTGTAGTATCATCGCAGCACCTCGCAATCTCTCAGATCCACCACGCCGTGACGCATTATTGCCCGGAAAAACATAGGCTGGATATTTTCCGGATCACTGTAATCCATGTCAAACAGCATGATGCCAAGATCTTTTTCTTCTACTACATCATAGGCGGTATGAATTTCTTCTTCCTCGCAGAGAGCAAAATGCGCCGAGAATTCTCTACAACCGAAGTATGGCATATAATAAAATTCTCCTTTACGCAGCCGTCTCATGATAATGTCCTTAAATTTTCCGGGATTATCAGAAGCGTTGGCTTTCTCTGTCATTTCAAAATGAGCTTCGATGGTGTAGCTTACATTGCAGAGCAGCTGTGATGCTCTCTGTACAATGTCCTCCTTCGTACTAATATACAATGTTTTGTCTGCACCGTTGTATGCCTGCAATACATTGCTTGCCAGGATCTTGCTTTTTACTTCATTTCGTCGTACACTTGTAAATTGGATAGGGTTTTTGACATAGATTTTGTCGATGATCCACCGCATTCCCGGATGCCAGTAAATGGCTTCCAAAATACCGCGTGCCGCTGAGGGCGTAATGATGTCATAGCTGTAGCGTTCAACTTTGAGTTCGGGTCTCGAAAACAATGCATAGTCTCCCCATACATTTACTTTTACTCCGACTCCCATTTATTCCACCTTCTTTCCACAATTAAAGCGCTGTTCCCGTTTACTGTTCCTTTGTAGTACTATTTTCTGTCTGACAATAATACCCCCTTTGTAAAATACTGTCTTTTCGCAGATATGATATGACAATATTTTAGTTTATCTGTATTTATCTGACAAATTCACTATACTACAAGTCTAATATATTTGCAATGCCTATTTTTATTCGTAATGATAATTTCAATTGAAATTATTGCTAAAACTATTAGATTTTTTTGAATTATATGTTATACTTTCAATGTCAGGTATATCCTGTGGATTGAAATAATTGTAATTTTCATTAACTTACAAGAGTAGCGGTACACTTTTCCATCGTGTACCGCTACTTCCATTTCCTGCAATATTAAAACATCATCATTCCACCCAATTCCACTTCCAGTTTCAATCCGGTGTCTTCCCGGTATTGTTCCTCCTGCGTCAGCACATAAAAATCCTGCGCACCCAGATCTACAGCTTCTACCATCCCCGCATCACGCATTTCTTCAAACAACATATTCCGTTTCTCATATTCCCCTTTTTTCCGAACACTTACACAATATTGCCCTGCTTTTCGCATACGGCTCTTTGTCAGTCCCTGCTGCCGAATTTCCTGCAAAAGAGCCTTCGCTTCCGGTTCTTGGTCGATATATACCGTAACCGTATTTTCTTCAATCAGCTTAAAATCTTTCGCAACCGTCGCAAATTGATAATCTCCACCATCAAATTTCTCCAGAATTTTCTTCATATCCAGGCTTTCGCCCTTGATGCGATATAGTCTCCGAAAATATTCTGTGATATTATCCAGTGCAGTAATATCTCTGCCCTCCGCTAGCAGATTTTTCGTCGTGTCGATCTGTTGCCGCTGTCCGGATACCCTTTCCTTGTCTTCCCACTGGAAGATGCGGACAATGCTCTCTTCCTTTCCTCTTTTATCATTTCGATTACAACGTCCTGCTGCCTGAATAATGGAATCCACACCGGCTAGTTCCCGATATACCGAAGTAAAATCCAGATCCACTCCGGCTTCCACGAGACTGGTCGAAATGACGATGCATTTTTTCCCTGTTTCATCCTTGAGTCGTTTCCCAATCTCCGCAAGCACTCGTCTTCTATGCGCCGGATACATGGTGGTTGATAAATGATAAACGCCCTCTCCCTGCAGCCGTTCGTAAAGCCGCTGTGCTCTTTTTCGCGTGTTCACGATACACAGTGCATGCCACTCCTGCTGTAGTTTCTCCGCCATTTCCTCTTCCGTGACGGTATCAATATTCTGATAGGTTACCCTTTCAAAAAATCGAAATTGTTCCTCTCTCCGTGGGCATAATTCCCGGGCAACATACTTTTCAGGCAGAAACTGCTGTAATGCCGGCTGCGTCGCCGTACACAGTACAATACTTGTTCCATACTGCTGCAACAGTTCTTCTATCATTGCCATGCACGGTTTCAAATAATTTGGAGGAAGCATCTGCGCTTCATCGAATATGATGACACTGTTTACTATATTATGTAATTTCCTGCATTTGGAGGACTTATTGGCATACAGGGATTCAAAAAACTGGACATTTGTGGTAACCACCACCGGTTTATCCCAGTTTTCCGCTGCCAACTGCATGGGTTTGAACTCTTCCGAGCTCTCATAGTCTACATTGCTGTGATTTTCCAACACATTTTCACTACCCAGGATTTCCCTGAACACCTGCGCATTCTGCTCGATAATACTGGTATAGGGAATCACATAAATCACACGGTCCATATGGTTCTCCACCGCATGCTGCAACGCAAATGCCAGAGAAGCCACAGTTTTGCCACCACCGGTGGGTACCGTAAGCTGAAACAATCCTTTGGAGGACTTTCCCATTTCCAGACAGTTCCGGAGAATTTCAGATCGTCTTCCATCAATCGTAGTATCATTCCGATTTATAAGCCATTTTGCTGTGTAATTTTGCAATTTCTCCAAAAGAACATCCATGCTCTCTCCGGAATCCCTTTGAACCGTTCCGTTGTTCATAAACTGTTCTGTATCCAGAAAATCGGCATCCACCAGGCAGGAATACAGCATGCGGATAAATACACTCAGCGCAAAGTTTGGATCCTTTTCCGGATTCATGGCAATGGGTGGTGTGGTAATTTGAGGGATTTCTATTTCCTTTTCATACGCACTGTAATCGCACAACCTTTTCTTAAGTCTCCCCAGTAAAGAGGACGGCAATCCCTCTCGTCCCAGATCCGGCAACCCTGCATGATGCCCTGCTATGCAGTAAGTCAGAAGCCAATAGCAGCCATCTAAATTTTCGCAGACCTTCGCCCCGGCAGTGGAATGATCCACCCGGATATCCAGATTTTCTTTGATCTTCTTTTGAAATTCCGCGGAATATTTTCCAATGTCATGTAACATTCCACAACAATATCCCCAGTCCGCTTTCCTGAATTTTGCAGCAAATTTTTCTGCAAGCTCTGCGGTTCCCTGTAAATGTTCTTTTACTGATTGCTCTCTGTCCCCATCAATGTGTGCAAGGTATTCCATGTTCTTCCCCTCTTTCCTACAATCTATTCCTTCCGCTCCGGCAGCATCCCTTTGATCTTCACGCCACTCAGATCCACATCCAGCACGATCTTCACCATCCAAAAGAACAGCAACAGTACCAGCATCGGGATCACACAGGAAGTGATGATCATCACAGCCACTGCCTCAATAAAATGATTTAAGGAATTCTCCACTTTCTGCACCAGGTCTTCAGTAGAAATAGTCACATTTTCCACAACATTGGCCACAGAATCTTTAGCGCTGGAAATAGCGTCTTTTGCCCAGTCGAAAATGTTTGAGACAGATCCGGAGTTATTGTTTTCCTTCTCCTGCACGTTACCTGTAACAGTTCCAGGAACTTCTGTTGTTCCGATTCCGGTTGTTTCCGTCGCATTAGTGTCATCCACCACGCCACTGTTTTCCAGTATATTCTGTGTGTTCCTGGCATCCTCAATGGTAGCTTCGATCTGGGCCTGATAGGTGTCACCGATGAGGTCGGAGATCTTCACACTGGCGGGAACCACGAGGGAGATTGCCAAACCGAACACCGCCAGTTTTGCTGCCAGTTTTCGCACGGTAGCATTTGCAAAAATCAGGTTAAATATCCACAATCCACAGGCAATCGGAATCAGGTAGGTAAATGCCACATATCCGGTAATCGTCACTAGATATTTTTCAAGATAAATGGCGCAGAGAACCACCAGCAGATACCCGCTGACATCCGCCATTTTCTCCGCAATGGGCGTTGCCGTGTCTCCCGGAAGCAATGTGATCAGCGCCGAAGTCACCGTGGATGCCGCCGTCAGCTCCATGACAGTCTGTTTTTTCTCATCCAGAGAAGCGATGGTCTTCTGATGATTCTCCGGTGCGGAGACGTATTTTCCTACAACCGTTATGGACAAAATAGCAACCAGCAATAATACTGCTGCTGTAATGCATTTCTGTTTGATAAAGTTCATACTAATTACCTTCTTTCCTTCACGATTTCTATATTATTTCACGCAAATATCCTGCTATTACATTTTTCAGGACGTAATTTAGGCTATACACTACACTTTTCAGGACGTAATCTCGTGCCATCTCACACTTTTCAGGACGTTACTTTAAAAACCGCCGCAACAACTTCTCTTTTTTCTCATCATACCTCTGATACCGTATCGGCAGATCCATCCATGTCTTTTTGTCCACGATACTCCGATAATGGCTGAAAGTCTCGAATCCGGCGCGTCCATGGTAGCCGCCCATGCCGCTCTCGCCCACGCCGCCGAAGGGCATGGCGCTAGTGGCCAGGTGGATGATGGTGTCGTTGATACAACCGCCGCCAAAATGGCAGTGATCCAGGATCCGTCTCTGGGCTTTTTTGTCTTCGCTGAAAAAATACAGAGCCAGAGGATGGGGATGTTCCTCCACACAGCGGATTGCCCAATCCACAAAGTCTCCTGTGGCTGCATGCGTCCCGGAAGCATCCCTGCAAAAATCATTTTGTGCAACACCTTTCTCTGCATCATGTGCATTATACGTCAGCACCGGCAGGATCGGTCCGAAGATTTCTTCTCCCATCACGGCATCCGACCAGTCCACATCCGTCATCACCGTAGGCGCAATGCGCAACGTCTTCTCGTCATACTGTCCGCCGCAGACGATTTTTTCCGCATCCATCAATCCCAACAGTCTGTGAAAATGCTTCTCGTTAATGATTTTCCCGTAATCCGGATTCTGCAGGGGATCTGCTCCAAACTGCCTCGCGATCTCCGCCCGGATAGTTTCCACCAATCGGTCGCGGATCCTGACATCACACAACACATAATCCGGTGCCACACAGGTCTGCCCGCAGTTTAGATATTTTCCGAATACGATTCTCCTCGCCGCCAGCGGAAGCTTCGCCGTAGCATCCACGATACAGGGACTTTTCCCGCCCAGCTCCAACGTCACCGGGGTCAAATATTCCGCAGCGCTTCTAAGCACCTCCCGTCCCACAATCTTGCCTCCGGTGAAAAATATCATATCAAACCGCTGCTGCAATAATGCCTGATTCTCCGTTCTGCCGCCGGTGATCACAGCTACGTATTCTATCGGAAAACATTCTTCCAGAATATTTTTCAGCACAGCTGCCGTCGCCGGAGCATAGGCACTGGGTTTTACCACTGCGGTATTCCCTGCGGCAATAGCATCGATCAGCGGATCCAGTGTCAGTAACACCGGGTAATTCCAGGGGCTCATGATCAGCACGGTGCCATAGGGTGACGGAGACCGGAAGCTCCTCGCCGCGAACTGCGATAACGGTGTCGGCACTCTCTTTTCCCGCATCAGTCCCCGCAGATGCTTCTGCATCCAGGTCAGTTCCGACAGAGTCAATCCGATCTCGCACATGTAGCTTTCCATCCGGCTTTTCCCAAGATCCTGTTGCAGTGCATCGTTCAATTCTGCTTCATGGCACTGCAGGGAGGCCTTTAATTTTCCCAGCTGTTCTGCCCGAAATTCCCGGGAAAGCGTAGCTCCCGTAGCAAAATATTCTCTTTGTCTGCGTAATATGGTCCGGATCTCCTGCTCTGTCATAAGTGCCTCCTGATTTCTCTGCTCTTCTATTCTTTATACTACCCATTTTTTCATTTCAATGCAACGAAAAACGGCGGAGCTTTTCACTCCGCCGCCCGCCTATTTTTATTTACTTTATTTCCATGCAAAATTTACCATTCCGTACACATAGATGAACAGCACTGCCGCCGGAACAAAATACTTGAACACCGGCTTCATCCAATGCTGCACTTTCAATCCTTTTCCCTCGTTGGCTTCCTCCAGGAATTTATCCCAGCCCCAGCCGACCTTATAACAGCAAAATACTGCCAGCAGGATCGAACCTATGGGCATGATATTGTTGGACACCAGGAAATCCCAGAAGTCCAGCCAGGTCGTTCCCGCCGCAAAGGGCTGAAAATGGATCACGCTGAAGCCCAACGCCGTTGTCAATGCCAACAGAAACGTTCCCACACCGCAGACGATACATCCTACCGGTCTGGACCATCCGGTCAGTTCCCGGACCATGGCCAGAATATTTTCACACACGCCCAGCACTGTGGACATGGCTGCGAACACCATGAACAGGAAAAATAAGGTTCCCCACCATCTGCCACCTGCCATGTTGTTAAATACTGTCGCCATAGTATCGAACAGAAGGCTGGGACCCGCCGTCACTTCCACATCATAAGTAAAGCATGCCGGAAATATAATGATACCGGCAATCACTGCCACCAGTGTATCCAGGATAATAATATGAATAGACTCCCCCATGAGAGAACGGTCCTTGCCGATATAACTTCCGAAGATCGCCATACCGCCCATTCCCACGGACAAGGTGAAAAATGCCTGATTCATGGCGCCCACCACCACAGAACCGGTGATTTTGGAAAAATGAGGGATCAGATAGAAGCTCAATCCCTCTCCTGCTCCCGGAAGTGTAAAGCTGTGCACCGCCAGCACCAACATCAGTACGATCAATGCTGACATCATATATTTGGTAATACGCTCCAGCCCACCCTGCAGATGGAAACTTAAAATGACAAAAGCGATCAGTAAGGTGAACAACAGATATGTCACATTCACCGAGGGCGTCGTGATCATTTTTTCAAATCCGAAATCCTGATTCTGCCCTGTCAGAAATTTTACAAAATAATAGAGGATCCATCCGGACACCACCGCATAGAAAGCGATCAGCGCAATGTTTCCGATGAGACAGACGATGCCCCACAGATTCCATTTGCCCCTGCCGCCGGATAATTTCCGATACATATAAAGTGGACTCGTCTGCGCCGCACGCCCCACGGAGAATTCCATGATCATGGTGGGCAGGCCCAGCACGATCAGGCAGATCACGTAGATCAGCATGAAGCTTCCGCCACCGTTCTGCCCGCACATCCACGGGAATTTCCACACATTTCCGCAGCCGATGGCACACCCCGCCGACAGCATGATAAATCCCAAACGACTCCCCAGTCTTTCTCTGTTTTCCATACCCATGATCCTTCCCAAAACTACTTATTCTAAACATGGGATACGACATATATTTTTGCTGTTTTCCCATATTTCCGCCATCTTTTCACATTGACAGCCTTATTTTTTCATTATATAATTTTCATAAATATTTGAAAAACAAATTATTTTTATCATATTGATCGAATAATTCAATCGAGAAGGTGCAATTATTTTATGGATGTCAAAAATCTGGAAACCTTTGTTATGGTGAACGAACTGAAGAGCTTTACACTGGCGGCACAGCGCCTGGGCTACACCCAGTCCACCGTGTCTTTTCAGATCAAACAGCTGGAAAAAGAGTTGTCGATCCCACTGTTCGAGCGCATCGGTCATACCGTAACCCTGACCAACGAAGGGGAGAAGCTGTTACCCCTGGCCCAGCAGATCCTGCGGCTTGCTGCGGAAGCCACCCACATCAGCGGTAATACCGCCCCGGAGGGTCTGGTGCGGATCGCCATTGCAGAGTCCCTGGCCAGCTGGGAATTTCACAGCCGTTTTAAGGATTTTCATGAAAAATATCCGGGCATCCGCCTGAAGATCATTGCTACCAGTACTGACGAAATGTTCCAGATGCTGGGACAGAATCAAGTGGACATTGTATACACGCTGGACCGCCGTATTTTTAATCACAATTATGTGACCGCTTTCGAAGCTCCAGTGGATATTCATTTTGTCACCGGTGCCGGTCACCCCTTAGCCGGACAGACTCAGATCACCCTGGAACAGATTTTGGAATATCCGCTGATCCTGACAGAGAAAAACATGAGTTACCGGGCTGCTCTGGATGATCTGCTCTCCCAAAACGGTAAGGAGACAATGCCCATCATGGAGGTGGGCGATACCCAGCTGATCCGCAATCTTCTGTGTCAGGGTCTCGGTATCTCCTATCTGCCGGAGTTCGTTGTAGCGGACGATCTGACAAACGGAAATCTCGTCAGTCTCCCCATGACAGAGATTCATCCGGATATCTGGCGGCAGCTTTTATATCATAGGAACAAATGGATCTCACCGGAATTGAAATGCGTAATAAAATACCTGCAGGAGGAATAATCCCCTGCAGGTTTTCTATTATATATGGATGTCGGGGGCAAAAGCCCCACCTTTAATTCCTACGAATTGTTTCGTGCTGCGCACTCCCACACTTCTATCCAATATTCGCTTATCGAGGAATCTTCATCCCAGAAGCATTCCGATTCCATGTACCAAAAAGGCTGCCACCCATGCCACAAAACACTGCCAGAGTACCACGGCAATGGCCCATTTTCCACCCAGTTCTCTGCGGACAGAAGCGATGGCTGCCACGCAGGGCGTATACAGCAGGCTGAATACCAGTAACGACGCGGCTGCCAACGGGGTAAGTACCGTGGCAATGCTGCTGCCGAACAATACTTCCAGGGTTGCTACCACACTTTCTTTTGCCATGAATCCACTGATCAGAGAGGTACAGATCCGCCAGTCTCCCAATCCCAGTGGCCGGAACACCGGAACCAACAGACCTGATAGCATTGCCAGCATACTGTTGGCTGAATTCTCTACCAGATTCAGTTTCAGATCAAAACTCTGTAAAAACCATACTACAATCGTTGCAATGAAGATCACAGTAAATGCCTTCTGTAAAAAATCTTTCGCCTTTTCCCACAACAGCTGCCCTACATTTTTGGCTCCCGGCAGACGGTAGTTCGGCAGTTCCATTACAAAAGGCACCGGTTCTCCCTGGAACAACGTGCCCCGATATAAAAATGCTACCAGAATTCCCATAAGGATACCAAACAGATACAATGCCGACATGATCAGTCCACCCTTTCCCGGGAAAAATACGCTCACAAAGAAGGAATAAATTGGCAGTTTCGCAGAACAGCTCATAAACGGAGTGAGCAAAATCGTCATTTTACGATCTCTCTCACTGGTCAGCGTCCGCGTTGCCATGACTGCCGGAACCGTACAGCCGAAACCAATCAGCATGGGTACGATGCTTCGTCCGGACAGACCAATCTTTCGAAGCAACTTATCCATCACGAATGCCACACGGGCAATATAGCCGCTGTCCTCCATCAGAGACAGGAAGAAAAACAGAGTGACCACGATGGGCAGGAAGCTCAGTACACTGCCCACGCCGGTAAAGATACCGTCAATTACAAGGCTTTGGACCGCACTGTTGACATGAGCTGCCGTCAATGCCGCATCAGTGATCTCCGTCAATTTTCCGATTCCCAGTTCCAGCAATCCCTGGAGCCATGCTCCGATGACATTGAAAGTCAGATAGAATACCAGCACCATGATCAGAATAAAACAGGGAATTGCCGTATATTTTCCGGTGAGGATCCGGTCGATCTTCTCACTGCGGATCCGTTCCTTACTTTCTTTGGGTTTTACTACTGTCTGCTCACATAATCTCTCGATAAAATCAAAACGCATATCGGCAATGGCTGCACTTCTGTCCACGCCACGCTCCGTCTCCATCTGACAGACAATATGCTCCAGCATTTCTTTTTCATTTTCATCCAACTGCAGCTTCTCCAGGATCAGATGGTCTCCTTCAATGGCTTTGTTGGCTGCAAAACGCAGGGGCAGCTTCGCAGTCTCCGCATGATCCTCGATCAGATGGCATACCGCATGGATGCAGCGGTGTACGGAACCGTCATGATCGTTTTTATCGCAGAAATCCTGCCGCAGCGGCCGTTCCTGATATTTTGCCACATGGACTGCATGACGGATCAGTTCATCCACGCCTTCGTTTTTCGCAGCGGAAATAGGGATTACGGGTACTCCCAGGAACGCTTCCATGGCGTTCACATCGATGGAACCGTGATTGCCGGTGACTTCATCCATCATGTTCAGGGCTACGACCATAGGAATGTTCATTTCCAACAACTGCATGGTCAGATACAGATTACGCTCGATATTCGTCGCATCCACGATATTGATGATAGCTCTGGGTTTCTCATACAGGATAAAATTACGGGATACGATCTCTTCACTGCTGTAAGGGGACATCGAATAAATACCGGGCAGGTCTGTCACCAAAGTATCCGGATACCCCTTGATGGAACCGTCCTTACGGTCTACGGTAACTCCGGGGAAATTTCCCACATGCTGATTCGAGCCGGTGAGCTGATTGAACAGTGTAGTCTTGCCGCAGTTCTGATTTCCCGCCAGGGCAAACGTTAATGTCGTTCCCTCCGGCAGAGGATTTTCATCTTTTTTCGAATGGTATTTTCCATCCTCACCTAAGCCCGGGTGCTCTGCATCCGTCACCCGGTCCAGCCCCTTATGTTCTCTTGTTCTCTTCGATATGGGTGCGATCTCGATCTGATCCGCTTCCGCCAGCCGCAACGTTAGTTCATAGCCGTGCACCTGCAATTCCATGGGATCCCCCATCGGAGCCAGCTTTACCACCGTCACCTCTGCTCCCGGGATCATACCCATATCCAGGAAATGCTGTCTGAGTTCTCCGGAACCACCGACGGTTTCGATCACGGCGCTTTTGCCGATTTCCAATTCTTTCAGTGTCATAACACTTCCGTATCCTTTCGTATCTCAACATTTTAATGTACTGTGTTGTAACAGAAGTATTATAGCGCATTTGGTATTGAAAATCAGTATCAATTTGCATTTTTTATTTCCATGATTTTTTTTAAAAAAATTTTCAAAAATGGAATAAAAATGTAGAAAAAATTGATGAAAGCAGTTACAATTAAAATAGTATCAATAGAAAAGGGAGGGAACTTATGAATATGAAAGAAAATAATAAATATCGTTATACGAATACTTCGGAACGCAATATCAGAATGAACCGGTTCTATATTATCGCTTCTTCGCTTTTGGCGATAGTGTTCCTGTTTTATCTGTGGTTAAAACTGATAAATCACAACATTTCGCCCATTGTTACATACGCAAATACCATTCTGATCGCCGTTTTCTGTGTGGTAAATGTCGTGACACACCTTCGAAATAAGGCGACACGACTATTAAAAGTCTTCACTACCATCGAGATCGGCATTGAGTATCTGTTGGTTGGTTTACAGACAGATGCAAGTTTCATTCACTATGCGCTGATCGCCATTTTCATATTACAGATTCCTTATTATGAGAAAAAATCTCTGAAGAAAACCGCTTTGGGATTATTCGTGCTCTACCTGATCGTCATGATCGTTCAGGCTGTGAAGGGAATCTACGGTCAGGATGTGAATGCCGTCTGCTCTACCCTGCTGGTATTCCTGATCGGAATTATTATTCTGGAGACCGGTAAGATCACAATACTTTTTAATAATGACGCCATCGGTTCTTCCCGGGAAGAACATAACCATGTAAAAGAAGTACTGGATAATGTTCTGGACGTATCCCAGACCGTACATCAGGAGACCACCAAAACCACAGATCTTATGAACCAGCTGGTACAGACGACGGAATCCGTTGCCAACAGCATGCAGGAAATCTCCGATGCCACCAATATGACTGCCACCAGCATCGAAGAGCAGAGTCAGATGACCGGTACGATTCAGAATGCTATCGAGCAGACCGGTCATATCTCCGAGCAGATGGTGCAGATTGCTGAGGATTCCAATGAAAGCATCCGTAAGAACATGGCTGCTATGGAATCCTTAAAACAACAGTCCGCCATGATCAAGGATACCAACCATTCCGTCACAGACGCCATGGCAAAATTACAGGAAAAGACAAAAGAGGTGGAAACTATCGCCGGAAGCATCATGGCAATCTCCGGTCAGACAAATCTTTTAGCTCTGAACGCTTCCATCGAAAGTGCCCGTGCCGGTGAAGCCGGACGCGGTTTCGCCGTTGTAGCACAGCAGATCCGTCAGCTCGCAGAGCAGACCAAGAGCTTTACCGAAGAGATCACCAAGATTACCAACGATCTGAATGCCAATGCCAACATGGTAGTCAACACTATCAACGGTTCCATTGAAGCTACCGAACAGCAGGGCGAAAAGATTCTCGCCGCTTCCGAGACTTTCGAACAGCTGAACAAAAATATGGAAGCACTGGCTTCCCAGGTGGAAGAAGTAAATCACCACATTCTTGGCTTGTCTGAATCCAATAATAAGATTATGGAAAACATCTCCCAGCTGTCCGCTGTAACCGAAGAAGTTACCGCCAATGCCGAGCAGGTACACACCATGAGCCAGAACAACCTGGATTACGCAGAACAAGTAAAAACGGCGGTAGAACATATCCGCTCTACCACCGATGAGATGGAGACGCAGGAGGGTTAGACCTCCTGCGTTTTTGTTTTGCTATTTCAATTTCATTCACAGTATGCTCACTGGTAATCATGAGATAATTACTGCCTATCGTATATTCCCGCTCTATGTATTTCTCCGTTATCGGAAACATATCCTGTATCCCTTGACGTAACTCTAGGCTATATTTGCAATGTGGAAAACCGGAAGCTTAGGCTTTCGGCTTTTTCTGTATGGATGCCGTGGTACTCCGAACTGCTTTCTCCACCTCTTACCAATATCTGTTTCTAATGTCTTCCAGTTCCACAAGTGCGTCATATAAACGTTCTTGCAGTTCTTTTTTGGAAAGGCTATTCACATACTCACTAAGTTCTTTATAATGCAACCGTTCTCTTTCTTTTTCCTCTTGCTCCCATTCCTCTACCTGTCTTAAAAAATCCTTTGCAGCTTTGGGCTCTGCTGTAAACAGCAACGCAATCATATGCTTGCAGATGATGCGCCTGCCTTCCGCAAACGGACAATTACAGGATGATTTTCTGGGATGCATTTTATCTATATGCACTGAATATTTATTTCCTTCGCTTCCGGATACTACTCCGTCATATGTTTCCTCACCGGATTTCTTCCATGAGCACACCATTTTTCTTTCATAATAATCCATGCCGCACCAGACGGAATTACCACTGGCCATTTCTATTAATCCCATTCTTATGTACCTCTCTATTTTCCAAACAAGGATCTGTTGAAATCAGCTTGTGCTAATCACAATTTTTCATCTGCAAATACTTCTCTATCAATTGAGGTTGTATCAACGGATATGTCCACGCCTCCGGCAGTTCCTTCAAAAGCACTATCTTCTCTATCTCGCTATGCAGTTCTGTCGCAAATTCTGTTATCTCCGCATAGCAAAGTAGCCCAAAGGATTCTTCTCCCGTATCATTTACTCTGGTCTTTCCGGTTACAGAATATACACACAGGGGCTTCATATCGAACCTGACAGCACCGGTTTCTTTCTGCAACTCTCTTTTCGCCGTTTCAAGAATGCTTTCACCGGCTTCTCTATGTCCACCCGGAACTTCATAGGTGTCTCTTTCTTTATGCTTGCAAAATACCCATTTTCCATTGCTCTGTGAGACAATCACCGCAAACTTCAACAGGGAATCATCCACTGAGTCATAAAATTTTACTTCCAGCATTTTCTTTCCATGTCCTCTCAATTAAATCTGCTTCGAAACAAAATGCACCGTTTCTTTTCTCTGCTCAAGTATGTAAGGTATCAGTTCCAATGGATATACCTTCGCACCCTTCCTTAATTCCTCCAGTGAAACCCAGCAGAAGTCCAGATCGACTCTCTCATGATCCAGTTCATCATATCCATGAAACACCCCATTCATGGGAATACCATCGTCCAGTAAATGAACATTATAATACAAACAGATCTGATGACAGGGTTTCTTCCCCCACGGAAAATAAATTTCACCTATAGCCAACAGATTGTCTACCTCTATCTTCGCATGAAGTTCTTCTTCAAACTCCCGTTTCAACGTTTCCATGCTGGTCTCCATAGCGGCGACATGCCCGCCGATGATAGCGTAGGCGTCATTTTTCGGACGCTGCAACAGGATTTTTCCCTTATGGATCAATATACCACCGACCCTGTAGGAAAATACAAAATCATCGTTTTTAAATAGAATGTCCATGGAATCTCTCCTTACATCAGATATATTCATCATGTCTTATCTAAATTTTAAAATCAAAAATGTTATTCCCACCGAAATCATCATGATTCCAAATAAAATGGCCAAAGCAATCCCCTTTGCGTTTTTCTCCATAAATCGGATAGGTGTCCCATACTTTTCGTCGATATTTGCATCTCTTCGCTCGTTCCTGATATTCTGCTCCCACTCCAGATCCTTCAGTTTCATATATTCGTCATAATGGCGTTTTTCCATACGATCTTCCTCTTCCCGTAGCAATAATTCCAGGTTTTCTTTATAAGAAGCCCCACAATTACTGCACCCCTTTTCATCCGTGCTTTTTCCCCTTATCTTGTTAGCGCAGTATTCGCAGGTAAATTCATAATCACTTGCGGGTTTATAAACCGGAGACTCTCCGATTTCAAAGTTGTAATATTTGTGGCGTATCAACTTATATTTTTGAATTGCCTGCATCGTATTGCTTATATATTCCATTTCCTGTGCTATGGCTTTCTCCTGGGATTTCATATACTCTAAATACTTTTGTTGCATGGCCCGTTTCTTTCGCTGATACTCTTTGTTATTTCCGAAATTGCCTCCACAGGTGGGACACTTTTCGTCTCTGGAAGATATCATGGATCCGCAAAATTCACAGGAAAAATCAAAATCCTCCTGAAAATGATCCTTTTTGTATGAAATATACTTAACCGGTTTCAGATCTTTCCGGGCTCGGGTCGGAAAGAAGAACAGATATATAAGTAATAGAAAGCCAAAAGTGATTGCTATATTAAAAAATACTGTAGAAAACAAACTGAAGAATTCCATGATAATGCTTCATTCCTCTTTCGTATCAGTCATAATATTTTAAATATAATGTAGTTCTAAACATCATACTGCCATATCAAAAATTATCAACTTTATAGTTTTATCTCCAATTCAAGGCAATTCCATTCTTCCCCCATTACAGTATACTTTTCTATTTCATTTTGCGGCACATCTTCAAAGCCTATTGCCTTATAGCAATAATAAGCTGGAGCATTATTTTCAAAAACTCCCAGTGAAACCTTGTCTGCACCAAATATTTCTTTGGCATATTTTAAGCCTAATTTCAACATATTTTTTCCATATCCCCGTCCGCATTTTTCCGGATCAACAATTACAAAGCCAAACCGTAATTCCTCAAAGGATTCCCTCGGTCTTCTCATAGTAAAGAAACCTACTATCTTATTATCATCAATAGCAGTAAATGCCATAAGATTACTTACCGTATTGAACTGCTCCACAGAAATTGGATATTCCCCTAAAACTCCTGCTGTCCATTTATAAAAAGATGTCTCATCCTTTATCCATGACATAATTATTTTCGCATCATTTTTATTATAGGGTCTTAATCTTAACATACTTACCGCACTCTCTCATTCGTTTAAAATTTTATTTATCATATCCTGCTTGCCATTTGTGTACACAGCCCTATCGCCTGCATACTTACTTTCCAGTTCTTCCTTTAACTTCTGATACTGCAAAGCCACGTCACCATTAGCATTAAGATAATCCCTGAAACGAATATAATTTTTCCACTCGGTTCCGTTCCATTTCACAACGTGAATATGGTGTGTCCTGATATCCTTTTCCATATCACCCATACTCTATGGTTTTCTTTGCAATCTGTTGTACTTCCTTATACTCCAATGTGATTTCCCTCTTCTGCACTTATTATTTACCAAAATTCACTAAGTAAATAGCAATAATCAAGATTATAAACTTAACACGCTTATAAGTTTATAACATAAAACCTAGAGGATATTGAAACAATATCCTCTAGGTCTAATATTAATCCTTATTCAAACTCTGCTCCCATTTCATATATCCACCATATTTTTCTACCATTTTTTATTTCTTTTTGCATGAAATTTATATCTTTTATCATCTTGTCTATATGGTTTCAAAACTTTTTAGAACCAGATTAGAACCACAATCATTCAGTAGAACCAGAGTTGATATCCGTTCAAGAATCTAATCTTCCAACATATCCAACAGCATCTGATAATGCCTCTGTCCAATATGTCGACCTGCTCTCTGCAAACCCGAAACACATTCCTTCACCTCATCCGAGGTAAGTTCATGTTCCTCATATACTGCCTGTGGTATAAGCACATTTTCAAATAGCTTTTTCAGCAAATCAAGTCTTTCTATTTTAAGCAATGATATTAATGGTGTTGTATCCGATACAACTATCATACCATTGCCCCCTTTTTCAGTTGGCGGTATGTTTCCAGTTCTGTATCCAGATCATCCATGGTCATATCAAAATAAGAATACCCCAGCTTATCGTAGATGTCGATAAGTTCTGATTTCCTTATCCCCAGAATTTCTGCTGCTCTTCCGTGGGAAATGGTCTGATTTGCTATATAAGGATATAATAAAAGTGCGTTTCTGGTGAGTTCTGTTTCTGTATTTGTATCAGCCAGGTACTTCTTCATTCCTGCCGGTACTCTAATGGTTATAGATTCCGTTGTTACCACGCAATCACATCCTTCCTGTCCCTATCTGTCAAAATCAATTTCAATTTTGTTACTTACACCTATATTATACTCATAAATCCCCTATTCATCAATCATATTTCTGTTCTGGATAGAGTAAACTAACTGTCAGTTGGAGAGTCGCAGAAGATTCCCTGCTATGGACTTGCTCAGATCGCTTTTCCATAGTCTACTTCTCCTGCATCGTTTTTTGAAATACCTCCCATTTGCTCCCACATTGGTGCTGCTGGAAGCTATCAAGTCTGCACTTGACAAAGCGGAGGTAGAACTGGAATAAACTGGGATGTAGTAGTAAAGAAAGCCTCTCTGCCAAATTAATGGCAGAGAGGCTTTCTTTACTGCGCTAAACAAGACTCATTTATTCCTCTGTCGTAATTTCCACATTCACCAATTTCCAGTCTTTGATGCCTGAAATTTTACCAAATTCTTTTGCCTGAATTTTTATATTTTCCATGGTCACATGAGTTATTGGATGTTCCGGAAAAGCACTAACATCAAATGCTCTGGATATTCCTGCATAATCCGGTTCATTTTCAGATATGACGTTACGAATTATTAGATTCTTCACTTGTGGAATGCCTTTTTCTTCCGGCACAGGAATAGCCAGCCTACGCCAGTGTTCCGGGATTTCGCCTTGATAATCCTTTGGTATTTCACAATAACTGTATGATGGATTCCAGTCTAAACACATGCTGAAAGGATATTTAACATTAACCATTTTCAAATTTTCGACCAGGACATCTTCGATAACTCCCCCTCTGGTTCTAGCAGATTTTAGACGAAATCCACAGTCTGTTCCATGATATTTTAGATTTCTGATGGTGATATTTCTTGCCCCACCTGATGTTTCGCTTCCGATTGTCACTCCACTACCTGTAAGTATTTCACATTCCTGAATTAGTATATTCTGGCAGATTCTGTTCACTCTCAGGCCATCTGCATCACGACCTGATTTTACGCAGATACTGTCATCATTACAGGCAATTTTGCATCTCTCTACAACAACTCCGTCGCAGGAATCGATATCAATCCCATCCGTACTGGGTCCTTCATTGTCATAAATATGCAATTTTTCTACATGAATATTTTTCGAATAGCAAATATGAATATTCCAAAACCCAGACCGACGACTTTCAAAATCAGATAAATTCACATTCTTGCTTTCCATCACAACTAAATTGCGGCTTCTCCGGCAATCATAATCCACGCACCATCTTAATCCCTTTGCTTCGTAAACCTTTCTCATGCCGCCCTTCCGGTCTTCTCCCCAGTACTTATTCCACCAATACGGTCCCTGACCATCAATACAGCCTTTTCCTGTAATTTTTACATCTTCTTGACCATTAACATTTAAAATGCCAACAGTCCACTCCATTTCAACGCCTGCTACTCTTGTGTGCATAATGGGATACTGACTCTCATCTGTTGTCCCCAGCAGAATTGCCCCCTCTTCCATTCGAAATTCCATATGGCTTTTTAAGAACAGTGAACTGGTTAAGTATATGCCTTTCGATAGCACAACAATTGTTTTTGCACCGCGTTCTGCCGCTATCCCAGCCTCATCAATGGCTGCTTGAATTGCTTTTGTATCAAGAGTAATGCCATCTCCCAGAGCACCAAACTGCCTTGGATTAAAAATTCGTTCCATTCTTATTCCTCCTGTTGTGACTCTTTCATTTTTTCCACTTCAATCGCTGCCAACATAACAATCCCTGTTCCATGGGTATCATTCACATTCCATCCTAAATCATTTGCATAATATTCCTTACTAAAGGAATAACCTGATCCGCGGCATACACCATAAATATTACCTTTCCAGTCAACAGCAATTTTACAAAGTGCCCGCCATCCAAGTAATGCTGCTTTTGCATAATCATCACGATTCTTCAGCCATCCATACCTGACGCCTCTGGCAAATCCATAAATAAACATAGCCGTGCAGGAAGTTTCCTGAAAAGAATGAGGAAATGTCAAAACCTGATGCCACATTCCTTCTTTTCCCTGAAGTTTTAAATAACCTCCACAAAGTGTCTGGAAAATCTCAAGAATTTCTTCTCTTTCAGGATCATTATCCGGCATAACCGCCAAAAGTTCTGTAAGGGAAAATAACACCCATCCATTGCCTCTCCCCCAGGGAACCTTTGTCTGAACATGATAATGCGTATCATAAATATGGGACAAAATTTCTAAATCCGGCATAAAAAGATAACCAAAAATCTGTTTTATCTGTCTTACAGCATCTCTCAGATAGAATATATCCCCACTCAGTTCATAATATCGGCATAAAAACGGAATACTCATGTATAAATCATCAGCCCAAATAGTTTCATTCATAATGGGCAGATAAGAATGATTTCTATAAAATGTACCATCGGGCAGTCTCTGTTGCTTATTTCTCATATAATCAGCAACCATGTCTCCAACTTTTCTTCCTTCCGGAATTACATGATCCTTCATCACTTCAAGAAGCGTCGAAGCAATAGAACCGCAGTCATCCAGACTGTCTATCGTAGTCAGCTGATTATGAAAAGGAGCTGCCCCGTAAAAAGCTTTATCCCAAATACAATAATCGTAAAAATCAGTGCATTTTTTCATGTGACCTTCTACATAATCCTGAATTGCCTGATTATTCAAAAGACGTCCACACTGGATCATTCCATACAGTGTAACACCAAGTGGATAGTTCCACTCCCCATACAACACGCCTTCATTGAATGGACGAAGATACATATCCGGCATATCGGCTCTCCAAAAAGAAGCCCCTCCATCTATTTCAAACGGTTTCTGAAAAGACATCATATCTTTCATATTCAAAACCTGATTTTCTGTAAATGGTCCTGCATAAAGCCACGGCTCTTTTCTACCATCTGCCAACAGAACCGGACTTTCCAATTCCAACAAACTGCCTTCACATTGCACATGCAGAGTGACAGTTTTACCTTCATATGCCAGAGTATGATATCCCCCACTTAATAAATACTCTGCTTTCCATTCTCCTTCAACGGAATCTGTTTCTTTTCCGTCTATCCATAATTTTCCTTTCCCTTCTGATTTTCCAACCAGAGAAACCATTCCGGCAAACGGACAAAAAAATCTTGAGGCACTTACCATTTTTCTATGGTCATCCTTCTCCATATTGAAAAGGCGTTCCGCCACAGTTTTTTGTTTTTCTCCCTGTTCCCAGGATACTTCCGGATACCAATGAATTCCTGTCTCTTCTTCTCCCTCACCAATAACCGGAACCCTTTCAATTGGTCGTTCAAATGCCTTGCTGTACACGAATCCACTCATTCCCTTATGTTCTCTATCCGGACTAAAAAACTGAATTCTTCTTCCTTTATAGGAACTGCTTCCGATATGGAAGCCACATCCCAAGGGAGTAGAAACACTTTGAAAGAAAAGGCTGTTTTCTCCTTCTTTCAGATTCAGACTGATATTGGAAATCTGATCTGCAAATCGTTCCTGCGTATGATTCGTACGATACGACAGCACTCCATTCACCCAAATACTCACAGGACCAAAAGCACTGAAGCGGAAATTAAACGGTCCGGCCTGAGGTACAGAAAGCTTTGCCCATGCATACACATACTGCTCGGGAACAAGCTCCGGCATTTTTTTGCAATGCTATCTCATCCATGTAATCTTCTGATATATGGAAATTCCTGCTGCTTCTCAAATAATATTTTACAGGAATTGGAGGATTATCCGCTATAAAGCGATTTGCAATTATCTGCAGAACCTGTTTTACACCGTTGCCAATTCTTACTCCAATTCCATTATCTTGCGGAAAATAATCATTCATAATTGTCTCCTATCTTCTATGGTTCAATGTTTACCAGCTTCTGACTATCATAATCAAAATACGTCCCATCCAGCATATTAGCCAGTGTATTTGTAACTGCTATTGTAATAATGTTTTCATCTTTCTGTAAAACATCCCGAGGACACTGCCAAACATATGGCGTATATGCTTTTACGCCAAGGCTTACTCCATTGATTCTGGTCTCAATACAGTCATAGGTTGGAACCTGAAATCCCAGTTTTATATCAAAACAGTTGACCTGCTGCTCTGTCACGGGTATCTCCAGCTTCATGCATGTCTCATATTCCATCGTACCGCTGTAATACGGAAATCCCTTACACCAATGTCTGTCTGGGCATCCTGTTTCTGGCTGTTTCGTCAGTAATGGTATTCCAGCTGTTTCGGTTACGCCGAAGGAACCCCACAGATACAATGGATCCCTTAATCCATCTTCATCCTTTTCAATATTCATCTGAATCTCAATGGAATTTTTACCTTCCTTCACCATGCTGTATATATTCAAGGCCTGATTATTTTTATCATTTACAAAAACATCGTACCAGTCCTTTTGATCTGCTTTTTTCCCGTTAATGAATAGCTGATAGGATCCCGCCATCGTTTCTCTATCCATAAAAATACATATATCTTCCGGAACTTCATTCATCTGGAATTCCACCCGATACCAACAAGCCAACGGATACGCTGGTGTAATCTTCTTTGGTGTTCCAAAAGCGCCTGAGAATCTTAACTGCTGTTTTTCCAATAATTTAGTAGAATCACACTGTTCAATAAATGTCTTTACTTCCACATTTTCCCACTCTATCCGGTTCAAAGACATATCAACGTATCCAAACCGGCAGAAATTTTTCCCTAAAGGTTTCATCTTCCATTCTGCATCAAGTGGAATCGTAATTTCAGGTCTTATGGAATTATGACTAATTTTGTTATCAGTGCCATTGTTTGAAATCTGAATCCATTGACTTTCAAAACTGCCAAGTCTGATAACAACAGCATTTTCTTCAACAGGAATATTACAGATTTTTCCTGTCTCCAAATCCAATCTGTAAACATTTTTATCGGCAATTGTCGTACATTTATAATCACATGTAAGTTCAACTGCAATGCGTTCTTTTCCCTGATTTGCCGCAAATACATACCAGTTTCCATTCTCATCATAGCGTACAGATACAATCGTATCTTTAGGATTTCCTGAAATTATGCGACAGTGTATATGCTCGTCAATCTGTTCCCTGCACAACTGAATGAGTTCATCATCTTTCATTTCTGTAAAGAAAAATGCCGATGGCTTTTCAAACAATAGCTTCCATCGCTCCTTCGTTTCTTCGTTATTTTCTCCACCATCAATGGCATAAGTAGGAATTTCTTCTATTCCAATAACAGTTCCCCCCTGAGCCGTAAATTCCTCCAGTTTATTTCTTGCATATGATTCCATACAATGACAAGGAGGCAAAATAACCACAGAATATGCCGCCTTTCCCAAATGAATCTTTCCATCTGAAATCTCCGCATCTTCCAGCATCTCGGCATCCAAATGATCGTAGTCCAGCTGATTGAATAACAATGTTTTACAGATATGAACCCATCTTTCTCTTAGATAATCGCATTTTTTCTGTTCCCTCTCGCTTTCACCCCGGTAGGGAAAACCGTGGAACGGATTTCCAAGTTTTGTCCACAAAGCAGCTACCGGATCCAACACAGCAATCTGAATATCCGCATCTGTATTTGTTACCATTACACCCATTCGGCCTACATAATCCGCAAGCTTTCGATAATATTTCCAGTAAGGATTCTGTAGAAACTGTGAAGGTGGTGCGTCGTGTTTTGTAATATCCTGAATGGTATAATAGAATGCATGAAAATTGTAAAGGTTAATCCCGCTGCTTCCCAATCGGTCAATCATCCACTTCGCATCCTGAAGAGTCATTGTCCAACCAACACTGTGAAAGCTCTCAATCATCGCATACTTTTTCCCCAGTTGTCTTGCCAGAGAGCTGACTGCCTTGGCATTACTCCTATAATTATGAATATATTCATCATAAATCCATTCCAGAGGTTTACCCAATTTCTCATGGGCCGTATCCCCCCCTACGATATCACTGTAACGTTGTGTACTGTGTCGCATGGAAGGCACTTCCGTAGCATATTGTAAATGATGCTCCCGACACCAGTCAGAAACCTGTTTATGATAGCTCGTCCGGAAAAGAATATGAGCTGTTTCATACAAGTCATATCTGACTTTCATGGCATTCTCAAACGAATCATCGTGCAGCGCCGGCATACAATCAAGAAGAGAATATCCGTTACGTTTTTCAAATTCTTCCGGGAGAAGCTTTGACCAAGGAATGGGGCTCAAAAGTCCAACTTCATCAGAGAACATTCCATGAACAGTAATACCAAACTGGTCTCCTACCGCTTTCTCGTAGCGTTCATGTGTTGTTTCTAAGAATGTACGCACTGCCTCCTTATTGCATGGATCAAAAAATCCTCCATAGTACTTAAAATCACCCATGGCCATTTCCATATAGAGTTCTATTCGCCATGTTCTCTCTGCGAGTTCCGGCAGAACAGTTTTCAGTATTTTGGATGGACCATACGAAAAAAATCGCTTATTATTGTATTTAGTAAGGCCTGTCTGCTGATAGATTTTTTCTTGCTGCAGATTTCCAATACAATCCTTTAAATCAACCGCTTCATCCCAGCAGGTATTCCCTCCTTTATCAACCGGATAAGCTTTTGCAAACAGGACACGACTCCAGCCTAAATTTACTTCAACCTCCCCTCCTCTCGATTTTTCTACTTTTTTATGCACTAATATCATATGTTCTGCTTCCGGATGCTCTAACAACACCTCTCCGCCACTCATACCGCTCGGATATGGATACTCATCATATAACCATGCTTCGAGACCATATCTTCTCGCCTCTGCGCACGCATACTCTACCATTTCGAACCATTCCTTCGAAAGATATGGAATCGTCATTCCCTGTCTGGCACAGATAAACATCCCCCCAAGTCCCTTATCTGCCATCTCCTTAATCTGATGACTTATTTCTTCTTTCGTAATATCTCCATTCCAAAACCAGAATGGCTTAATCCGGTACTCTACCGGCGGATTTTGAAATTCTTCTTTAAATATCATGTAACCGTCTCCTAAAATCAGAAAATGCAGGAACTGCACCGGACCTGCGCCCATTCTGCATCTCCTGCACTTTCTTTCTAAGTCTCTATTATTTTATTTTGCATAAACTGCATTTACTTCTTCAATAACCTTGTCTCCGCCACTCTTAGACCATAAATCCCACTGAGCCTTCAACTGTTCTTCATCAATCTGTCCTACAATAAACTGAATTCTTGCATCTTCAATGATTTTATCAAGCGCAACACCGTTTTTAGTATATTCTTCTGAATCACCCAAAATACCGGCAGTTGGATCAGATACTGCATACTGCTCATTGTTCTTAATTGTTTCCTGCTGCTTGTAATATATTTCCGTTTCATTTAAGGTCACATATGGATCTGTATTCGGAGCATACTCTGTATAAGAAACCAGCTGGTTCAATGCCTGATATTCCTGATTTAAGGTTGCATCATGGCTTCTTGTAAGTTTTCCGTCAGCTTCAAGTTTAAAATGCTTATCCTGCAAACCATAGTTTGCAAGAGTCATCATCTCCTCATCATTCATTTTGTCCAAGAAATCAAGACATTTACGTACATCATCCTCAGTCTTTGCTGCCTTTGTAATTACGAAAAATCCCTGACATCCCAGTGTAGCCATTGTTCTCGGCTCCGCATTTTCATCTGCTTTAACTGCTCCCACGAAATCCATCTCAGGACCTACAATTCCCTGATTTTCAAAGTAATCTGCTACACGACGTCCATCATCTATGGCATCTACAATCATTCCGGCTTTCTGCGTTTTCAAATCATCTGCCTTAGTTGCCGCATCTCTTGTGGGGAAATCTTTCTTGATCAGGCCTTCCTCGCATAATTTGCGCAGCCACTTTAAACATTCCAGATATTCCTCTGTCTGATGATCCGGTACTAATTTACCATCAACTTCGCCCCAGCCATTTGGAGCTCCAAACCATGTTTGAATGATATCTAACGGCACAGTATCCTTTGTAAGTGTAAGACCATATGTGTCATCCTGTCCGTTTCCATCCGGGTCACCATAAGTAAATGCATAAAGCATATTATAAATGTCTTCTACAGTTTCCGGTTTTTCCAAGCCCAACTTGTCTGCCCAGTCTTTTCTGTAAGTCATACCGTACCGTCCCAATGCACGTCCACGATAAATTCCATAAAGTTTTCCATCAATACGGATATTATCATTTACTACCGCCTTGGAATTTTTCAAATGAGGAAACTCCTGCAGCAATTCTTCTATATCCCACAATGCACCGGCTTTTGCTGCATTGATGATAGCAGGAGACTTTGTTTCTGTTGCAATAATCTGGGGCATATCCTCTCCACCACCAGCTAATATCAGGTTCAGCTTATCATTATAGTTATCCTTCGGTGTCCACATAACATCAAGATTCACACCTGTATAATCTTCCACTTTTTCTATAATCTCAGCACCTGTTTCACCCTTCATTGGATTGCCGGAATAATCATAGGTCATAACCTTTAAGTTGTACCTTCCGTTTGCATCAGTAGACGCCTGATTTTCACTTCCACCGCATCCCGTCAAACAGCCTGCAGCTGTTATTACCGCAAGTCCCATCGCAATGCTACGTTTCATTGTTCTTTTTTTCATGATAGATAACCTCCTAAATAATGTTGTTTGAATTCTATTTATTAGCCTTTTACTGCTCCAACCATAACACCCTGTTCAAAATATTTCTGAACAAACGGATATACACATAGAATCGGAATCGTTGCAACTACGGTCGCTGCCATTTTTACCACCTGCTCCGGCGGCGTACCACCCACTCCAAAGTCAACCGCACTACCATCTGCACTTGCTCCCTGCGCCAGTAAAACAATCTGTCGCAAAATGATCTGAACCGGGAATTTCTCAGTTGAATTTAAGTAAATCAGTGAGTTAAAGAAATCATTCCAGTGGGATACCGCATAAAACAATCCTACTGAAGCAAGTGCCGGTTTGGACAATGGAAGAATAATTTTTGCAAAAATCCCAACATCAGAACATCCATCTATTCTGGCAGCTTCTTCTAATTCATGAGGAAGTTCCTGAAAGAAGTTTTTCACAATAATCAAGTTAAATGCATTAACAGCACCCGGAAGCATTAATGCCCAATAACTATCTAATAGTCCCAATCCCTTTACCACCAGATAATTTGGAATCATACCTCCTGAAAACAGCATGGTAACTATAATTACATTTAGCACCACATTTCTTCCCTTCAAATTGCTTTTTGACAGTGGATATGCAAGAGTAGTGGTAAATGCCATATTGACGACTGTACCCGCTATCATGATAAAAAATGAATTAGCCAATCCTCTGAAGATACTTCCGTCTGCTATAATGTATTTGTAGGCATTTAAGGAGAACGTATGCGGAATGATGAAGAATGCTCGCTCTACCAACTCTTTTTCTGTCGCAAAGGAACCGGCTACTATATAGAGAAAAGGTACAATTGTGAGTATACCAGCCATAATGCAAATCAAATACACAACAGCCATTCCGACTCGTTCCACTGGATTCAATTTGATTCCCCTATGTTTCTTTTTTGCTGCAATTGTTAACATCTGTCGCTCCTTCCTTCCATTAGTATAAGCCTGTTTCGCCACATTTTTTACAAATCCAGTTTGTCGTCAAAACCATAACCGTCGCAACTACGGATTTAAACATTCCCACTGCCGTACTGTAAGAAAATGCGCCTTGCGTAATACCTAGTGTATACACATATGTATCAAATACTTCTGCCACCGAAGAATTCAGAGAGTTTTTCATCAAGAAAATCTGCTCAAATCCTGTATTCAGCAAAGTTCCTACCTTCATAATCAACATAATAATGATAGTACTTTTGATTGCCGGAAGTGTAACATGCCAAACCTGTCTTAGTTTGCCTGCACCATCTACCTGAGCCGCCTCATATAATTGAGTGTCTACACCGGCTAAAGCAGCCAGGAAAATAATCATTCCCCATCCTGTTTCTTTCCATATGTTTTGAATTACAATAATCCATCGGAAATATTTAGGATCAGACAGAAATTCCAGTTTATTCCCCGTCAATGAATATATAATCTGATTAATTACACCTGAATCTGTATTTAACAGTGTAAACGTAATACTTGCCACTATAACCATAGAAATGAAATGTGGAATATATATCATCGTCTGAATTGATTTCTTCATGAACTTATTCTTAATTTCATTCAAGAGCAATGCCAGAATAATCGGCATGGGAAAAAAGAAAACCAAGTTCAATATAGAAATCGAAAAGGTATTTACAAGAAGCATCTTAAAGTCAGGATTCATAAAAAATGTTTTAAAATGTTCAAGTCCTACCCATTCACTTCCCAAGATTCCCAAATAGGGGCTGTAATTTTGGAAAGATATAACCAACCCCGCCATTGGTACATATTTGAAAATCACAAAATAAATGATTCCAGGAAGCATCAACAGATACATCCATTTGTGCCGTTTCATATAGCTTAGCAGTGTTTCTTTCTTTCCATAAGAAACTGCTCCAGCACCGGCCGTTTTTACTCTCGCCATAAGCCAACCTCCCTTTTCTTAATATGGGTTCCTTTTCACTTTATCCTCCGGAAACTCCATGCATTGCTTTGTTTGCTTATGGCTTTATCTTACTGATTATATTCAAAATTTCAACAATCATTATATTTACACAATTATAGACATTTATTACAAACGCAATTTGTGTATATTGTACAATTACATATCAAAACGAACCGTTATTCACAAAAAATAATCAGATTATTGCATGATCTATGCTCATAACTACACATTTTGATTATTCTTATTGTTCTTATAATAGACAAAATGCTCTCTGCTTTGCGAAACAATTATCCCTTATTAATCCTTGCAAAAAAGAAGATAGATTCGCATTGCATGAATCCATCTTCTTGATGTTTTATTTATACTGTTTCCGATATTGTCCAGGAGTAATATCCATATGTTTTTTAAATAAGCGGATAAAGTTCTGCGCATTACTGTAGCTTAATCGTTCCGCAATTTCTGCAACAGAGAGATCCGTTTCTACCAACATCCTTTTTGCCATCTCCAGCTTTTGTCCTGCAACATAATCGGTAAATGTCATATCCTTGGTATTCTTCATAACACGCCAGATATAACTCGGATGACATCCAACCTTTTCAGCGCACTCACTTAAAGTCAGATCTCCACCATTCTTTTCTACCAGTTCTGTAATCTTATCCATGACCATTTCAGAACTGCTTTTTCTAAATTGGTTCATTCGATTAATTACCGGAACAATTACCTTTGTTTCGTAAAACATTTTGATACTTCGAGAATCATACAGCTGATTAAACTGTAAAAACAGATCTTCGTCCCCTTCCGGAAATAAATCATAAATCGGAATTCCCGCATCTGCAGGGACAGATAAAATTGCCAATAAAAATCGATGGAAATAGTAATGCTGCTCATACAACACAACACCGGACTTATTGACCTCTTTCATGAATTCATTGGTAATGGCAAAGGCACGCTTTTGGTCGCCGGAATCGATTGCCTCTTTGATCGCAGCATCTAATACCAGATTGTAATCACTTCCACCTGGGCTATGTCCAATCAAATCCCCATAATACGTGACGGAACTATCCTCCATAGATATACCTTCTATATTTTCATCACGATTTGAGTATTCATTTATCTTCAATGCCTCCAGACTTTCATTATATGCTCGACGAAAACCAGTTTCCTGTTCAAAGATACGGCTAACACCCATATCAATATACCCACCACAAATCTCTGCAATAAAACTTGAAAGACTGTTTCTGAGAGCAACTAATTTCTGTTCTGTCTCATCTCTGTTTTTCCCATCCACAATCATTACAATAGCTCGCGTGTAGATAAACGGCGGAAAAAGGAGCATCTTTTTTATTTCTTCCGGAAGATGATTCAATAATTCCAGATTCAGGGCATCTATTCCTGTCTGATCACGGTCTGTTTCGTACAGTGGACAAAATATCACCGATGTAACGCAAAGACATGAATCAAATTTCATTTGAAGTCTCTCTTTTATCCTTGTTATTTCTTCCTCTTTTATCCGTCCACGTACCAGACGTATGGCAAACAGTTCTTTTACCTGATTCTTCTGTCGGTCAATCACATCCTTCAGTTCTTCATTATGGCCAAGAAGAGAATGTATTCCTTCCTGAATCAGATTAAATTCATCCTCATCTTCTTTTTCCTCTTCCGGAATAACAGACTTCACCTGGTTCACTAGATTTTTCACCGGTTTATACACAAAAAAGCTACCAAAACCACTAATAATCCCTGTAACCATGAGGACAATCATAATAATTCCAATCATCGTAAACAATATTTCAAGAAACTGGCTGTCTGCCGCTGCTGAATTATATCCAGCCACATAAACCCAACCGCTAACCGATGCCTTACGCTTTACGATATCATAGACTCCTTCAGATGTATGAATCGTAGTTTCATTCATATTCTCCAAAAATTCCGGATGATTCTTGTAATAAGAATAAACGGCTTCATTTTCAGAATAGACCATCTCTCCATTCTGATCCATAACTAACAAACTACCATTACCCAAGCTATCGTGAAACAGATCTTCCATGGCACTTTGTTTCATATTCACTACTAATACAGCATCTGTATGCGCTGTATTAGTCGGCATTTTAACCACATACATAAGATATTGGTCATCGACATATTGGGAATCAATTGCATTTTCACCTTCATCATTCCCTATATGATTCACCCAGAAAATGCGCTGATATGCATCTGCCAACTCTTCCAGCCACTCATAGTTTGCAACTACATCCATGGAATTAAATCCCTTATTGCTTAGAACCCATTTCTTTTTATAATTAATAAAACTATACCCGTCTGCATAGTTAATGTAAGATTCGCCTCCGCTTATTTCATCAATAAAACTTCGAATCTGAGGATAGGGGATATCATCATACTCCTGATCAATTATCTCCTTCGTAGAACTTCGTCCAGCTATCATAAGAAAATCCTGCCGTACAGCGTCCAACACATTTTCAGTCCTATTCTCCACCTGCAACAACGCTGTCTCATTGGATTGGCGAATACTATCTCTTACCGCTGAAACAGCACTATGATAAGAATAAAAACCAAGAACCAAAAGTGGTACAATGGCAATTGCCATAAAATACAGAAAAATTCTCCGACGATATGTAGGTACTTTTCGCTTTCCAATCATCGAACCGCTCCTTAAAAATCATAAATCAACCTCTAATCACACAAAAGTATATCATGACAACGTAATTTTGGACAGCGTTCTTTTCATGTTTTTTACGGGAGTTTGACAGTTGTTGAATAATGAAAAAATAACTCACAGGTATTTATTTACGGGTATCACAAATAACTCTAATATTACTATTTCTGTTTGGTTACTTTTGTTTCCACAAGAGTTCCATTTGGATATTGCGTTGCGCTATATTTAGAATTTCCATTATCCGTTTGTACTTTAACTACTCGTCGGTTAGAATCAGTAATACGTGCTTCTAATCTGTCTCCCGGTTTATTTAAAATTCCCAGTTTGCTAACAATCTCTGAATTATCCATTTTCCCAAATATACTTAATAAATTTTTCATTTGCCCTTCCTATTCTGCCAAGCCTAAATCTATTGATTTTACTGGCTTTGACGATATTTAGTGTCTGCTGATCAAACCGTTTCCGGTTCAAAATCAGCAGACACTACGTACCTATTTAAAACAATTATACTCACCAGAACGTGAAGAAGTATTAAGAAATAATGCTGGACGTATAAGTTTTTCAGAACCATTTTTTTAAATCCTATATAAGAATGCTAAACGCTCAACAATCATAAACAGGTATCAAAAAGGTATCACACCACACACAAAGAGCCGGAAAGTCCGCTGTTTAAGCGGATTCCCGGCTCTTTGTGTGTTAAATGGCAAATCCCTTCATCTTCAAAAAGGCAAACTTCTTTATCCTGGCTAACATGATGAAGGTCTTTCCCCTTTACCACCAAAAGCCATACGACAGAGTCTCTATAAATGTCTTGGTTATCTATTCATATCTCTTAAGAATATTGATTTTACAAGGTTTTTCCTACATTGAATGAAGAAAAAAATAGACCTTGGAATGTAAGTACGTAATCATCGGTACCTTGTATTTTAATAAATGCCGCCCATTGGGCGGCACATTTTATTTCTTCTCTTTAGTTCGAAATCCTTCCGGTAATTCATCTGACCATGGCAGAAGCCGATTTAGGTCATCCGGTTTTGGAAAAGGACCCATTTTACGAAGCTCGTCTAACACATAGGTAAGATATATATACGGCTTCAGTCCATTCAGCAGGGCAGTTTCAGCGATACTGTAAACAACTGCGCTGGCATCTGTGCCACGGATACTCTTGGCAAACAGCCAATTCCGGCGGCCGACCGCAAAATTTTTGATGGCGCGCTCCGCACTATTATTATCAATGCTCAGATGTCCGTCATCCAGATATCGTCTGAGATAGTTTTCCTGATTCAGCGTATATAAAATGGCATCACCAATAAGGGAAGATC
>ENA-OROZ01000266-OROZ01000266.1-human-gut-metagenome-genome-assembly--contig:-NODE-266-length-63102-cov-11.399036_pt1 | contig 63102 bp, 43 predicted proteins | sample MGYA00242138_ERZ509066 | MGnify/ENA primary metagenome ERZ509066 (study PRJEB26280, sample SAMEA2338691) | human gut metagenome | biome: human gut; feature: human-associated habitat; material: faeces... | reverse complement strand
TATTTCTTTACATAGATTTCGATTTTTTTAGTTTTGACAGAGCAGGAACCTGTTGTTACCATTTTGTATCCTGCTGGTACCGGAACTTCACTGGCTTTAATAGATGTAGCTTTTTTATCGACAACGATTTCTCCAGTAGCAACAATTTTGTTTGTTTTTGCTAATCTATAAATAACTTTAATTGTTTTTCCTAATTTTTTAACCTCAACAGTTACTGTATTATTTTTGGAAATTTTTAATTTGGAACCAGTTGTTACAATCTGATATCTGTCTGGTGCTGTGATTCTGCTCATATTAACATATTTGGCAGTAGCTACTACAGAAAGTTTCTTACTGCTGACAACTTTACCAGATTCTTTAAAAATAACAGTTACAGATTTTTTATTCTGGTCTACAGTAATATAAACTTTGTTATTTTGGGAAATTTTAATGTCACCAACGATGCCAATTGTATATCCATCTGGTGCTGTTAATTTGCCAGTGTTAATATAAGTAGCATCTTTATCAACAGTCATAGGATCTGTCTTGATGACATTTCCTTTTCTATCCTGATATACAACAGTAATTCCTTTTGTTGTAACTGCTTTACGAACAGCAGCGTATACATAACCATCATTGATTGCAAGATCACCAGATAATACCAATTCATAGCCTTCTGGTGCTGTAAGTTTGCTGGTATTTACAGATGTAGCATCTTTATCAACAGTGAAATCTACTTCTGCAATCTGTTTTTTTTCTTCTTCAGAATAGTAGTTGATTTTTACAGTTTTTGTAGCTGCTCCATTAGCACTATCGACATCAGCAGAATCAAAAGCTTCTGGTGAGGCATCAGTTCCATCAGAGAATACGCTGACGTCAGAAGCTGCTACAGGTACAACGCTGGTCCCTGCTACGCAGGCAGCGAGCATTAAAGCCATGATTTTTTTTCTACGCTCTTTTAATCCCATATTCTTTTTCTCCTTTATTATCTGAAAAACATATTTCTTTTGCATTGCAAGAATGGGGCATAATCATGAATTATGCCCCGTCTTGCCTGTTGGAATCTTATATAAAATTACCCAAATGGATTATTTTACAGTGATCTTTTTAAGATTGGACCATGGGCTGAATACTTTCCTGCCGTTTTCGGAAGTTCTGTTGAATGCATGCATTCCTACTGTCCAGCTTCCTTTTGGTACATTCTTAAATGTAGCTGTTACTGTACCTTCTTTGAGGTTCAGGATCTTGTGATCGCCATAGTGGTATGGACGAGTCTCTCCGTTTTCTTTCTTGGAGGATGTTCCAAGTACTACGTCGTATCCTGTTGCATTAGCAGCTGCTTTATATGTTACTTTTACAGTTGTTCCGCTTACTTTTACGCTTGTGATGATCGGAGCATCCGGTGTGATTGCAGATACAACGAATGGATATGCATTTGACCAGTCGCTGAATACTTTCTTACCGTTTTCGTCACGTTTCCAAGCGTGGCAGTATGCGTAGTATGTTCCCTGCTGTACATACTTAAAGTTAGTGGATGTGCTGACCTGATTCTTGCTAATGGAATCATAGTCTTTATTTGTGATGCAATCGCGATCTGTAGAGATTACGTAGTCATAACCTGCAGCGCCATCAGTATCACCAGAAAGAACAACTGTTGCTTTGTTTCCAGTAACATTTACTTTAGTGATCATCGGAGCATCCGGTTTTTCATCTTCTGCTTTTCCGTCTGCAACTACTGTCTTGGATCCTGTGTAGTTTTTGGATGTGCTGTTTGCTTTTACTGTATATGTTCCGTCAGTGTTCTTTTCAGAAGTATATTCTGTAGCCGGAACTGGGAGATATCCATTTAATACAGTTGTAACGCCATCTTTTACAGTTACAGTACAATCGTTGATGTTCTTCTTATCAACGCCCCATGTTAAGTTTGCTCTGGAATAAGCTGTACTGTCAACATCGTCTGTATCGAATGTTGCAACACCAGACTCTGTGTATCCGTTGATACCTTTGATTTCTACGCCGTAGATGTCTCCAACTGTTACATCGATAGGAGTTACAGTATTGCCATCTTTGTCGATTAATCTAAGTGTATAATCTTTGCCTTCAACTAATGTGCTTCCGCCAATCTGAATCAGTACTTCAGGTTTAACCGGAAGACCAGCTGCGTATGTAGCATTTTTAACACTTACATTCTTAGCAACAAATTCAACAGATTTGATTGTAAACGGGATATAAGCAACAACACCATTGATAATTGTTCCGTCAGAAGTAACAATTGTCTTGGTTCCTGCAAATCCTGTTCCTTCTTTAGCTACTGCATAGATATAACCAATGTTTTCTTTTCCTGCAGTTACTTTCTTACCTGTGATATTATCAGCGTATTTAATCTCGAAATCACTTTCTTTTGCAGTTGTCTTTACGCCATCATCAGTAACTTTTCTGATATTGCTTAATAATGCTTTTGCAAAAGTATGCTCATTTCCATCAAATGTGAATGCAGTCTGGCTGTTATGAACTACGCCGTTTACATTTCCATCAGCATCTTTATCTACATCTGCTGTATAAGCGTCTGTTACGTCAAATCCTTTGCTGTCATAAACGTTAAGAGTAGCTTCTACTTTTTCTTTTACGATATTGAAGCTTGCTGTGATGTTAGAACCTGTGAAGTTCTTGTTTCCATCTAATGGTTTCAGAACAACTGTTCCGACTCCGGCTTCAACGTTTTCGCCATAAGAAACGATTTCAAACTGGTTGGATACATCGTTTCCGTTTAATGTTGCTGTAAATTTACGAGGTCTTACCTGTTTTCCAGTGTAATCCTGATCAGCGATGGATACTTTTACATCTGCTGTGTTTGCAGCTGTGATTGTAAATGTTCCAGTTGCTTTTCCTGAATAGAAGTAGTTGTATCCCTGTACAGTGATTGTTCCAGTACCAACATTTACAGCATTGCTGATGCTTACTTCCTCATATTCAGCATCTTTATCGTTAACTTCACCCTTCTTGTAAAGAGCAATAGCACCGTCAAGCACTGCATAAGTAGGCTGGATCTTTCCACCTGTGTAAGTATAAGTAGAAGGTGTTGCAACAACCATAGCGTCTGTTAATTTCTTAGGTACGATTTCTGTCTTACCGCTTGCTGTAACAGTTCTTGTTTTGCCGTTTGTTGTTTTTAAAATATAGTTTGTGTTTGTAACAGTAACTTCTGTAATGATGTTGTTAAACAAGCCATTAGCGATATCTTTGTTTTCATATTCATATTTAACTGTGAAATCGCTGTCTGTGAGAGTTTTTTCTACTTTTTTGCCTGTTTCGTCTTTTGCTACAACTGTTACAGGAAGTTTATATTCGCCTGCTTCTGTAAGTGCTTTATTAATAGAAACATCATCCGGTACAGTTACATAATCAGCTTCAACTACCAGTGGTTTGATTAAGAACGGAATAGATACTGTCTGATCTTTGTATGTTCCGCTTGTAATCTTGATGTTAACGTAAGCGTTTGCTACTGGATTGTAATTTCCGTCATATACAGTTGTTGCATTTACGTTGTTTGTATATCCTGTGATTTCGTATCCGTCTGTTCCAAGATCTTCTGTCTTAGGAACACCAGTAGCGTTATAATACTGAATAACTAAATCGCCTAAATCGCTCTTGGAAGGTTTGATCTCATCGCCTGTATAAGGTGTTGTATACTGTGTTTTTGCAGATACAGCATTTAATGCAGCTGCAGTAGCAACAACAGTAAATGTCTGCTCACCTGTGCAGTTTCCACCGTCTTTTGCACGTACTGTAACAGTATATGTACTTCCGTTTTTAAATTCTGTAGCGTCTGTACCATCAGCGTTCTTTACGATGAGTGTATATTCTTTGTTGGAGTTTTTAATTGCAGAAAGGTCTGAGCCTTCTACACCTGTAAATGCCAGATAATTAGCTAAATCTTTTACAGCAATGCTTGTTGGAATCTGTCCGCTTAAAGTTTTCACTGAAATTTTTGTTCCTGCTGTAGAGAGATCACGTTTTGCAACGTTAACAGTTTCATTTGTTGTATAATACTCATCTGCATCAGTGAAGTTCTTTAATTTTGTTTTGTCAACATATACAACAACGGGGTAATCACCTACTTTTGTATATTCAACCTGAGCAGTTGTAACTGCAGCAGATAAATCAGCACCGCTTAATTTTCCATCAGCGCCTTTATTACTGGAAGCAGATTCTTTTAATGTAATGTTATCTTTGGAAATCTTAATAGCCTTACCTGTATACTGATAGGACTGTCCTTTTGTTGCTGTTGCAAGGATATCTCCTTTTGCATATGCTTTTGCTGTAACCTTACCGATTACAAGTTCAGCACTGCCTGTGTAAGCAGAGTCTTCTTTTGCTGTTACAGTAAGTTTGAATTCTTCTTTATTATTAGTTGCATTAGTTACAGATGTTTCATAAGCATCAGCAGCTACATTTGCATTTTCAGAATCCAGAACAGTAAGTGCAACGCCGTCAGCTTCAGTAATAGTCTGAGCAAAACCGTTGTATGCTTTTGTTGTGGTTGCAGGTGTAGCAGTCACAGAATTTAAAGATCTCTTTTCTACAGCTACAGAAATACCTGTGTTAATGTCATAAAGAGTTTGCTGATTGCTGTCTACATCGTAAACATAAAGAGTTAATGTTTTTCCAGCCATGTCAGCTGTTGTATTCAAACTCATATCAACTGCATCGTCTACTTTTCCGTTAGAAGATGCATATGCAATACCTTTTTCGTCAACCCAACGATACTGCCATCCACCTTCTACTTCTGATCCGTCAGTTTTAGTTACAGTACCACTGATAACAGATGCTCCTCCCCAAACAACTTTTTTGCTGTCTGCAGATAAGTTAAGAGTAATATCAGCTTCATTTACCATTACAGATGCTGGAGCTGCGTCTTCTGTATCGTCAACAACAGGAGCTTCTGCAGCGAACGCATCTGCTTCAGTAGCTACGGAAGCGTCAGTACCATCGCTGAACTCAGCAGCCCAAACCGGCACGTTAGAGGTTGCCAGCATTGCAACGACGAGAGACATACTTAAGGTTTTCTTAGCCATGCCTTTCTTCGTATTCTTAATCTTTGTCATGATTATAGTTCCCCTTTCCTTAATATAACTATTTCTTTTTGGGTAAAGATTCCTAGACATAATCTGTCTGTTATGGTTAATAATAGTGCTTTCACCACTTTTTGTCAAGGGTAATGCTCAAGAATTTTACGATTTTTTTAAATTTCATACACTTCAAAAGCATTTATTTTCCTTGATTTTTCAGGTTTAAAATCTATAACTTGTTACAAATGTGGTGAGTTTTTCCTGTTTATCACAAGATGATGTAGTGTTCTCTTACCAAGACAGAAAGTCAAGCGGATAAAATCATCCGCTTCGCTATTTGCTCATAATCGAATAACTGCTTCGCAGTTTATCACAAGGAGCTTGCACTTTTCCTATTTTATCTTCCCAACATCTTTTTCAAGAGTAAATCCACCAGCTTTTGCTTCTGCCATTGATTTGTCAAGCATAAAGTGTCAGTCCCATTCGTTCATTTTACAGTTGTTGTTCTTCTTTTATCTTTTCTACCTGTTCCAATAACAATTGTGTATTTTATTTTAACAGATACATTGTCATTTTTCCAGTCAGGTCTTCACTATTCAGAACTTTTTGTTCTTTTAAATATATACCATACTCAAAAAAAGCCCCTGCAATACAGTCCTGATAACTGTACTGCCAGGGGCTTTATTTTTATTCAGAAGCAATTACTTCTATAAATATAACGTATTATTTCTTTCTAACAATAACCTTATCCAGATGCCAGATATCATCTACATATTCCTGGATAGTTCTGTCGGATGTGAATTTACCGCTGCATGCTGTGTTGAGGAGTGCTTTCTTAGCCCAGCCTTTTTCGTCTCTGTATGCTGCTTCTACGCGTTTCTGTGCGTCTGCATAGGAACGGAAGTCTGCGAGGATGAAGTAGCGGTCTGCTCTGTCTGTGTTCTTTGTGTTGAGGAGTGAATCATACAGGTCACGGAAGAGTTCTGTATCATTGGAGAAGGTTCCGTTGATGAGCTGCATCAGTACCTGACGGATTTCTTCGTCTGTGTTGTAGATCACGTTTGGATCGTATCCGCCGTTGTTTTCGTAGTTGATTACTTCGTCGGAGCTTAAACCGAAGATGAATGCGTTTTCTGCGCCAACTTCTTCTACGATCTCTACGTTAGCACCGTCCATTGTTCCAAGTGTAGGAGCACCGTTGAGCATGAACTTCATGTTACCTGTACCGGATGCCTCTTTACTTGCTGTGGAGATCTGCTCGGAAACGTCTGCTGCTGCGAAGATCCACTCAGCGTTGGATACTCTGTAGTTTTCGATGAATACAACTTTGATCTTGCCATTGATGGAAGCGTCGTTGTTTACTACGTCTGCTACTGAGTTGATGAGTTTGATGATCTTCTTGGCTGTTGCGTAACCTGCGGATGCTTTTGCACCGAAGATGAATGTTCTTGGATAGAATTCCATTTCCGGATGCATCTTGATCTGGTTGTACAGATAGATAACATGCAGGATGTTCAGGAGCTGACGTTTGTACTCGTGAAGTCTCTTAACCTGTACATCGAAGATGGAATGCGGGTCTACTTCTACGCCATTGTGCTCAAGGATGTATTTAGCCAGACGCTCTTTGTTCTTGAACTTAATGTTCATGAATTCCTGGAGTGCTTTTTCATCATCTGCGTAAACTGCAAGTTTCTTTAACTGCGGAAGGTCTGTGATCCAGTCCGGTCCGATGTGCTCTGTGATCCAGTCTGCAAGGAGTGGATTTGCATGGAGCAGGAAACGTCTCTGAGTGATACCGTTTGTCTTGTTGTTGAATTTCTCAGGCATCATTTCATAGAAGTCTTTTAATTCCTGATTCTTCAGAATCTCTGTATGAAGGCGTGCAACACCGTTTACAGAGTAGCCTGCTGCGATTGCAAGGTGAGCCATCTTAACCTGTCCGTCATAGATGATAGCCATCTTTTTGATCTTCTCATAATTTCCCGGATATTTTGCCTGGATCTCAAGGATGAAACGACGGTTGATCTCTTCGATGATCTGATATACACGTGGAAGCAGTCTGGAGAAGAGCTCGATCGGCCATTTCTCAAGTGCCTCGGACATGATTGTATGGTTTGTGTAAGCAACAGATTTTCTTGTTACTTCCCATGCTTCATCCCATCCAAGTCCTTCTTCATCCATGAGGATACGCATTAACTCTGCTACTGCTACAGTCGGATGTGTATCGTTCATCTGGAATGTTACTTTTTCATATAATTTATGGATATCGTCATGTTTCTTTTTGTATTTGGCAATTGCTGCCTGGAGGCTTGCAGATACAAAGAAGTACTGCTGTTTCAGTCTCAGCTCTTTACCTGCATAATGGTTGTCGTTCGGGTAAAGGACTTCTACGATATTGCGGGCAAGGTTCTCCTGCTCTACTGCTTTCTTGTAATCACCCTTGTCAAAGGAATCAAGCTCGAAGTCTACGATCGGCTCTGCATCCCAGATACGAAGTGTGTTTACTACATCATTGTCATATCCTGTGATCGGCATATCATAAGGAATGGCTTTTACTGCCTGATATCCTTCGTGGATAAATTTGTTTCCGCCCTTTTCAGGATCGTACTCTACTCTTACATATCCGCCGAAGTGTACTTCTTTGGCATATTCCGGACGACGCAGTTCGAATGGGTAGCCGTTCTTTAACCAGTTATCCGGTACCTCGATCTGATAACCGTTCTGGATTTTCTGTTTGAACATTCCGTAGTGGTAACGGATTCCGCAGCCATATGCTGCGTAATTTAAAGTTGCGAGAGAATCAAGGAAGCATGCAGCCAGTCTTCCCAGACCACCGTTTCCAAGTGCCGGATCCGGCTCCTGATCCTCAATCGCATTGAGGTCAAAACCCAGCTCTTCCAGTGCTTCCTTCACTGCTTTTTTCGCACCCAGGTTGATGATATTGTTACCAAGCGCACGTCCCATCAGAAACTCCATAGAAAGGTAATATACCTTCTTTGCGCCTGTCTCGTCAAACTGCTTCTGAGTTGCAATCCAGTCGTCGATAATCACATCCTTGATCGCATAGGACACAGCCTGGAATATCTGCTGCGGTGTCGCCTCGTCGATCGTTCTGCGGTACTGGTTCTTTACATTTTCGATAATACTCTTTTTAAACTCTTCTTTGCTGATCTCGCGCATCCTGTCCTCCTAATATTCGTAGTATCACGGTTTCCCGCCAGGCACATCAGTCAGTCGTTTTCTCAACACCAAACATACCTTTTTCGCCATTGATATCCCACTCTTTTGTGTATCCGCCCATGGTGCCAATCAGGATATTATCAGCCAGAACCTCTTTCTTGATTTCCTCTGTATGGTTCTTTAAAATTTCTGCAAGTTTATCATTTCCGTCCTGGAAGACGTTGATATGGTTCATTACCTCAAAACCGGCTTCCTTACGCATCGTCTGAATCTTACTGATGATCTCGCGGACAAAGCCCTCTTCAATGAGTTCCGGTGTCAGATTGGTGTCCAGAACAACGGTAACGAAATTGTCACCCTCAGATACAAAGCCCGGTACCTGTGCCATGTCAATCAGAAGATCTTCTTTTGCCAGCTCTACCTTTGTACCATCCTGCGTCTCAAAGCTTAAAAGGTCGGTTTCATTTAAGGTATCCATCGCCTGATTTCCGTCCAGACCTGCAAGAATCTCTTTGATCTCGTTTACATACTTGCCATACTTGCGTCCAACGGTACGAAGCTGCGGTTTGAAGCTGTAGGAGGTAAATGCGCGGACATCATCCGTGAACTCTACTTTCTTCACATTCAGCTCATCCTGGATGATTTCCTGATAGAACTCCGGCAGAGCGGTCTCTGCCTTCACGAACATACGTCCGATCGGCTGACGGGTCTTGATATTAGCAGTATTTCTTGCTGCACGACCCAGAACGACAACCTTCAGGACTTCTTCCATTTTCGCTTCCAGATCCTTGTCGATGTGCGCCTCATTTGCAACCGGGAAGTCGCACAGATGGATGCTCTCCGGTGCCTCTGTGTTGATGGAACGTACCAGGTTCTGATAGATCTCCTCTGTCATGAACGGGATCATCGGTGCAGCAGCCTTGCAGATCTCAACTAATGCAGTATAAAGTGTCATATATGCGTTGATCTTATCCTGCTCCATGCCTTTTGCCCAGAAACGGTCACGGCTTCTTCTGACATACCAGTTACTCATGTCATCCACGAACTCATCAAGTACCTTTGCAGCTTCCGGAATGCGGTAATTTGCAAGGTTCTCATCCGTTCCCTTGATTGCGGAATTCAATTTTGACAGCAGCCACTTATCCATAACGGATAATTTTTCATAATCTAAGGTATATTTTGTTGCATCAAACTGGTCGATGTTTGCATACAGGACGAAGAATGCATAAGTATTCCACAGGGTACCCATGAATTTACGCTGTCCTTCCTGTACCAGCTTGCCACTGAAACGCTTCGGGATCCATGGTGCACTGCTTGTATAGAAATACCAGCGGATCGCATCTGCGCCGTAAGTCTCTAATGCATCAAACGGATCAACCGCATTTCCTTTGGACTTACTCATCTTCTGTCCGTTCTCATCCTGTACATGTCCAAGAACAATGACGTTCTCATACGGAGCTTTATTAAATAACAGGGTGGACTCTGCCATCAGAGAGTAGAACCATCCTCTTGTCTGGTCAACTGCCTCGGAGATAAACTTCGCCGGGAACTGTTTCTCAAAGACGTCTTTATTCTCAAACGGATAATGGTGCTGTGCGAATGGCATTGCTCCGGAATCGAACCAGCAGTCGATAACCTCCGGTACACGGTGCATTTCTTTGCCACAGTCCGGGCATTTGAAGGTAACTGCATCAATATACGGACGATGAAGTTCTACTTTTGCATCCTCCGGATTTCCGCTTCTCTCTGCAAGTTCTGCACGGCTTCCGATGCACTCCTGATGTCCACATTCACACTCCCATACCGGAAGTGGTGTTCCCCAGTAACGGTTACGGGAGATACCCCAGTCCTGGATATTCTCAAGCCAGTCACCAAAACGTCCTTTTCCGATAGAATCCGGGATCCAGTTTACAGTATTGTTGTTGCGGATCAGGTCATCTTTGACTGCAGTCATCTTGATGAACCAGGATTCTCTTGCGTAGTAGATGAGCGGTGTGTCACATCTCCAGCAGTGCGGATATTCATGCTCGAACTTCGGAGCATCGAATAACAGTCCCTTTTCATCGAGATCTTTTAATACCATAGGATCTGCTTTCTTTACAAAAACACCGGCATATGGTGTCTCTTTGGTCAGCTCACCTTTTCCGTCTACAAGCTGTACGAATGGAAGGTCATATTTTCTTCCGACAGCGGCATCATCTTCACCGAATGCAGGTGCGATATGAACGATACCGGTACCGTCTGTCATGGTTACATAGGTGTCACATACAATGTAATGCGCTTTTTTGTGCTGTTTTTCAATGATCTCTTTTGCACAGTCAAATAACGGCTCATACTCTTTGTACTCTAAATCGCTTCCTTTATAAGTCTCTAATACTTCGTATGCCTTTGTTCCCTCTGGTGCATCCTTGTCAAGCAGTTTGCCAAGTACCGTGTCAAGCAGTGCCTCTGCCATATAATAGGTATATCCGTCAACCGCTTTTACTTTGCAGTAAGTCTCTTCCGGGTTCACACAGAGTGCGACGTTAGACGGCAGTGTCCAAGGAGTTGTAGTCCATGCAAGGAAATATGCATCCTCTCCGATTACTTTAAAACGTGCAACTGCAGAGCGCTCTTTGACCGTCTTATAACCCTGCGCAACCTCCTGAGAAGATAACGGGGTACCGCAGCGTGGGCAGTAAGGAACGATCTTGAATCCTTTGTATAAAAGGTTTTTATTCCAGATTTCTTTTAATGCCCACCACTCGGACTCAATAAAATTGTCATCGTAAGTAACATATGGATTGTCCATATCAGCCCAGAAACCAACGGTCTTTGAGAAATCTTCCCACATTCCTTTGTATTTCCATACGGATTCCTTACATTTTTTGATGAAAGGCTCCATACCGTATTCTTCGATCTGCTCTTTTCCGTTTAAGCCAAGAAGTTTCTCAACCTCAAGTTCCACCGGGAGTCCATGTGTATCCCAGCCGGCTTTACGCGGAACGAATTTTCCTTTCATGGTCTGGTATCTCGGAATCATATCTTTGATCGTACGGGTCTCCACATGTCCGATGTGCGGCTTGCCGTTTGCAGTTGGCGGGCCATCATAAAAGGTGTAGGTCTCTCCTTCCTTGCGGTGTTCCATGCTCTTCTTAAAGATGTCATTGTCATTCCAGAACTTCTCGATCTGTTTTTCTCTGTCTACGAAATTCAGATTCGCATCAACTTTCTTATACATTGTTAACCTCCATTGATTTAATAAAGAGTCGCTCGCGACTCTTTCGCGCCCGAGCGGTGCTGTTTACAGCAAACTTCTTCTCCGCGAAGTGCGCATCCCGCCCGGAGGGCTTTTTAATTCATAGGACGTAATTTCCTATGAATTAAAAAAACCCTCGTCCTGTATATAGGACGAGGGCTTAAATACTTCGTGATACCACCTGATATACAAATGTACACGGAACTGATAAACTCCGGATACACGTTCCCTGTAACGCAGGAAATGCGTCAGCGCTTACTCTGTCACGGAAAATCCCAGTCGTGATCTGCCTTGACCATTTCAGACTGCGGCTTGGAAGTGATTTTCATTCAGCAGATACTCGCACCGGTTTCCACCTGCTCCGGCTCTCTGTTGCTTTTCCTGATGAACTACTGTCTTCGTCATTGCCTTTTACCAAAAATCTAGTCTTTAGTATAGACTCGGAAAGTGAGAATGTCAAGAGGGCTTCATGCTTTTCACAGAGCACGTTTTTTCACATCTGCGATCACGTTTAAAAACCGCTCCTTCATCTGTGCCTCTAACAGTTTTACATCCATGTCGCTGCCCGTACACGGTACAAATCCTCCAGCCATCGATGCGTGGCCGCCGCCATTGCCAATTCCTTTCAGTGCCTCCGCCACAATCTTTCCTGCATCGAGCATACTCTTTTCACTGCGCACGGAAAGTTTGATTCCGTCTGACTTTCTCGAATACACGACGGAAAATGACACTTCTTTTAAAGCAAGCATGAAATCGGATATATTTGCAATGACCGGACAATCCTTACCAGTATTGCAGAAACTGATGTCATCATATACTTCAATACTTGAAATCGCACTCGAATATGCCATCAGATCATCAAAACACAGATTACTGTTTTCTAACATATGGATGACCTCATAATCACATTCATCAAACATCCGGTAGAGCATCTCAATATCGAGTTTTGACACTCCACGGCTCAGATTATTGGTATCGATCCGTACACCGTATGTCAGAGTCGTGGCGATTCTTCTATCCATCGGGATATTATTTTCAAAGAAATACTGTGCAACGATCGTCGCACATGCTCCCACTTCCGGCCGGATGTCTTTAAACCGGTATGGAAACTTTTCATTTTCCGGATGATGATCGATGCAGATGATCTCGTCCCCCGTAATGTCAACGATGTTTGAATTACCCTTTTGTGCATCCACAAGGATCACTTCATCCTCATCTGTCAAAATGGTACTAAGATCCTCCACATTCAAAAGTTCGATCTCCATCAGTTCACGCAGCTTGTCGGTACTGTAACGGTCTATTTTTCCTTTATAACAGATCGTGGAAGAAATTCCATTGTGCTTTAACAGCTCCTGGATCCCAAGCGCACTCGCAATGGCATCCGGGTCAGGGAAATTATGCGTCTGGATATACACATGTTTTCGGTTGATCTGTTTTAGTAGTTCTTGTAATTTTGTCATATTAATCCTCTAAAATATGTTTCTGCCACCCGTTTTGTCACAAGTTCTGAAAATGACTGTATTTTATACTGTGCTTCCGGTACGATTCCAAAACCGTATGCGGCATGAATAAATCCAACGCCAGCTTTTCTGCTGGCATCATAATCTCCCTGGATATCACCCACATAGACCGCTTCGTCTAAATGATTCCGGTCTGCCAGAAGTCTGATATTATCACCTTTCTGTAAAAGATTATTTCCGTAACATTCGATATCGGAAAAATAATCCCAGAAATGATAATGATCTAAAAATGCCTCAATGTAACCTTTCTGGCAGTTGCTTACAATGTAAAGTTCATATGTCTTTTTTAATTCTTTGAATGTATCCTCAAGATCCGGATAAAGCACTCCGCCATGTTCTCTTAAATAATCGTTCTCGATCCTGCAGCACTCCGCTAAAAGTGTCTCCTGCTCTTTCTCAGAAATTTCTGTCATGCTTTGAGAAGCAGCTGACATTCCGAGCACTCCGGCAGCAAGCACTGCAACCTGAAGGAATTTTGACACACGGACTGCGTGCCTGCCATTGGCATGCCGCCTGCCCAACGATTTGTTGCCTGCAGATTTTCCATCTTCCAGTCTGCGATCCGCGTGCAGCAACCTTCCGCTGTCTTTTCCCGTTTTTTTCTCTTTCATGCCATCCCAGAACCTTTCCAGTCCGATTTCTATCTACTATCCGAAAAATTTCATCACGATTTTTCCAGTCAGAGAAACGACCATTCCAATCGTGGGAACCACATAGATTCCTGCAAAAAAGACTCCCAACAGCAGCCGATACAGCATACCGAAGCATTTTTCAGCCTTCCCCTTCTGCTCTGCTGCATTTTTCCATCCCGCCTCAGCTTTTTGCCTCGCAAAAAACAAAATCAACAGGAATGCAAACCCCAATATGCTGATGCCAACCCCAGCTTTCAGTCCCGGTTCCTCAAACGAAAATACAACTTCATTTTCGCCCTCTGTCAATGTTATCCCCAAAAATCCGCCAAGTATCGGCTCGATATCCACAGCTTTCCCGTTTTGTATACACTTCCATCCGTCTATCGCAACGAACGGAACAAACAACGTTTCTCCCTCTGCCGCAGACACACTCACATGAATTTGTGCATTGCGCTCTGAAATGGAACATTCTGACGGCTGCAGGATTCTGGCGGTTCCTGACTGCAACGCCGCCTGCCATGCATTCTCATGCAGCGCACCAAGCTCCATCTCCTGTGCTGCGACCGGCGTCCCCATCCGGTCGGTAACAGAAATCATCACCTCCTGCGCTTCAAAAGTTCCCAACCAAATCAGCCGATGTGCACTCGCCATCTGGTTTTTCTCCGGAATTTCAACCGGCTCACCGTTGACTGAAATAAAAATTTCATCCGCGCTTCTTCCTGCATCCAGATACAAAAGCTGCTTGTCCGTCACAGAAATACAAAGCGTTCCATTCTCCAAAACAAGCTCCTGAGCCGGGAAAACTTCCATGATATTCGTATACTCTTTCGAACCGGTCGTCACATCCACGCTCTGCTCTTCTTCAGAAGTCTGTCGATGTTTCGTTTCAACATCCTCTGCAGACAGCAGCTCCGCCCAGGCGCGCTGATTGGAAAGTACACTGCCGCTGCCCGACTGCCCCAAAGCTTCCTTTGAGAATACAAACACATTGCGCAGCATTGTATCGGAAATTTCCGTTCCGCCGACGGCACGCACCGAAACCCAGGGTGCAAGATAACCGAGACTTTCCAAAACCGCCTTTGTCTGTTTGCTTTCGGTCGGAAAGTATCCGCTGATCGAGCCTTTCCGGTCCACCAATGCAGCGTTGATCGGAAGATCGTCCCGATCTGCCTCGCGCGCAAGCAGCCACGAAAGCTCTGCGGATGCAGCGTTTTCATTCTCCGCCTGCTTTGCAATTTCTGTCATCTGTCGGTACGCCGCTTCATTTTCCTGTCGAACCGCATAATCTGGTGGCAGTAAAATCATTGTATACACACAAAAGCCGCCAACAAGTGCTCCAAGCACCGCCATTCCCGGGAACCCTGCCCCTCCTGTTTTTTCCCCGGAGGTCTTTGTATGCAGCACCTTTTGTCCGCACCACGCCGATACTCCAACAAGCAGCAATACAACCGCTGTCACAGCGGTTTCTTTCGGACACACCTTGCTGATCGCCAGCGAGGAAAACGCCTGCACCAGACGCTCTTCCCAAATGAGTGTCAGGCACACAGCGCCCAATGCGGATACAGCCGAAGCAACCAGCAGGAGCACACAGCGCAGCCGGAGCCCTGCAGGATGTTTGCAGACATTTTCTGTATGAAAATCATCCGCATCGCGCTCCTTTCTCACCGCCACAAGTGCCGCCATGCTCAGCACCGCCATGTACCCATAGCGCACCGGGAAGCACACATAGGACCCCATATGCCACAGGAGGTTAGCCGGTTCCAGCAATACCGTCAGCCACAAAAATCCCGTCAGATACAGCCAGAACCGTTCTGCAGCGCTGTGCGTTTCCTGTTCCGCAGCGCTGCGCCTTTTGCGTTTCCAGAAACATCCTGAAGCAAACAGAAGCCCGATCAGTACCGGATTTGCAATCTGGAACAGCCTCTCAAACAAATCATCCAAACCATGCCGTTTCATCACACCGAAATAGGACAGATTTTCCCCGGAACGCGCGGACTGCAAAAGCAGAATCGCAGACGGGAGCAGAACCGCCGCCGAAATACAAATCCCGATCAGGGTATCAATTCCCATACACCCCATTTTTCGGGTACGGTTTTCTTTTCTCTCACAGGTATAGAGCCAGATCGCCCCGGCAAAAAGTGAAAACAGAAGCGTCATAAACCCGAGCTGAATGGACAACATCAACTGCCATGCGAGCAAAACAGCGTACCAGCCGCCCTTTTTCTCCCGCAGCAAACGCAAAAGCGCCAGGCAAAACAGCGGAAAAATCACCGGAAAAATCATCCACTTGATGATCTGATAGTTATACGCCATGTACCCGCAGCATGCGTAGCAAAGGGCGAGCGCTACATTCTGAAAGCGTCTGCCCGATGCTGTTTTTTCCAGAAAAATATGCGCTGTAACCGCAGATGCAGTGCTGTAAAGCAGCACCAGCACATTGACCGCCTGATAAATTCTGTCCCGCCCAAACAATAGCAAAACATAGTTAAACGGATTGAGCACCTCATTGATCGTATCCGCATACAGATTCGCCCCGCCGGAAACGCTAAAGTCCAGAAACAGATTTTTCTGTCCTGTCACAACATCGTAAAAATGATACAAAAGCGGCAGATACTGGGAATATAAATCCGTGATCGCCACTGATCCATCCCCGAAGGGATACATTTTTTTATAAGAAAAAAGCAGGCAAAACAGCGCCACACTGCAAAGTGCAGTAAGCGCCGTCGCCTGCCATGTTTTACGGGATTCTTTTTTCAGTTTTCCATGCCAGAATACTCTTTGGTCTGTCCGATTTTCCATTCAGATTTCTCCGTACTCTATCTTCCTTAAAGCAGACACCACACTGCCGTCATCGCCGTGCTCAACAGACAAAAGGCCAGCAACAGTACAAAAAGCACCTGTGATATTGCTCTTTTCACCGCCGAATGCCCGGTCGCACCGCCCTCCCTGCGCCGCATCTCAAGCTGCTCTTTCGTTCCCTCCTGCCAGATAAACGCCAACGCAATCGCCGGAAACAGCAGCTCGATTTCCATATATCGAAAATGCATGCTGCATTCCTGCGGATAGTCATAGGCAAACTTCAGATACAGGAGCAGATGCACAAAATAGCCGACCACAAATAAAATCCGGCTCGCAGAATCGATGCCGAAGCGCTTTGCCCGAACGACAAATACGCGAATAAACGCCATCCATGCCGCCAGCGCCAGCAGCGCACCGACCAGCATCAAAAGCACTGCCAGCACCTTTACACTGCGTCCGACGTCCGCCATATCCCATTCGCCCAGCACTGAGGTACGGATGATCTGCATCCATACATTATAGCCACAGCCCAGCTTAAACTGACGTAAGTTGTCCAACATTTCCGACGGCACCGGGAACAGGAAACGGTTCAAAACCGGGACATTTCCGGTGTACTGCCAGGAATCCTCCGGCAGCGTATAAATCCACACGAGGGGCATATGGAACTGAATCCTATTTCGGATATAAAAGCTCATGCCAAGGGGAATCGAAACTACACCAAACAGAACGTACTGACCGAGCAGCTTCTTTACCGGTACGACGGGAATTGCAGCATTTCGGGTGTTCTCTACGCTGCGCCCCCCGTTATCTCGTCCATTGTCCAGACTTCTTACCAGCATCCAGAGCATCACCGCCGCGATCGGAAAGGCCATCTGCGCGACACTCTGTTTTGTTAACATACCAAGCGCGATAGAAACCGCCAGCTTTAAGATGTTATGCGCCGTCGGAAAGCGACTCCACAAAATCGTATAGTACACACACATCACCGTGAACATCAGGCTCATACAATCGTTGTTCACGCTTCCGGAAAGCAGCACCAGCGCCGGATGGAAGCAAAACAGCAGCATCACAAAGCGTTTTGCTTTTTCCGTCAGTTCAAACTGCTCTGCAATCCGCAAAAGGAACCAGAGAATAAGCAGCGAGCAGACAAACGGGACGACCTGGATCGACTCCTCCAGCACATCCGTATTGGAAATAAAAAGAGAGCAAAGCTTCATCCACAGCGCGCACAGATAATGGTGCAGCGGCGGATGGTTGAACTGATAAACACTCGTCGGGTCAAAATCCGGCAGCTTCCAGTTTTCATATAAATACTGGATATATGCCAGATGTCCGCCTGTCACCGTATGCCCGGCATCCAGATCGATCATCCCGATATCATACTGTCTGTCATAGATCGTGGAAAAAAGCACATAAAACAGGCGCAGCATACAGCCTGCCGCCAGTATCACATCCATTTTGATCCGATCTGTCCTTTTTCCCACTTTCTCCATGCTCTCCCCCATTTCGCGCCCCGCGCTGCAGCAGTTTGACGCTGCGCCGTTCTTACATCCGCGCTATAATTTTTATGCCCGTGCCTCAGTTTTTGACCGCACGGCGCGGCCAGCTTTAATGCATCAAAATCATCGAAAACAGTACGGTAAGGATACCGCAGACACCGATCGCCAGTCCGCTCATGGCGCCCTCTGTTTCTCCCAACTCAATCGCCTTGGATGTTCCCACCGCGTGGGAGCATGCGCCGATGGAAATTCCGGCGATCATCGGATCGTTTACCCGGAAAAGTCTGATCAGTGTCGGTGCAAAAATGCTTCCCAGAATGCCGGTAAAAATAACCGCAACAACGGTAATGGGCACCATTCCTCCGTGTCCCTCTGCAACGCTGACTGCGATGGGTGTCGTAACGGACTTCGGAATGAGCGAGACTGTCATCGCCTCGTCCATGCCAAACAGCTTACACATCAGCAGCACGCTCCCCATCGATGCAAGAGATCCGCAGGACGCACCGACTACGATGGGAAGCCAGTTTTTCTTTAACAGCTCTGCCCGCGTGTAGATCGAAACTGCAAGACATGCCGTTGCAGGTGCGAGGAACATGTTGATAAGCGCTCCGCCTTCATTATATTCCTCATACGGAATTTTAAAGATCAGTAAAACGCCGGATACGATCACAATTGCAAGCACAAGGGGATTGCACAGCACCAGTCCGGTCTTTTTGCGGATCCAGGTTCCAACCCAGAACGCCGCGATGCTCAGCCCGATTCCGAAAAACGGAGACATAAACAGTTCATGCATCATTCTTTTGCCCTCCCGCTTTTCTTTTTCTGCATCAGATACAGCGCGAACTTCATGCTGTATGCCGTCACTGCAAATGTCACCACCGTACTCACCACGCAGATCACGATCAGCTGCACCACCCAGTTTTTCAGGACGTCAAAATAGTTGATGATGCTGACTCCCGCCGGGATAAAAAAGAATGCCATATTTTCCAGCAGAAAATCCGATTTTTCGCGGATATGGTCTACCTTCAGAATATGTACGCACAACAGAATGAACAGCAAAATCATGCCGATCACGCTCGCTGGGAAAGAAAACGGAAGAAGCTTTTCGATAATCTGAGAAATCCAGCAAATCGAAAAGATAATTCCTACCTGTGTTACGATTTTCAAGTCTTAATTTCCTCCTTTGATCCGGTGCTGCCCCTTAAAGCAGGCAGCGCTGCATATCTTTTATCATCTGTTCCGCCTGCGAAAGCAGGTCTTCAGAGTTTTTCTCCACTACATTACTCCTTTTGAACTGATAAGTAAAGACCGGATTCCCCTGAGGTAAAAACTTTAAACTGTTCCCATATTGTTCGAAAAGCATCGGAATATTTTCCCCGTGCACCCGTGCGTCCGGTCTGTATACAAAGCGCAGCTCCCCCGGACGCCCCTTGATTTCCATAATATAAAGCTTGTGCGCCTGCGCCCGCAAAAGCGCAATCCGCAGCAAATTGTCTACGGACTTCGGCACGGTTCCGAAGCGGTCGAGCAGCTCTTCTTTCATCTCTGCACTCTCGCTTTCCGTCTCCACGCCGGCGATTCGCTTGTAAATGTCGAGCTTTTGCTGCTCATTGACAATGTAAGAAGCCGGAATATAAGCGTCCACCTCCAGCTCCACCGTCGTAAGAAAGTCCGGTGCAGTGTCCTCGCCCTTTAAATTCTTTACCGCTTCGTTCAACATTTTACAATATAAATCATAGCCAACCGCTTCCATATGACCGTGCTGACGCTCTCCCAAAAGGTTGCCCGCGCCGCGGATCTCCAAATCCTTCATCGCAATCTTAAAACCGCTGCCCAGATCGGTAAACTCCCGGATCGCCGCCAAACGCTTTTCTGCAATTTCCCGCAGCACCTTGTCCCGCTTATACATCAAAAAGGCATAAGCCGTCCGGTTCGAGCGTCCGACACGTCCGCGCAGCTGATACAGCTGGGACAATCCCATTCGGTCAGAATCGTGGATGATGATCGTGTTGACGTTGGAAATGTCCAGACCGGTTTCGATGATCGTCGTCGCAACCAGAATGTCGATTTCGCCGTTGATAAAGCTAAACATGATTTTTTCCAGCTCTCTCTCCGACATCTGTCCGTGTGCAAATGCCACATTCGCATCCGGCACCATTTCCCCAATCTTTGCTGCCATATCTGCAATCGTATTGACGCGGTTGTATACATAATACACCTGACCATTCCGGGACAGCTCGCGGGTGATCGCCTCACGCACCATTTCTTCATTATATTCCATCACATAGGTCTGGATCGGCTGACGTTCCTCCGGCGCTTCCTCCAGCACGCTCATGTCGCGGATACCGACCAGAGACATATGCAGGGTCCGTGGAATCGGCGTTGCCGTCAGGGTCAGCACATCCACGTTCTCTTTCATTTTCTTGATCTTTTCCTTATGGGTCACGCCAAAGCGCTGCTCCTCGTCGATCATCAAAAGACCAAGATCCTTATATTGCATATCTGATGAAAGCACGCGATGTGTCCCGATCACGATATCCACCAGACCTTTTTTGAGATCCTCGATCACCTTTTTCTGCTGCGCAGGCGTCCGAAACCGCGACATCTGCTCAATCCGGATCGGATAATCCTTCATCCGCTGCACAAACGTATTGTAATGCTGCTGCGCCAGAATCGTCGTCGGCACCAGAAAAACAACCTGCTTGCCGTCCTGCACCGCCTTAAACGCTGCGCGGATTGCAACCTCGGTTTTGCCATAGCCAACGTCCCCGCAGATCAGGCGATCCATGATTTTGTTGCTCTCCATGTCCCGCTTCGTCGCCGCAATTGCCATCAGCTGGTCATCCGTTTCCTCAAACGGGAACATTTCTTCAAACTCCCGCTGCCAGACCGTATCCTCCGAAAAAGCGTAGCCCTTCCCGTTCTGGCGCGCCGCATACAGCTCCACCAGATCCTTTGCGACCTCATCCACTGCCGCCCGGACACGGGTCTTGGTCTTGTGCCACTCCTGCGTTCCGAGCTTGTTTAACTTCGGCTTTTTCGCTGCATCGGCGGATGCGTACTTCTGAATCGCGTCCAGACCGGTTGCCAGCACATAGAGGTTTCCTCCATCCCGGTACGAAATTTTCATGTAATCCCGGACCGTTCCCTCCATCTCGACCTTCTCGATGCCCTGATAAATACCGAGACCGTGCGTCTCATGTACGACATAATCCCCGACCTTCAGCTCTCCGAAATCGCGGATTTTCGTGCCCTCATAGCGCTGAATTTTCCGCTTTTTCTTTTTGGGCGCACCAAAAATATCCCCCTCCGAAATGACCGTGAATTTCAGCATCGGATATTCAAAGCCTTTTTCCACATGTCCGTAAAAAAGCTCTGTCTCGCCGGGCAAAACCTCCCGGTCAGGGTCTTCGCTGTAAAAAGCGCTCAGCTCCTGCTCCCGCAGATCGGCTGCCAGACGCTTCGCCCGCGTCCGGGATGCACATAACAAAAGCACCCTGCTGCCATTTTTCTTGTAACGTTTTAAGTCCTTTAACAGGGCTTCAAAACTGTTGTTATAGGACGGCATGCTGCGCACCGTGATTTCAAACCTGCGATCCGGCTTAAACAGGCTGCTCTTTGCATCCAGCGCGGCGAGTGACACTGCCCGATACTGCGACAGCTTCCCTGCGATTTCCTTTTCGGGGTACAAAAGCTGCGCCTGTCCCGGCAGGATATAGCCTTTTTCCAGACGTCCGGTCATGCTCTCCCGAAATTCTGTCTCAAGTGCGTTCGCCGTCTCCGACAAATGCTGTGGCTCATCCAGAAAAACTGCCGTCGTTTCCGGATGGAAAAATTCCAGAAAGGACTCCGTCTGCGGATAAAAATAATGCACGAAGCTTTCCAGATTGACTACACTGCCAAACTCCTGCGCAGACTCTTCGATCTCTTTGATCTGCGTCTCAATCCGGTGCGCTGCCTCCGGATTGCCCTGTTCCCGCAATTTTTTGGCATATTGCTTCGTCTCTTTTTTGATTCTCGCAAAGCCGTCCTGCCTGCGCGCCTCCGAAAGCATCAGCTCCGTTGCCGGATAAATCGCAATCTCATCCAGATTTTCCACCGAACGCTGGGACAGCACGTCAAAGCTTCGAATCGACTCCACGCTGTCTCCCCACAGCTCGATCCGATACGGATTTTCTTCCGTCATATCGAAAATATCAATAATTCCGCCGCGAATGGAAAACTGTCCCGGTTCCTCTACCTGCGGGCTCTTTTCATAACCCATTTCCACCAGCTGAGCGGAAAGTTTTCTCTCGTCTACCGTTGATTTTTTATCGAAATGCAGTATTCTTGACACAATCCCGGAAAGCGGCGTCTGCGGCATCATCAATGCGGACATCGTCGTTACGATCGTAACCGGACGCTTTTCGAGCAGCGCGCGCAACACACGCATCCGCTCCCGCACCAGATCGCCGGCGGAAACATCCGCCTGATAAAAGATCAGATCCTTGCCCGGATACACCATCGTCCTGCGGTCGTAAAACCCATATTCTGCGCCGATTTCCCGCGCTCTTTTGTCACTGAAAGTAACGATGATTTTCTGTGTAAAACCATCGCTCAATCCATATACCATATGAAGCTTCTGGGAATCATACAGCCCGGAAAAGGCAACATGCCCTTTTCCTCTGTCCAGAAGTGCTTTTCCCTCTTCAAACTCCGCCAATTCCCAAAGCGGAGCTGTCAATACCTTCATGCTATGCCTTCTCCACTTTTCGCCCGTTATACACGTTCATCGCTGCATCCGGACCTTTTTCCAGAATCATCTGCACCGCTTCACAGACTTCCTCCGAAACCTGCTTCATCAGCACCTGCTCCTCCCGATCAAAATGTCCCAGCACATAGTCCGCAAGGTCGTAGCCTGCCGGTTTTTCCCCGACGCCGACCTTAATCCGCACAAACTGATCTTTTCCAAGATGCTGAATAATATTCTTCAAACCGTTATGACCACCCGCGCTGCCTTTTTTACGCACCCGGATGATGCCAGGCTCCAGGCTGATATCGTCGTGAATTACGATCAGGTTCGTGCTGCCGTCTACCTTATAATAATCCAGCACTTCCCGGATACATTCGCCGCTCAGGTTCATATAAGTCAGCGGCTTTACCAGAATTATTTTCTGCCCGTTTAAATAGCCTGCACCCAAAAGTCCCTTGTGCTTTGCCGTGTTTACAGAAATTCCGGTCTTATCTGCCAGCATATCTATGACGGAAAAGCCGATATTATGCCTTGTATTATCGTATTCTTTTTTCGGGTTTCCAAGTCCTGCAATTACATACATGTTCTGTCCGTTTCCTTCCTGCTTCTGCCTGCCCTTTTCTGCTTTTGCAGGCGCTGTCTGTTGTGCTTTCATGTTAGCACAGTTTCCCCCGCTCGGGCAAGTGAGAATGTACCCTGCTGCCCTTTCCATCTGCGGCGACATACAGATGGCTTTTTTAACCGGATATCCGGTCAGGAAAACAGTCCCGGTACATCGCTGCACCGGGACTGTCTGTTGTAGTCTGTATTTATTTTCTGTATTCATTTAAGAAGTTATGCAATCGGTTCTTCCAATGCCGTATTGTATGCTTCCAAAATAATTCCCTGGATCTTTTCCCGGGTTCCCTGGCTGATGGGATGGGCGATATCGCGGTATTCCCCATCTGCACTGCGCTTGCTCGGCATCGCAATGAACAGTCCCTTATCGCCCTCGATCACTTTAATATCATGCACCACAAACTCGTCGTCCACGGTAATGGATACAATCGCTTTCATTTTACCTTCTTTGGCAATTTTCCGAACCCTTACATCGGTAATCGTCATAACTTATTCCCCCTAGCGTTTCAGATAATGTATCTGTCGTTTTTCTCTATTACAATCTTGATTTCATCTTCTCCGCGATAGAAGGAATTTGCACGGATCGTATCCCGGCTTTCTACGATACAGTTCTCGATGTGCGTGTTATCGCCGATGTATACGTCATTCAAAATAATGGAATTTTTGATGTAACAGTTGTTTCCGATAAAGGATTTTTTGAAGATTACGGAATCCTCTACCGTGCCGTTGACAATACAGCCGCTGGAAATCAGGCTGTTCTCAACCTTCGCTCCAACATTATACTTTGCAGGCGGTAAATCGTCAACCTTTGAATAAATATCCGGATACTGTTTGAAAAAATAATTACGGATCTCCGGTTTTAAGAAGTCCATATTGGCATCGAAATAGTCTTCCACCGTTGCAATATTCTTCCAGTAATCTTTGATCTTATATCCGAAGATCCGTTTCTGATTTTTGTAGCGGATCAGAATATCCTTTACAAAATCATAACGGTCTTCCATTGCACAGCGCTCGATCATATCAATCAGGAGACGTCTGCGGATAACATAAATACCACAGGAAATGGTATTGGAGCGTGCCTCAATCGGCTTCTCTTCAAACTCTTCGATCCGGCTTTCCTCGTTCATCTTGATGGTACCGAACCGCTCTACGTTTACATTTGCCGGCATGTCCTTGCAGACAACGGTCACATCCGCTTTTTTGGAAATATGATATTCGAGGACTTTGTTGTAGTCCATCTTGTATACACAATCGCCGGAGGTAATAACTACATAGGGCTCGTGGCTGTTTTTTAAGAAGGAGAGGTTCTGATAAATGGCATCTGCCGTGCCTCTATACCAGGAGCTGTTCTCTGCGGTTACCGCAGGAGTAAACAGAAACAATCCACCCTGTTTTCTTCCGAAATCCCACCATTTGGAGGAGCTTAAATGTGCATTTAAGCTTCTGGCGTTATACTGGGTCAGCACGCCGACTCTCTGGATATGAGAGTTCGTCATGTTGCTCAGCGCAAAGTCAATACTTCTGTAGCTGCCTGCCACCGGCATCGCGCCGATCGCGCGCTTCTGGGACAGTTCTCTCATCTTGCGGTTATTGCCGCCTGCTAAAATGATACCGATTGCTCTCACTGTTTGTCACCTGCCTTAATCAATGTTTTGCCGCTTGCCAGATATCCATCCGGATAATCGTCTGCTGTCGTAATGCCGAATACAACGGAATTCTTGCCTACAGATACATTGGCAGGCACAACGCTCTTCTCACCAACAGTGACAATACCGTCGCAGTAAATATGCGGTGCAGTATCGTTCGGTGCTTCCTCCCCGACGCCCAGTCTGACGTGATCACCGATCTTCGTGTTTTCCGCTACGATTGCCTTGCTAAGCTCACAGCTCGCCCCAATCTCTGTATTGTTCATGATAATGGAGTCACGCACAACCGTATCTTTACCGATCGTAACACCGCAGCCGATTACAGAGTTATAAACCTGTCCGTAAATCTCAGAGCCTTCTCCGACGATACTGCGTTCGATTACACCGCCCTTTGCAACGTACTGAGGAGGCAGGATCTCGCTCTTTGTATAAATCTTCCAGTATTCTTCATAAAGATTAAACTCCGGAACAACATCGATCAGCTCCATATTCGCTTCCCAGTAGGAGGTCAGGGTTCCGACATCTTTCCAGTAACCGTTAAATTCATATGCATACATCGGTGCGCCGTTTTTATGACAATAAGGGATGACATGCTTGCCAAAATCCAGGTTTGGCTGATCTGCATTATCGATCAGTGCCTGCTTCAGCGTTTTCCAGTTAAATATGTAAATACCCATGGATGCAAGGTTACTGCGCGGGTTGGCAGGCTTCTCCTCAAAATCCACGATCCGCTTGTTCTCATCGGTGATCATGATACCGAAGCGCTTGGCTTCTTCCATCGGAACCGGCATAACGGCGATCGTACACTCTGAACCGTTCTGCTTGTGGAAATCCAGCATCACTTCATAATCCATCTTATAAATATGGTCGCCGGAAAGAATCAGCACATATTCCGGGTTAAAGCCCTCCATATATTCGATATTCTGATAGATCGCGTTTGCTGTACCGGTGTACCATTCGCTGTTTTCATTTTTTTCATAAGGAGGCAGAACAGTAACACCTCCGATATTCCTGTCCAGATCCCATGGAATACCGATCCCAATATGCGTATTCAGCCGCAGAGGCTGATACTGTGTCAATACACCGACTGTATCAACACTAGAATTGATACAGTTGCTTAATGGGAAATCAATGATCCGATATTTTCCGCCAAATGAAACTGCAGGCTTGGCTACCTTTGCAGTCAGCACGCCCAGTCGGCTTCCCTGCCCGCCTGCCAGTAACATGGCAATCATTTCCTTCTTAATCATGTCCTCACCTCGTTGTTTCTATCAACTTTCCCACGGCTGTCGCCGGGCTTAAGAAAAGTATATCACACGCATCTGTAAAAGTGAATAATAATTTTACATTTGCACGCCCTTTTCGACCTTTTTTCTTGTGAAATATAGACACAAATCAAATTAGTAGGTTTATGTTTTTATTCAAAATATTCAATTTTCTCAAGCTATCGCTCCCATTTCCTTCTTGAATTATTCACAAAATGTCCTTTTTCGTCTTTTCCGGTATGTTTTGTCAACCGATAACACATTGTTATTTTGTCGAAGAAAAAAAGTGCTGCAGACAGCGTCGAAGTTTCTATTTGTTTTTTCAGAGAGTTTGCGCTACAATTGACCCAGTACAGTATTCCAATTCAGAAATGGAGATTCTTTATGTATCAGGTAGATTTTAACCATCCAATTCACGTTTATTTTATCGGCATCGGCGGCATCAGCATGTCCGGCCTCGCCGAAATTCTTTTATCCGAGGGCTTTACCGTATCCGGCTCCGATTGGAACCGCTCTGCCCTGACCGAGCACCTCGAAAAAAGCGGCGCACACGTCAACTATGGCAAGCCCCAGAAAGCGGAAAACATCACAGACGACATCGACCTCGTCGTATACACCGCCGCAGTACATGCAGACAATCAGGAATTTTCCCGTGCCAAAGAGCTGCAGCTTCCCATGCTGTCCAGAGCGGAATTTCTCGGACAGCTGATGAAAAACTACGACACGCCGATCGCTGTCAGCGGCACCCATGGCAAAACGACCACCACTTCCATGATTTCCGAGATTCTGCTGCAGGCAAATGCCGACCCGACCCTTTCTGTCGGCGGCATTTTGAAATCCATCCACGGCAATATCCGCGTCGGCCACTCCGGTCTGTTCGTCGCAGAGGCATGCGAATATACCAACAGCTTTTTAAGCTTTTTCCCGAAAATCGGGATCATCTTGAATATCGAAGAAGACCATTTGGACTTCTTTAAAGACCTGGCAGATATCCGTGCTTCGTTCCGCAAATTTGCACAGCTTCTGCCTGCGGACGGCACTCTGTTTATCAACGGCGACATCGAAAACTGGCAGGAGATCACAGAAGGTCTGGCATGCCGCGTCGTTACGTTCGGCACAACCTCTGCTTCCGACTATTATCCCTCCGATATTTCCTATAATAAAACAGCGGACGCAACCTTTACCGTGCACAGCTTAAACGGTCAGACCCGACAGCTTACGCTCGGCGTTCCCGGGGAGCACAATATCTCCAACGCCCTCGCTGCAGTCGCCCTGTCCGATCTGCTCAGCATCGATTACCGTGATACCGCGGCGGCGCTGCTGAACTTCCACGGGACTGACCGCAGATTCGAATATAAAGGAGCGATAAATGGTATAACAATTGTGGACGATTACGCACATCATCCGACTGAAATCGCCGCGACCCTGCACGCTGCACTCAACTATCCGCACAAGACGCTCTGGTGCATTTTCCAGCCTCACACCTACACCAGAACGAAAGCGTTTTTACCTCAGTTTGCCAAGTCCCTCGCGCTGGCGGATAAGGTCATCCTCGCAGACATCTACGCCGCCCGTGAAACCGACACCCTCGGCATCAGCTCTGCCGATCTGCAGGCTCTGGTACAGAAAGAGGGCAAAGAATGTTTTTATTTCCATACATTCGAGGAAATTGAGGACTTCGTTTTAAAAAATTGTATCAACGGGGACCTGTTGATAACTATGGGAGCCGGAGATGTTGTAAATATCGGCGAAAACCTGCTTTCCAGATAACTTATCCACATTATCCACAGCCAGAACGTGGAAAACTTTCCTCTCTGGCTGTGGATATTTTTTTCCAAAAAAAGATGATATTTCTGCGCCTTTGACAATCTTTTACACATTTTCCACATTATCCACATCCACGAAAACCCCAGTGTTTATCAGCCCTGAGCCGGAAACTTCCTGTTTCCTTTTTAAAATGTCTGTGTTAAAATGGGGCTTGCCAAAAGGAATTGAAAAGTTTTCCACAGTCTGCAGGACGCAGACAAACTGCAGCAATTTTTACAAAGAACCGGGAATACTAGTATGAGTGAGATTTTTTTGTGCGGCGGAGCAGCGGATGCTACCGTCCTTTCCAACGTTTTTATCGATGAATATTTAAAAGATGCCAACGATGCACAGTTAAAGGTGTATCTTTTTCTCGTGCGCCGTCTGCAGGCAGGCGATCCTGTCAGCATTTCGGACATGGCAGACCGCTTTAATCATACGGAAAAGGACATTCTGCGCGCCCTCTGCTACTGGGAAAAGTGCGGCGTCCTGACGCTTAAGCTTTCGCCCGACCGCACAACCCTGCAGCAGATCCGTCTGCTCCCCCTTTCCAAGGGGAAGAGACAGGACGCAGGACAAGCTGATTTTTCTACGGAACAGACCACCGGACATATTTCGCGCGACGTCGGACGGCTTGCGGACACGACTCGCGGCTCTGATGCCGAACGCTTTGGCGACGCAGCCCGCAATTCTGAGCAAGGCGCTGACGCGACCCTGCCCGGAGCAGCCGCGTACGATACGTCCAACACTACGGCTGCTCCCTCCGGACGCACGGCCGCACCGCAGATCCGCAGCATTACGATGCTTTCCCACCAGTCCCTTGATCCTGCCGATCCCTATGCCAAGCCTGCATACAGTCTGGACGAGCTCAAATCCTTCCAGCAGCAGGAGAACACCGCGCAGCTGATTTTCATCGCAGAGCAGTATCTCGGACGCACATTAAGCCCCGCCGATATGAAGTCGATCCTCTTTTTCACGGATAAGCTTCATTTCTCCGATGACCTGATCGACTATCTGCTGCAATACTGCGTCGAGCGCGGCAAAAAGGATTTCCGCTACATTGAAAAGGTCGCGATCGCCTGGGCGGAAGCTGGAATCACGACACCTGCCCAGGCAGAAGGTCATATTTCCCGTTATGACAAGAACGTCTATTCCATTATGAACGCTCTCGGCAAGACCAATACCCCCGCACGCAATGAGCTCGCCTATATCCGCCGCTGGACAGAGGAATTTTGCTTTGAGCTCGACGTTATTTTAGAAGCCTGCGGACGCACCGTCCTGGCTACCGACAGACACCGCTTCGCCTATGCAGACAGCATCCTCGCTGCCTGGTACAAGGCAGGCGTCCACCATGTCGCGGACATCGCCAGACTCGACAGCTCCTATCAGAAAGAGCGTGCATCTCGCCCGGCGCGCAGCGGTTCTACAGCAGAATATAACAGTTTCATGCATTCCAGCTATGATTTCGATGCGCTTGAAGAGGCGCTTTTGAAGCAGTAAGGAGGTTTGATGTGGCACTGACTGTTTCCCAATACAATTCCATCCTGCGGCAATACGAAGAACATCAGACCCGCAACCGCCATCTGCACGATCAACGGCTGCATCACATTTATGAGACAGTCCCCGGTTATCAGGCCCTCGACGAAGCCGTTGCATCCACCTCTGTCGCACAGGGCAAAAAGATGCTCGCAGGGGATACAAATGCGCTTGCACAGCTCAAAGACCAGCTCAAAGACCTTGCACGGAAACGTGCCTCCCTTTTGCTGGAAAACGGCTACCCGACAGATTTTCTCGATCCGATCTACGACTGTCCTGATTGTCAGGACACCGGCTATGTGAACGGTCAGAAATGCCACTGCTTCCGTCAGGCGGAGATCGCGCTTCTTTACGAACAGTCCAACCTGAAACGAATGCTCGAAAAAGAAAACTTCGACACGCTCTCCTATTCCTTTTTTCAGGGAGACGAACTGACTTCCTATCGCCAGGCTGTCGAAAAATGTAAAAATTTTTGCACAAATTTTAAAACGTCCTACCAAAACCTTTTCTTTTATGGTACAGTAGGTACGGGCAAGACATTCCTGACCAATTGCATTGCAAAGGAATGTATCGAGCAGGGCTGTTCTGTGCTTTATTTCAGCGCAGCATCCCTTTTCGACTTACTCGCCAGGAACACGTTTGACTATAGGGCACGGGAAGAGCTTTCCGCACTCTGTGCGGATCTCTACAGCTGCGATCTGCTCGTTATCGACGATCTCGGCACCGAAACTGCCACGGCAGTGACGCTCTCCCATTTCTTTACCTGTTTGAACGAACGTCTGCTCCGGCAGAAATCCGTTATCATTTCTACCAATCTTTCTCTGGAAGATTGCAGAAACCGTTATCAGGACCGAATTTTTTCCAGAATTGCCAGCAATTTTGAATTCTGTAAACTCACCGGCCCTGATATTCGTATGTGTAAAAAGGTATCCGCTGTCTCGGGTCCGGTCCACTGACACAGATATCCAAAATATTAACTTTTACCTTCAGAAAGTGAGGAACTTCCATGATGGAACGTGAAGAAACCAGAAATCTCGAAACCATTCCGGTTGGCTCCCTGGGGATTATCCCGTTAAGGGGTTGCGAATCCCTTGCACAGAGAGTTGACCAGTATCTTGTAAGATGGCGCACCCAGCGCGAGAGTGAGCACAAAGACAGCCTTGCCTTTGCAGGCTACCAGCGTGACTCCTACATTTTAAAAAGCAAGGTGCCGCGTTTTGGTTCCGGCGAAGCCAAGGGCGTTATTCTGGAATCTGTCCGCGGTACGGATCTGTATCTGCTGGTTGACGTAACCAACTACAGCCAGACCTATTCCCTCTGCGGTCATGAAAACCATATGTCTCCTGACGATCATTATCAGGATCTGAAGCGTATCATCGCTGCTGTCGGCGGTAAAGCAAGAAGAATTACCGTTATCATGCCTTTCCTTTATGAAAGCCGCCAGCACAAGCGCACCGCACGGGAATCCTTAGACTGCGCACTCGCTCTGCAGGAGCTGGTAAAGATGGGCGTCGACAACATCATCACCTTTGATGCCCATGACCCGAGAGTCCAGAACTCCATCCCGTTAAACGGCTTCGAAACCGTTCAGGCTTCTTATCAGTTCATCAAAAACCTGCTGCGCACCGAGCCCGACCTGCAGATCGATTCCAACCACATGATGGTTATCAGCCCGGATGAAGGCGGTATGGGACGTGCAATTTACATTGCAAACGTACTCGGTCTGGATATGGGTATGTTCTATAAGAGAAGAGACTACACCAGAGTTGTTAACGGACGAAATCCGATCGTTGCTCACGAATTCCTGGGTACCAGCGTAGAAGGCAAGGATATGATCATCATCGATGACATGATTTCCTCCGGCGAAAGTGTACTCGAAGTTGCATCCGCATTAAAGCAGCGCGGTGCCCGTAAGATCTTCATCTGCACCACCTTCGGTCTGTTCACAAGCGGTATGGAGAAATTCGACAAGGCTTATGCATGCGGCAATATCAACCGTGTCCTGACCACCAACCTGATTTATCAGCCTGAAGAGCTGTTAAAGCGGGAGTGGTACGTCAACTGTGATATGAGCAAATACGTTGCTTATCTGATCGATACCTTGAACCATGATACTTCCATCAGCGATCTGCTCGATCCCAACGATAAGATCCAGGCTGCTGTCGCAAAGTATAAAAAAGGACTGGCTTTAGATAACGACGACTGAGCCAGATAAAAAATTGAGCTGAACAATATTGTTCAGCTCCTATTTTTTCTGTGCAAAATGTCTCTAAATGGAGGATTTATGAAAATCGTAGTAATTGACGGCCAGGGCGGCAGAATCGGCAGTCTTGTGACTGCCCGCCTCTGTAAAGAGCAACTGCCCAACTGTGAACTGTATGCCATTGGCACCAACGCAACCGCAACCGCTGCCATGCTCAAAGCCGGGGCTGACTTCGGCGCAACCGGAGAAAATCCCGTGCTTGTTGCCTGCCGGGATGCGGATTTTATCATCGGTCCCCTCGGCATTTTGTCCGCAGACTCCCTGCTTGGGGAAGTGACGCCCGCCATGGCAGTCGCCGTCGGACAGAGCCATGCCCAGAAGCTTTTGCTTCCGGTCAACCGCTGCAACAACCACATCATCGGAACCGCCGATCTGTCCGTATCCCAGCTGATCGACGAAACGATCAAGTTTCTGAAAAAGAGTCTTTAAAGCAACAATAGAATGCACGCTCTGCGAGCATTCTATTGTCATGAATAAAAGTTACAGTTCACTCGTGGTTTTTGCGAATGGTGCGAGTGAACTGTAACATTTTTTCTTTTATCCCACAATTCTCCGAATTGTCAGAATCGGCTTATAATTCGCATATCCATACTTAATTCCTGTTCTCGCTGTGCTGGCATGCACGATTCGTCCGCCGCCCAGATACAGCGCCACATGGCCTGCATAGCAGACGATGTCGCCTGCCTGAGCAGCTTCATAGGAAACCTCGCGTCCTGCACTTCTCATAGCAGCAGAGTTTCTCGGCAGGCCGTATCCGTATTGCCTGTACACTGCCCAGATAAATCCGGAGCAGTCCGCACCGTTTGTCAGGCTCGTTCCGCCCGCTACATACGGGTTTCCGACGAACTGGCAGGCATACGCCGCAATGTCGCTTCCACTCGATCCGCTCGCAGGAGGAACGGTCTTTAAGCCGCCCGAAGAACTGCCGGAGCTGCTGCCTGAGGAAGAGGAGCTGTCGGAGCTGCTTGAGCGATTGGAGCTACTGTCAGAAGCGCCGGAATCGCTGCTCTTTGCAGCTTTTTCTTTCGCCTCGGCTTCCGCCTTTGCTTTTTCTTCCGCCGCTTTTTTCGCAGCCTCCTCGGCTTTCCGGCGCTCTTCCTCGGCCTTGATGATTGCGTTTTCTTCCTCATCCAGCCTTGCCAACTCGGAATTCTGCTGTTTGATTAACGCTTTATATGTCGCAGCTTCCTGCTTCGCTTTCGCAATCTGCGCGTCGAAATCGTTCGACTGGGACTTTTTCTCATCGATCATCTGCTGCATGGAAGCCTGTTCCTCTTCCAGCTCATATTTCTGCGTTTCCAGGTCGCTCTTTTTATCTTCCAAATCGTTCTTTTTCTGCGCAACCTCTTCTTTAATCAGGATGTAGCGGTTGAGCATCTGTTTATCGTACTCATACAACTTCTCCACATAATTCGCCTGATTAAGCATGCCGCTCCAGTTGGAGGCGTTGCTCAGGATCTCGATATAGCTGGTATCGCCCTTTTCATACAGGTAACGGAGACGCTTCTTCATTGCAAGATACTGTGCATCCTCCTGCGCCTTCGCCGCATCATAGTCCTCCTGCGCCTTTACGATCTGCTTTTCGGTATCGCTGATCTGATCCTGCATCAGACTTACGCTGGCGATGACCTCTACCAGCTGGGAATCCAGCTCCTGTATTTCTTCCTCCAAAGCGTCCTGCTGCCCTTCCAGACTGCTGACCTTGCTCTGGCTCTGCTTATACTGACTCTGCGTGCCCTGCTGCTCGCTCTTTTTCTGTTCTCGTTCCTGCTGAATTTCTTCCCGTGTCTTTGCCTGCACATAGACAGGCTGTATTCCAATCGCTGCCGCAAGCATAACTGCTGCTATTTTTTTCCAGTGATGATTTCCCATCCGTATCTTCCTTTTTCTGTATTCTGGTACAGCGTTTCGTAAATAACTATACCAATCGCGTAGGATGTGGATTCGAGTGTGCAGATATAAAAACGCAGGCGTAGCGGGCTACGCTGAGGCTTTTATACCTGTGCAATCGGATTCACAGGCAAGTGAGTGGTATAGTTATTTCGAAAACGATGTACTAGTTTCTATTTTCACTTTTTTCTTTCCAACATGCACCTGTATTGCGCCGACCTCCGCCGTGGAATACCAGCGGATTCCCCGCTCTTCCAGGCGTTTCAGCGTTTCCGGCGCCGGATGCCCGTACCGGTTGTTTTTGCCGCAGGAAATCAGGACCAGCTCCGGCTGTGCCAAATCCAGCAGTGCTTCTCCCGTCGCGTTGGACGCGCCGTGGTGCCCGGCGTCGAGGATGGTGCAGCGGAGGGGATTTTGCGCAGCGGGCTGGGTTGACAGTGCGCACGGGAGTGCCTGCCCCTGCGCAGCAGACTGGGTTGACGGCGCACACGGAAGTGCCTGTTCCTGCGCAGCGGGCTGGGGCTGCTCCACGGCGGGTCGCGCCTGCTCCACCAGCCAGTCTTCGCCGCTCTTTTCCAGATCTCCAGTCAGCAGCATCTGAAAATCGCCCTGTGACAGGCGCAGCACCAGCGACGCATCGTTGCGATCCTCCGGCACTTTTTTCGCATAGGGGTGCAGGCAGGAGATCTGCAGCGCGCCATCGGTCATGTGCTCTCCCGCAGAAAGGTATTCCACGGAGACCTCCGCCTCTTCGATCTGCTGCAGCAGCGTTTCCAGCACTTCATCCTTCAACGCCACATCCGGCAGAAAAATGCGCCGGATTTTGACCCGGCTGCTTTTCGACCACTCCAACAGCTCCCCTACCGCGCTGATGTGGTCTTCATCCCAGTGCGTGATAAAAATTCCTTCCACGCTCCGCGTCCCGATATATTTCAGCCATGGAATAATCTGGTACTGTCCGGTCTTTTTCTTCGACGTACTTCCGGCATCCACCAGATATACATGATGCTCCCGGGTTTCGATTCCAACGCACTCTCCCTGCCCGACGTCCAGCATCGTGACGTTCAGTTCGCCCGGCAGGCGGATCAGGAAAATCCCCATCAGACACACAGCTGCTGCAAGCCGGAGGTGCGGACGGAGTTTTTTGCCTGACACAGCCAAAGCGATCAGTCCGATTGTATACGCGGTCAGTGCCTGCCAGGTCGGATATCCGGTGTGCAGGATACTGCCCGGAAGCGCCATTGTAGACCGGCACAGCTGCTCATAGCAGGAAAAAATCGCTTCGATTGCGATGCAAAGAAGGTGCTGGGGAAGCTCCAGGCAGTGGACAAGCGCAGTCAGACGGGCGACCAGCTGCAGTCCGATCAGGCATGGCAGCAAGATTCCCATCAGCGGAATGACTGCCAGATTCAGCAGTACCGACCACGGACTCCATTCATAAAAATGAATCAACAGAAACGGCAGCATCGTCATGGTAATGCCCAGACCGGCAAGGATATTTTTGCGGAGGAGACAGCAGGCCCGGACGATGGCAGCCCGGGCAATATTCCATCCGGCAACTCCATCGGTGACTCGATTGGCGACTCGCAACGAGGGTGCTGCGTCCTCCCAACCATCCTGCAAAACCGGAATCATCCCTGCAATCCCGAGCACTGCCGAAAAAGAAAGCTGGAAGCCTGCATCCAGAATCCGCTGTGGCTTGGGCACAAGCAGAAGCAACGCCGCAACCGCAAGGGAGGTTGGCAGATCGGGCGTGCGCTTTAGCAGTCCCGCCGCCAAAAACAGTAAAAACATGACAAGGGCGCGCCGGGTAGAAATGCCCATTCCGGTCAGCTGCACGTATACAATCAGAATCCATGTGGAAATTCCGGCGCTCAAAGTAACCGGAAGCCGTACTTTTTTCAAAAGTCCGAACAGTCCTGCTCCGATCAGGGACAGGTGCAGTCCTGAAATTGCCAGCAGATGGCTGATTCCTGCGCCCTGGTATAGCGCTTTTACTTCGCTGTCCATTCCTTTTTTCCGTCCGAGCACCATGGCGGATGCGGTCGCACCGTTCTTTTCCCCCAGCAGCTTCCGGAACAATACCTCCGATTCATAGCGCAGCTGTGAAAGAAATTCTTCCAGCCGTCCATAGTTTTTTGTCTGAGCGGTAATTTTTGTTTTTTTCAGCGCAAACAGGCAGTCTTTTCTCCGATAATAGGCTGCTGTGTCGAATTCTCCAGGATTCGTTGCCTGCAAAAATGGCGACACTTCACCAAAAACCCGAACATAGCTGCCTGCCTTTGGCAGCGTTGTGTCTTTCTCCAAATAGCACAACGCACTCGCGTTTTTCCCGAATATTTCCTGCATTTCATTGATTTGTGAGGTTGTTTTCTGAGAAGAAATAAGAATTGACATCTGATCCGCATCTGCCGAACCGGATATCTGTGACAGGTTATCGGTCGTTTCCGCCAAATCCCCTGAAAAAACAAAAGATGAGGCATCTGCCTCGATAGAAAGGTCTTTTAAATAAAAGCTGGCGTTTTCCCGGGTTCCATCTACAGGCTGCCAGCAGTCTGTGACTTTGCCCGTCAGGCACAGGGTTTCGCCCTCCATGGCTTCCAGCCAGGTGTCAAGCTGTGTAAGCGAGGTGCACCCGCCAACATGCGCTTTCTCTGACGTGCTTGTGCCAGCGTCCGTTCCCACCCACTCCGGCAGCAGACGCGCTGCCAGATAGAGGGTCAGGAAAATCAGGATTGCCGCGCACAGCGGTCTTCTGCAGTTTTTTATGATTGTAATTCCTCCGTTTCGTAAACCAGATCAAGGTTCCGGTCAAACACGTTAGACAGTGAAATTTTTTCCCGGAAAATCATATCTGTATTCCCGTTTACCGCAATCTGCACCTTGTTGATGTTCGACAATTCTACCAGAGAGTTAACAATGGAATAGATCTGAACCTCTGCGGAAACATTGTAGGTCTGTGTCAGAAAACCGTTATCCAGGTTTACATAACATGTCCCATCTTTTACTGTCACGCCCAGCACCTTTGTCGCAGGGTTGATGACCGGGTAAAGCTCTTCGTTTTCTGCATCCGGTCCGGCAATCAGCCGCTCTACCACCAGCTTTTCCATGGAAATGTTGCTGCTGTATACAACCGGTTTTGTCTGGACGCCGATCAGGCGCTCGCCGCTTTCATTGGTAAAGTAAAGAAGCAGGCGCGTTTTTTCGTATGCATTGATTTCATTTCCTGCGTTGTCGATAAACAGATCCGCTGTCATAGGACCGACCACATTGCCGAGGCTGTCCGTCAGTGCTTCTCCACCGACCGTCACCGAAACATAGGAAATTCCCTCCAGCTGCGTCATCGTGCGCACAATTGCAGCCCGAACCAGCACTTCTGAGGATGGAGACAGCTTTTTATATTCCACACTCATGTCCAGCACCAGCTGATCGTCTTTGACATTCCAGCTGTTGATCGCAAAACCGCTGATCGGTGAGCGCAAAGACAACTCTACCGGATTTTCCTTCAGCTGGGAAATACCCCATTCCGCCTGTTTGGAAAGCGTGTCGCCCTCCGGCTCTTTTTCCACTGCCGTGATTTTCGTTTCTTCTTTATTAATATAATAAACGCTGACCGTATTTGCAGGCGTCTCTTCTTTCTTCCCGCACCCGGCAAACATTCCGGTCAACAGCAGACAGCCCAAAATCAGCACAGCCGCCCGCATTTTTTTGATTCCTGACATAGTTTTCTCCAAATTTTCTGAAATCACTTGATGTAGGACAAGGGGATTTTCACCGTAAAGGTCGTGCCCTGTCCTTCCACGCTGCTCACTTTGATCGAACCGCGGTGCAGCAGGATCGCATTTCTGGTAATCGCAAGTCCAAGTCCGGTGCCGCCGATTTCACGGGAATGCGACTTATCTACTCTGTAAAAACGTTCATAAATATGCTCGTAATCCTCCTCTGGGATACCGATGCCGGAGTCGGAAACCTCTACCGTGAAAAACTGATGATCCGCGTCCAGAAGCACCTTGACCCAGCCGTGTTCTTTATTGTATTTAATCGCATTTTCCACAAGGTTCGTGAAAATCTGAGATATTTTGACCTCGTCCACCTCTGCCGTAACCGGGCGCAGGCTTTCCAGAACCACCTCGATGTCCCGTTTGCGGGCGATGGGACGCAAGCGCTTTAGCGTCGTTTCCAACAGCTCGTTGATATCCACTGCGGAAATGTCCATTGAGCCTTCGGTTTTGTCCATTTTTACAAGGGAAAGCAGGTCGTTGATGATTTTATTTTCCCGCTCGATTTCCTCCGTAATGTCCTGCATAAACTCCTGATACAGCTCCACCGGCACGTCCGGCTGCTGATTCAGGGAATCCGCCAGCACCTTGATCGAGGTCATGGGCGTTTTCAGCTCATGAGAGACATTCGATACGAATTCCTGCCTGGAATCGTTGATGACCTTCATTCTGCCCAGCAGCTGGTTGAAGGCATCCACGATATGCTCGGTTTCCAGGTAATCCGGTACGGAAATCGGCTCGTCCGTGAAACCGTCCTTGACCTCACTGATCGCCTGGGTTACGCGCTTAAAGGGCATAATCAGGATGTGCGAGAAGAAAAAGACGATGCCGATAATGATAATTCCCATCACGATTTCCAGAATCAGGGCTTTCCGGCTCAGGATGTCCAGCGTCGTCGCAATGCTGTCTGTCGATGCACTGGCCAGAATCACGCCGCGTACGATGCTCGTCTGCCCTTTTTCCCCGTCTACCGTCTCCGTAATCGGAACCGTCATCTCGATATAGCCGTTCGTCTTGTCGTAGCGGGTCGTACTTTCCCCGCGGAAGCACTTGATCACCTCCTCGGAAATCATCGTTTTCCCCTCGCTCATGGCGTAGGTGTCTTTCACAATGCGGAAATTGCTGTTGATAATCAGCACACGGCCGTCATACAGGTTGGACATCTGCTCCAGCTCGGCATTGACGACATCGGAGGTTGGATTTTGCAGGTAGTTGTAATTGACCAGGTGATTTGCGATAATCCGGTACTGGGACGCGACGTCCGAGCCGCGCAGATTAACCGCACGTTCTTCGTAATTATTCAGAATGCCCAGCCGCATGATGTCGCTGGGCACGATTCCGATGATCAGCATCAGGAGGAAAATGTAGGCCTTCAGGCTGCGGAAGATCGGAATTTTATAAGTGAGCCGCCGGAATAATCCGGGGGTTTTGCTGCTTGTGTTCATTGATGCCTCCACCTAAACGCGGAAATAATACCCCACTCCCCATTTGGTGTGGACGTAGCGGGGTTCGCTGGGGTTGGTTTCAATTTTTTCGCGGAGGCGGCGGATGTGGACGTCTACGGTGCGGACATCCCCGGGATAGTCTGCGCCCCAGACGAGGTTCAGCAGTTTTTCACGGCTGTAGACTTTACTCGGATTGCGGATCAGAAGCTCCAGCAGGTCGAATTCTTTTGCAGTGAGATTGACCTCTCTGCCGGAAATGCTGACGCGGCGGCTTTCGCAGTCCACGCGCATATCTCCGCTTTCCAGAATGCTTTCCGGCTTTGCGATCTGTCCTCTCGCAGAGGTACGGCGCATGATCGCCTTGATGCGCGCCTTTACCTCAAGGATGTTAAAGGGCTTGGTGATATAGTCATCTGCGCCGTATTCCAGTCCCATGATTTTGTCCATGTCGTCGTTTTTGGCTGTGAGCATTACGATCGGAACATCCGAAAACTCCCGAATCTGCTGGCATACTTCGGTTCCGCTCAGTTTTGGCAGCATAATGTCGAGCAGAATCATATCAAATTTCTGCTCTTTCGCACACAGCAGTGCCTCTTCTCCGTCATATGCGCAGGTCACTTCCATTCCGTCCTGCTCCAGACTGAACCGGATTCCTTTTACAATCAGCTTTTCATCGTCCACAACCAAAACTTTCTTTGCCATGTTTCTCCCTTTTCCCGACCGGACAATCCGTTTCTCGCTGTTTGTCCGGATTCTTTCTGTCTATGATTAAACTGTAATTTTGTCTTTGATTTTTGAAAATGCAGCCTGCTTGATTCCACTGATTTTCATGATATCCTCAATCTTTGCAAACGCTCCATGCTGCTCCCGATAGCTTATGATCGCCTTTGCCCGGCTTTCCCCGATTCCAGGCAGCGTCATGAGTGCAGCAACATCCGCTGTGTTGAGGTTGACCAGACCGTTCTCCAAGGCCGGCGCACTGTTGCTTCGCACATTTCTGTCTGTCGTTTGCATATCGCTGTCCGGCGAAGTCTGGATCCCGGCTTTCTTTTCTGTCTGTCCGTCGGCGCAGCTTTCCGTTTTTGTCATGATATAAATCTGACAACCGTCCACGATTTCTTCCGCCAGGTTGCAACATGCTTCATCCGCTTCCGGTAAAAAACCGCCTCCTGCCTCCACGGCGTCTATAATTCTGCTGCCTGCCGGAAGCTCATAGACCCCCGGAGCGGATACTGCTCCGCAGATGTGCACCACAAGGGTTTTTGCTTCCTCTGAGGAAGCATCGGAGAGCTCTGTCCGGTCTGTGCTTCCGGAACTTAGCTCAGCCTTGCGGTTTTGATCCGTGTCCCCGGCATTTGGTTCAGCCTCGCGGTTTTGGTCTGTATTCCCGGCATTTGGTTCAGCCTCGCGGTTTTGGTCCGTGTCTTCGACCTTTGATTCTACTTTGCGGTTTCCATCCCCATAGGCTATGCTTTCCTTTTCCGACAAAAAGAGCTCTTCCCGCTGTGCCCCACAGGCCCCTAGCGTCGGACATAGCATTGCCCACAGAATTCCCCATAAAACCACTCTCCAAAGCCGGTCTGTTCTTTTTTTCTGTTTCCAGGATCTCAATTTTTCTCCTGCGGCGCGGCATGCCGCAGCAACTGTTTGAAATATCGGCATTTTATCCTCCATTCCGCAGGCGCTTTGCGCCGAAGGAACCGCGAGCAGAACTTCCAGTTCTGCTCTGCGATCCTGGCTACTTTGTGACGCCTGCGGCACAAAGAGCTGTGTGAAAAATAAGCGATCACGCTTATTTTTCACACTATCTCCTTTTCCATATTCGAAAAGGCCCCATTTCCTGCCGCATATCAGTATTGTATGTCAGAACCGGGTATTTGACAAGCCGGAAAGCTTTCCAAAAATGCTTCCGTCACAGCCCCTATTTCCTGTATTTTGCCAATACGGAAAGCATTTTCCCAACGTCCAGCGGTTTGGGCAGATGCTCATTCATTCCTTCTCGCTTCACCCGTTCTGCATCCTCCCAAAAGGCGTTGGCCGTCAAAGCAATGATGGGGATACTTTCGGCATCTGCACGGCCGCTGCTGCGGATCGCCCGTGCCGCCTCGCAGCCGTCCATGATCGGCATCATCAGATCGGTCAGGATCGCATCAAAGGTACCTGCCGGCTGCTCCAGATAGCGCTCCACCTCTTCTTTTCCATTGTATGCCTTTGTGACCTGTACACCTGCATCTGTCAGAAAGGTTTCCGCAATCTCCATATTCAGTTCATTGTCCTCTGCAAGAAGCACACGCATTCCGGAAAGATCCACGTTCTGATCCTCTTCTTCGATTTTCTTACATTCCTGTTCCTTGAGCCCTTCAAACAGGAGCGTGACCGTAAATATGGTTCCAACTCCTTTTTTGCTCTCCACCGTAACAGTTCCGTCCATCTTGTCGATCAGATGCTTGACGATGGACATTCCCAGTCCGGTTCCCTGGGTTACACTTTTTTTATCGGTATTTTCCCGGGAAAAGGGTTCAAACAGATGGGGAAGAAATGCTGTGCTCATGCCGATCCCGTTATCCGAAATCACTGTCTGACAGGATATCAGGTTTTCCCCGATAGCCTTTATAGTCACCTGACACAGGACATATCCTCCGGCATCCGTATATTTGATCGCATTTCCCAAAATATTGATAAAGATCTGTCTGACATGCAGAGAGCTTCCAAGCACACAGCCGACTGCTGTACCTTCTATCTGTTCTTCATACTTTAAAAGAACTCCCTTATCTGCTGCCCGGGGTTCCACGATCGTGATAATTTCCTGCCAGAGCTCTTTTAAGCAAAACGGCTCTTTCGTAAGCTGAAGGTTTTCTTCATCCAGCTTGTTAAATTCCAGTACATCGTTAATCAGCTCCAGCAGATGCTTTGCCGCAACCTTTTCCTTCGCACGGTTTGCATCCACCAGCGCTCTGTCCTCCCTGTGGCGGTCGCTGATTTCGATCATTCCGATAATGCCGTTTAACGGTGTCCGGATATCATGTGACATTCGGGACAAAAATCCGGTTTTTGCTGCATTTGCACGCTCTGCCGCCTCCTTCGCCTGCTTTAACTCCTCTTCATTTTTATCAATCGCAGCGATCGAGCGCTCCGTAATATAAAAAATGATCAAAAAAGAAAGCACCAATACCAGAAACATGGTTGCTGCAACATAGATCAGATTTTGGTTCGCCTCTAAAATGTCGTAGGAAACTGCAAGATTATATTCCCCATATTTTTCATAGACCAGATACTGCTGTCTGTCACTGATTTTCACACTGGTCCGATACCGCTTTCCTTCCTGCAGGTTTCCTTCTTCCAGCCGGTCGGAATCCTGCAGCTCATAGAGCAATACATCCTGCCGCGTGGTTGCAAGCATTTTTCCTGTGGTGGCATTTAGCAGAAAGATATTCATTCCGGAGGTAATCGGCATCTGCCGAACCAGATTTTCCACGCTGGCACTGTTCATTTTTGCAAGCAGTCGGCTGGGGGTAATGCCAATCTGGATCATGGCCGTGCCGGAAGAATTCCAGACGATGGCATACATCATCATTTTGCCTTCTGCAGTATTCGGTACCATATCCTGACACATGGAAAGCGTTTTATCTGTCAGCATGGGCTTAAAATATCCCATTTGTTCGCCGGAAGAAAAGCTGTAGCCAAAATACTCCGGATTTGTTCCTGCCACGATACATCCGCCCGTATTGATAATGTGAATTTCGTCCACACGCAGCTGTTTTGCGATCTTGCGGTACTCCTCTGTGGTCTGATATAGTCTTCCTTCCATTTCAAGGAGATTTGCCACTGTCTCTGCTCGCAGCGTATACTCTTCCTTCAGGGTTTCCAGAAGCGTCTGATAGCTTTCTTTATTTTCTTCGATCACGTCCTCCAGCTGCTGCAGGATCATCTCGCTGGCGATCCAGGCATTATGCCGATTGCTCAGCATCTGGAGAGAAACGCTTCCTATCCATATGATAATAAACGATGTCAGAATGATTCCGTAAATCCGTCTGGTTCGATTTCTATTTTTGCTCATAAAGCGGCGCTCCCTTCGTGAACTGTACACTAAGTATAGCATTTTTTCGATGTTTTACATAGTGTCTTGTGTTTCTTTGCAGACAAGTCTATACTGACCTTGTGTAGTATTTAAAAACGGAGGATTTTTTTACTTTATGAGTAAGCAGGCAGCACAAAACACAACAAATCAGATCACTGAAGGAGTCATCTGGAAGCAGCTTCTGATTTTCTTTTTCCCTATTTTATTTGGAACATTTTTTCAGCAGCTCTATAACACTGCGGATGCGATCATCGTCGGCAACTTTGTCGGTAAGGAAGCGCTTGCCTCTGTTGGTGGCTCTGCTTCCACGATTATCAACCTGCTCGTCGGCTTTTTCGTCGGGCTTTCTTCCGGTGCAACTGTTATCATTTCCCAGTATTACGGCGCAGACAACCGGCGCAGGGTCAGTGATTCCGTTCATACCGCTATTGCACTGGCGATTGCAGGCGGCGTTGTAATTATGCTGATCGGTCTTGTTTCCGCACGCTTTGCCCTGACCGCGATGGGAACGCCGGACGACATCCTTTCCCTTTCCCTGACCTATATGAAAATTTATTATCTCGGCACGATTCCGTCCATGATCTACAACATGGGCTCCGGTATCCTGCGCGCTGTCGGCGATTCCAAACGACCGCTCTATTTTCTGATCGCTTCCTGTCTGGTCAACATTGTGCTCGACCTTTTATTTGTCGCCGTGCTCGACATGGGCGTTACCGGAGCTGCGATTGCGACGATTGCGTCCCAGTTTTTCTCCGCGATCCTGACACTGATCGCCCTGCTGTGCACACAGGATTCCTATCGCCTGATCGTTTCCAAAATCCGGTTTCACCGCGATCTTTTATTTGACATCATCAAAATCGGTCTGCCTGCCGGTCTGCAGTCCGCAATGTATTCGATTTCCAACCTGTTGATCCAGTCTTCCATCAACTCCTTCGGAACTGATACAATCGCAGCATGGACCGCTTATGGAAAAGTGGACAGTATTTTCTGGATGATTATGGGTGCTTACGGCGTTTCCATCACGACCTTCGCCGGGCAGAATTTCGGCGCCGGAAAATACGACCGTATCAAAAAAAGTGTCCGCATCTGTCTCGGCCTTGCTGCCGTGACCAGCCTTTTCCTCAGCTTTATCGTTTTGAATTTCGGCGGAACGATCCTGCTTTTATTCACACGCGATACCAATGTCATCAACATCTGCATCGGCATGATGCGTGTCGTTTCTCCCGCCTACATTACTTACATCTGCATCGAAATCCTTTCCGGTACCTGCCGCGGCTGCGGGGATTCCTTTTTCCCGATGCTGCTGACCTGCTTTGGGGTCTGTGTCCTGAGAATCCTCTGGATCACGATTGCCGTTCCCCTCAGACACGAGGTCGCAACAGTGGCATTTTCCTATCCACTGACCTGGACTATTACATCGATCTTGTTTATCCTCTATTATAAGCGTGGAAAATGGATGCAGAAGGATACCCTGCGCAATGCACCCCAGGGGCAGGGAAAGGACGCGTAAGCGCTTCTGTAAAAAAGAATATGTCGCGGCACTTTTGTCGCCTGGGATCGGACGTAAAAAACTCCCGGCAGAGCCTTTTTTAGGGGCTTTGCCGGGAGTTTCTGTTACAGAACTTTTAGCAATTGAATCAGTTTTTGCGATTTCTTCGCTCTGTGATTCGTTTCTTTTACTGCAAATCTTTTAAATCCATTTTCCACTTCATAAAACTGCAGCAGATGCTCTTCATTTTCTGCCTCCAGAAAAAATACCATGCCTCCGGTCATATACTGTAATTTCAGAATGGTATCAACAGCTGCCTGAAGCAACTGCTTTCCTGTAATTTTCCGATTTGCCCCATTTCTAAAATTTTTTCCCAGCTGAGCAATCAGATACGCAGAAAGTGTATATGTAAGTTCATTTTCCCGTTGCTCACTGACTCTGGCTATTTTACGTTTCGTCGTGTTACTGAACTTCTCCGCACTGACGCAAATCGGTTTAATCGCCAGCGTAAAGTAGCCTACCAGCGAAGCATCCTGACTGTGGAATACCAAATACGTTACTGACTGATTCTTCTTTGTAAATTCTATCGCCTGTTCCTTTAAAAATCGTTCAACATCGGCGTTTTTACTGCAGGAAAATTCGGAGAGAAGTTCTTTCAATTCCTCCTCTCCAAATCTTCCATTTTCTGTTGCAGCCAAATACTCACGAATGTTTAACACTGTAACCTCGTTAAGCATTTACCTCTTTTCTCTTCGCCATAAACTTTCTGATGTCTTCTGCTCCGCGCAGATGGGTAATTCTCAACTCATTTTCCGTCTTTCTGCAGAGAGATTCCATATAGGAACTTTCAATCGCATCCGCAAACAATTCTGCCTGTTTTTCTCCAGAAACCAAAAAGTTCTTTTTAATACTCGAAGTTGCTATATTTAACACCTCCCCTTATAGTATGCCGCATCCAATTATCATATCTCTATTATATGCGTTTAAAACATTTTTTCAATACAATCCAAGCCGTTTACTCTGCGATTTCCGCCGATGCTTCTGCAGCAGTTTCCTGCTTCAACACTTCCGCTGCCTGCTTTGCTCCGTCTGCGTTGATCGTGATATTGCGGTTCACTTTTGCATCATAGGTTCCCGCTTTTACAACTTCCGCAAGGTCGATGCCCACGGTTTCTTTCATGGTTTCAAACAGCTTTGTCATCACTGCCGGTACGTTTCCTGCTACCTGGTCCACACCATTTGATCCGTCCGAACCGCCAATAATCGTGATCTTGTCGATCTGGGTCAGAGGCTCTGCGATCTTGCCTGCGATATCGGGCAGCACCTTGATCAGCATTTCCGCCATTGCCGCGTTGTTGTATTTCTGATAAGCCTGCGCACGTTTTTCCATCGCTTCCGCCTCCGCAACACCTTTGGCGCGAATCGCTTCTGCTTCGGCTTCGCCGACCATGCGGATACCTTTGGCTTCCTGTTCTTTAGAGAACAGATCTGCTTCCGCCTTCGCACGCTGCGCCTCTGCAGCCTTTTCCGTTTCAAATTTCTTTGCTTCCGCTTCTTTCTGGCGTTCAAACAGCTCTGCTTCCGCTTTCTGCTGACGTTCGAATTTCTCCGCTTCCGCTTTTTTCTTAACCTGCGCATCCAGCGATTTTTCCATCGTCTCTGCTTCACGCTGTTTTAAGAGCACCAGACGTTCCTCTTTTGCAATGTTGGCATTTGCCGCAGTTACTTCGATGGTCTTTCGCTGTTCCTCTTTCTGGATCTCATATGCCGCATCTGCTTCCGCCCGCTTGCTGTCCGCGTTTTTCTGAAGCTCTGCCTTCTGCATATCCAGCTCGTTGTTCTTGATGGCGATCTCTCTTTCGGAATTGATCCGCGCGTCGTTGGACTGACGATCCGCTTCCGCCTTTGCTACCGCGATTTCTTTTTCTGCCTCAGCCTTTGCAATCGCTGCCTTTTTCTTGATCTGGGAAATGTTGTCGATACCAAGGTCATCAATGACACCATTGGAATCCGTAAAGTTCTGCACATTGAAGCTGACAACGTCCAGACCCATGGCAGCCAGGTCAGGCTCGGCATTTTCCTTTACCAGGTCCGCGAATTTCTGACGGTCGCTGACCATTTCCTCCAGACGCATGCGGCCTACGATCTCACGCATGTTGCCTTCCAGAACCTCTCTCGCTACCTGCGCAATGTACTGGGTGTTCTGATTCAGGAAGTTTTCTGCTGCCTGCTTTAATTTTTCGGGCTCGCTGGAAACCTTGACGTTAACTGCTGCGTCCACCTGAATGTTGATGTAATCCGCCGTCGGCACCGCTGCTTCTGTCTTCACATCGATCGGGATCAGCTTTAAGCTCAGCTTGTCAAGACGTTCCAGAAACGGGATCTTGATACTCGATTTCCCGATAATGATCTTTTTGCGCAGGCCGGAAATAATAAATGCCGTGTCCGGAGGTGCTTTCACATACCCGGAAGCGATAATTCCAAGCAGCGCGATCACTGCGATTATGGCAACAACAGCTCCTAAACTAATTCCTGTAAACATACTCATTCTCCTTTTCTCCACCGGTCTGGTGGACTCGTAAAGTAAATAGCTTCGGTCGCTGCCAGGCGACTTTTCCGGAAAAGTGCTTTTCCCCCGGAGGGTTTTGTTTCCTATGGACACCCTTTCCAACGAAACAAAAAAACGAGGCCTCTATTACAGCCTGACAGCTGCAATAAAAGTCTCGCGCGTTTCATTTAATACGGACATCTGCAGCAAATCGATTATCATCTGGCTGCTTGTCGGGGTGACGGTTTCAAACCACCTCTCGGTGCTGGCTACTCCCTTTTATTGTTGAAATAAATTATAGCACTTTTTTATATTTTGTCAACACCCTGTCGATATATCGTTCTACCAAAGAAATGTTTGCGTCAGACCGAATACATGTTTTGCGGCACCGCCAGCTCCACGCCCATCCCGCTGCAAAGCTTCAATCCATCCGCAAACTCCAGCGTCAAAAATCCATCCGCATACGTCTGCACGCAGGGTACTGCGCCTGCGTCGTTCTCTGCTGCCGCACCCATAGTCGTCACCACCGCTTTTTCCATTCCGGTGCGGATCCCAAGCTGTTTTAACTTCATGCTGCCGCCCAGGCATTCGATACGGATTTTGTTATCCGCAATGCTCAGTTTGCCATATGCGCCCGGCACAAACCACGGCGCGGTGAGTTCAGGCAGGGCGGGCGAAAAGCTGAGCTTTTCTCTGGGCATATCTGCCTTTAAACCAGTCAAAGACTGTAACACTGCCCAGGATGCCAGCGCACGATAGTAGTGTTCCCCACATTCCTCGTGGTTGAAGCGTCTGCCATTCTGCGTGTGCCTTCTTTCAACCGTTTCCACGATCTGAGCTGCTTCCTTGTATCTGCCGTTTTCCAGCAGGAATGATGCGAAGGAATATTCGATGCCGGACCAGTTGCTCTCCATCTGCACATTTTTCCAGGTATACAGTGTCGGGGTTGCCTGCGCCGGATAGGAGGCGTTGACCAGACCGGATTCTGTGCGGAAGTTTTCTGAAAGAATGCAGTCCGTCGCAGTGTCGATCTTATCCTGGGGCAGAAAATTGCCAAGCCCAAGCAGACGGGCATACCACTGTCCGTCTATCTGGTCCGTCATGCAGCAGTCGTCCCGCTTGTCACCATCCGCCCAGAGACTGAAATATCTGCCGTTCCAGAGCTTTTCCACAAAAGCCTTGCTGCCCTTTTCCAGCAACGCTTCCCACGCTGCTGCACGATCCTGTGCCCCGAGATCCTGGGCCATGCGCACTGCCGCTTTTAACGCTGCCAGCCACAGGCTTGCGATATAAGCGGGCGTCCCCTGCATCGCCCATGCATCGTAGGTGTTGGCTCTCGTATCATGATCCGGCAGACCGTCCCCGTCGCCGTCCAGAAGCTGTGTGTTGTCCATCGCCTTTTCGATATGCGGCCACATCCGCGCAAGGTACTCCCTGTCGCCTGTCCAAAGGTAATCTCTGCACACCAGCAGCACGAACTGCGGATTCATATCAACGCGGTCGTAGCCGTCATCCACGCCGGACAGGTCTGGGGTAAAGAAATGGTGCACACGTCCATCCTCGCGCTGGAATTTTGCACCCATCTCCATCTGTTTTTTCTGAAGGTTCGGGAAAAGCGCCAAAATGCCAAACGAACCCTGGTAAGTGATGTCTGTCGTATGGAAGCCGCAGCTGCCGTAGCCCTCCCACATGCCGAACTCGCCCCGCTTTGTCCACCAGGAGCATTTGATCAGTGTGCTCAAATGATCTGACCATGCGTCCGCCAGTTCTTTTGAAACATTCGTGCTTTTCAGTAATGTAGAAAATTCTTTTACCGCGGGAAGAATCGCTTCGCGCTCCTGATTCAGATAAGCAACAACCTCGCCCGCGTCCGAAAAACGTTTTGCGTACCAGTGCCCCTCAAAGCGTCCGGAATCGCCGAAATGGTTCGGAAAATGCCAGCCGACTGCGAACCGGATTTCTCTGCTTCCCCCGGGTGCAAGCTTACAGCGGCCGCACAGGGCAGCGTCTCCCCAGTTTTCCTGTCCGTTTTCATCCGGAAAAATTCGTTTTATTTGACGAATGCTCGCAAGGATAAACTCCCGCTTTATTTCCGGCTGTGTCAGCAGAGCTTCATCGAAACGGTGCACTCTGTCATAAGGATGTCTCACGCACGCGATCTGCAAAAGCTTTTCAAAAAGCGCATCCAGCTCCTGTTCGTCCATCAGGGAAATTTCTTCTTCCGTCAGCTCCGTTCCAAACTCCGGCAGCGTCTCCGTTCCGAGGTTCGGAAGCTTTCCGGTATCCCGAAAATCAAACAGATAGGACTCCTCCGTTACGCCGAATCTGCTGTTCATGACATAATTCTTAAAATATGGTTCAAACTCACCTAAAATCCAACTGACCTCGTCCGCCGAAACGCTCCACGCAAGACTGCCATTGGATGCGTTCGCTTTTTTGGAATCGCTTTTCATCACGATCTGTGCACAGCCTTTTTCAGTCGTCAGCTGATTTCTCAGCCGTCTCTGCTCCATTCCGCGGTTGACCGGATTTTTCAATTTGCCAAGAATCGAAACCTCCGCTTCCTGATCGGAAGGATTGGTGATTGTAAAGGTCACATAAAAGCCCGGTGTGCCTGCGAGTGCTTCCTGTCCCGGCACAAACGGGGACGCAAACTCTGCTTCAATTTTTATAGGAAGTCCGCTGTCCTCATACTGCAGCCTGCAAACCGGAAAATCCGGATTCCAGCGGATTTTTTCGATTTCTTTGTACCACGAATACATCAGTGACCGAAATTCGCCGTTGTCCCGGTCATGACAAAGTCTGCGTACAACAGGCGCCTTTCCTGCAAGCTTGGCACGAACCGTAAACGGCAGCACATGGGCGTCGTAATCATATAGCTTTTTCTGTTTCCGCACATCCGGGCTTCCCCATTTTCCCATGTTGCAGATGTCCCATTCCCGCAGCTCTCCGTTCTGGCAGATTTCCACGCTTCCCGCGCCGATTCCCCCCAGCGCCATGCCGTTTTTCTGCCATCTGTAATCTAAAGTCCCCTCCATGATATTCCTCCTTTTGCAGGCAGCGCCCTGTCTGCTGTCTGGCATAATTCAATTCTGAAAGATCCCACGAATTGCTCCGCCGCAAAGCAGCTGCACAATTCTTCAAACATTCGCAATCCGCTCATGTTTGTGACCCTGGTATCTTCATCATAATCTTCCCACTTTTAAATCACAACCAGATAGCGAAAAATCAAACTTCGAAAGCTGTTTTGAGTGATTTGCTACAGGTGCTTTCTATCCCGCGATAGCTCATCAGACAGTCATACCGCCTGATCCATCATACCTGCCAGCCAGCCGCACCGCCTGGTCAATCGCTCCTTCCCGTCAATTCACTCCGCCAAACAATAGAATGCCGAAAAGGGATGCCGCCCGACAAAACAGCAGCTTCAAATCCCTGTTTGTCGATCCGGCATCCCTTCTCTTCTTTTCCATTTGCCTGCATGCGGTCAGTGGGACTCGAACCCACACGGTTGCCCATTGGCACCTAAAACCAACGCGTCTGCCAATTCCGCCATGACCGCTCACCGCTCCGGCAGCCGGTTGTTTCGGCTGCCGAACGCTTCTCTTTCGTATAACTTAATTATTATATCGAACTTTTGAAACTTCTGTCAAGGGTTTTACGGCATTCTATGGCGCCGTTTTCGTACCATTCACCCGTGCACTGTGAAAGTTCACCCGCGCCATTCGCAAAATCGCATCTTCGATGCTTTCCGCTGCTTCGCAGCTCATTTTTGCTCATGAAACGGCGCTCCCTTCGTACCTTCCCGGGAGCAGATTTTCCTGCAAGCACGAAATCTGCTCCCAGAAAGGTACGAGTGAACTACGGCATCAGCTCATAGATTCCACGATTCTTGTTGTCGCGCACAGACAGCCAAAGGTAATTGTTATCATCGTCCACATCCTGACAGACCGGTACCTCCTTGCGGTTCGAACCGGCTCCGTAGGGGCTCCAGATTCCCGCGTCCGCAAAGCCGTTCCACTCTTCCTGATTGCCGTCCCAATTTAACGTCGTCAGGTACATTTCTCCGCTGTAGAAGCCGCTGCGGAACGTTCCGATCACATTCTGGATGTAGCGCTCCTTTTTGGCAGCCTTGCTCATATCCAGCTCGTAATGCTCCTGTCCTTCACCGTCCGGCAGGTCGTTTTTCCATTCTCCGGCATACATATGCTCGCGGTACGCGCGGTCCGACGTAGTGTCATCGTCATAATAAACGTAAAAGCGCACCCACTTGCCGTTGCCTTCGCGTTTGCCATTCGACCACTCGCCGTAGTAATAGGCGTTATCCGCATAGCAGGCGATTCCGGTTCCGTCCGGCTGTCCTGCGCTGCTGCGCTCGCCATAATAATAAAAGCTGTTTGCATCCGAAATATCCGACGACATCCTCATATACCAGGGAAGCATCGCCAGATCCTCCACCGCGTCCATATTATCCTGTTCCCAGTAACCGGACATCTCCAGAAGCATCTCTTCGTTTGTCTTGTTCGCACTCTCCGCGCCGGATAACGGATCGTTTCCACTCACCGTCCGGAGGTTGCCCTCCTGCTTGGCACCCTGACTTTCCTTCCCTTTGCCTGCGGGAAGTTTGCTGTCCGGATGCTCTGTCAGCGTCTCATCCTCCTGCTGTCCCCTTTCCGTCGTCTGCTTTTTCCCCGCTGTTGTTTCTTCCGTCTGATCCGCTGCGTCCTTCGTCTCTGATTCTGCAGACTCTGCCTGTTCCTCGCTGTACCATATCTGCGTGCTTTCCGTTTCTGCGATCTCTGCCCGTGTCTCCCTGCGCTGATGCAGCCGTACTGCGCACAGCGCGATGATAATTACCAGAAAAAGAGCAATCGCCGCCACCGGGATCAGATCCCTTTTTTTATCGTCCATGTCCGCATTTCCTCCAGTTGGTTTATTGTAACATAGGCTTTCTTTTTTTCCTATTTAAACTTTATTAAGAAAAACGAAAGCTTTTTCTGTTTCTTATATATATGCGTTTTCCTCCCTTGACATCCCTCAAAGTCCTGACTATTATGGAACAGAAAACGAATTTACCTTACACGAAAAGAGGAGTTTTATGAAAAAATGGATTGTCTGGCTGAAAAAAAGCAGTCCCTGGATTTTTCTGCTGATCGGCCCTGTTCTGAATTTTTATCTGCTGGAATGGTACACGCATAATCCGTTCCAGACCATGAAACCGTATATACAGGGGTTGAATCTGGCACTGTTTGAATTTGCAGCACTGTTTTTATTTGCACTGACCGGCAGGATCAGCCGCGCACTCGGCATCGAAACCGCCTTCTGCGCCGTTTACGGTCTTGCAAACTATTTCGTCCTGGAATTTCGCGGCGCGCCCATCCAGCCGTGGGACATTCTTTCGATCTCGACCGCTGCCAGCGTCGCGGACAACTACGAATACAAATTGAACCGCACCGCAGTAATCGTGCTGATCTGTTTTGTCCTGCTTCTGGTTCTGGAATTTTTCCTGAAAAAAGGCTTTCCGAAAAAAAATAAAAAAGCCCGGATTGCCCGCGTCTGCCTCGCGCTTTCCTGCGGTCTTTTATGCTTTGGCTACACGAAAATGCTGCACAGTGAGGACATCGTCGAGCAGAAGCTTCACCTTTACAACAAGCTTTTCACTCCGACGACGATTCAATTTAAAAATGGTACTGTAACTGCGTTTTTAATGGAGCTTCAGTACATTTCTGTTGATAAGCCCTCCGGTTACAGCGCAGAAAACGCCAAGGAGCTGCTGGCATCCTATGATACCGGCTCTCAGGAAGCAGATGGAACATCCTCGGACAATACACAAAAACCGAACATTATCGTCATCATGAACGAGGCGTTTTCCGATCCGTCCGTGCTCGGCGATTTTACAACGAACGAGGATTATATGCCCTTCGTGCACAGCCTGCTCGACGGCGCGGATAACACGATTTCCGGTCACTTAAATGTCTCCGTCAAGGGCGGCAACACTGCCAACACAGAATTTGAATACCTGACCGGCGCTTCAATGGCGTTTCTTCCTTATGGAAGTATCCCGTATCAGCAGTATGTGAAAAAAGAGACGCCTTCGATGGCCTCCTATCTTTCCTCCCTCGGCTACTATACGATTGCGATGCACCCGTACCGCGCCGCCGGCTGGGACAGAAATCTCGTTTATCCCAGGCTCGGCTTCGACGAGATGCACTTTCAGGAGTTTTTCACAGATTCTCCCCTTGTGCGCAAATATGTCAGTGACGAAGGCAACTATGAAAAGATCATAAAGCTCTACGAGGAAAAAGATGCGGACACGCCGCTGTTTTTATTCAACGTGACGATGCAGAACCATTCCTCCTACAGCGACTGGGCGGATTACGACAACTTTTCTCCCGATATCACGGTAGAAGGCTCGGATTCCAAGCTGCTTCCGGCGTACCTGTCCTTGATCAGGCTGTCCGACAGCGCCATCCAGAACCTGATTTCTTACTTTGAAGCACAGGAGGAGCCTACCATAATCGTCTTTTTCGGAGATCATCAGCCTGCTGATTCTGTCGTACGTCCGGTCTGGAAGCTAAACGGCAAAGATGATACGAACTTAACCGACGAGGAAGAGGCGCTGCGCTACAAGGTTCCGTTCTTTATCTGGGCAAACTTCAATATCGAAACGGAAAACGATCTGGAAATCAGCGCAAACTATCTTGCGGCAAAGACGCTGGATGCCGCCGGGCTTCCAAAATCCGCTTACGATAACTTCCTGTCGCAGCTGCGCACGGAAGTACCCGTCATTTCAGCCAACCATGTAACGCTGTCCGACGGAACCTTTACCACTGCATCCAAGCAAAAAGATCTGCTTTATGATTATCAGACCCTGCAGTATTACCTGCTTTTTGACTAAACCGCGGAGGATTTCCTTTTTTATGAAAAAAAAGATCTGTTTCTTTTCCTTCCTGCTGCCGTTTCTTTCCATGATGGCGATTTTTATCGGCAACGGCATTTATCCCTTCGGAGATCAGAGCTTCATGCACTCCGACATGTACCATCAGTACGTCCCCTTTCTGGAGGAATTTGTCCGGAAAGTGCGCGACGGCGAACCGCTCTACTACTCCTGGCGCATCGGTATGGGCTCCAATTACCTGTCTCTTTACGGCTACTACAGTGCAAGCCCGTTCAACTGGCTGATGCTCCTTTTGCCCGAAAAATATTTAATCGAATTTATGAGCTACATGGTCGTTTTCAAAATCGGTCTGTGCGGCTTCACCTTTTCCTGGCTTTTGACAGAAAAATTCCACACAAACGACCTTTCTGTCCTGTTCTTTTCCACATTTTATGCGATGTCCGGCTTCGTTGCCGCATATAACTGGAACGTCATGTGGATGGATACCCTCATCCTCGCTCCGTTGATCGTTCTCGGTCTGGAAAAGCTGGTCTTCGAAAAAAAATACAGCCTCTACTGCATCACCCTCGGGCTGTGCATTTTATCGAACTATTACCTTTCCATCATGGTCTGCATCTTCCTGTGCCTGTACTTTCTCGTGCTCGTACCGAACCTGTTTGGCTCTGATGGCTGGAAAGCGTTCCGCGCAAGGCTGCTTGGCGCAATCGGACGTTTTGCTTTATTTTCCCTGTTGGCTGGCGGTCTCGCCGCTGTGCTGCTGATCCCGGAAATCGCTGCCCTGCATGCGACTGAATTTTCCGAATTCAACTTTCCGGAAAAGATCAACTGGTACTTTTCCTTCTTCGACGTAATCGCGCGGCATGCGACCGGTGTATCCCGGGAAACCGGTCTGGATCACTGGCCGAATATTTTCTGCTCCAGCGCAGTCTTTTTCCTGATTCCGCTCTATATCGTCAACCGAAAAATCCCTCTGAAGGAAAAGCTCGGCAGACTGGTATTATGCGCCTTTTTCATCGTCAGCTTCTCGGTCAATACCCTGAATTTCATCTGGCACGGTTTCAACTACCCGGATTCGCTTCCGGCGCGTCAGTCCTTTTTGTACATCCTGCTCGTGCTGCTGATGTGCTATGAGGCGTTTTCAAAGCTCGACGGCTTTACCGTGCGCGAGCTGTTTGCCTCTCTCGCCTGCGGGCTCGGTTATCTTTTGCTGGCAGGAAAGCTCGTGGAGGACGACGCCTTTACCCAGGGCACCTTTGTGCTGAGCGCCTGCCTGCTTGCTGCCTACGCGCTGCTGCTCTATGCCTGGAAAAAAGGGAAAGAAAAACAGCCTGCCGACAGCTTCCCGTATCAGCGCGCGATTGCAATCGCCGTGCTGGCGCTGATCGCTTTTGAATCCACCTACAACATGGCGCTGACGAGCGTTTCCACCACCAGCCGCAGCAGCTATCTGGAAAGCATTCCCGCCTACCGGGAGTTAGTTGCTCGTAATGAAGAAAAAGATTCCGGTTTTTACCGCTACGAAAAGCTCAGCCGCGTCACTAAAAATGACGGTGCGCTGGCAGGCTATCCGACGGCGTCGCTGTTTTCCTCCACCTCCAACGCGGCGGTTCAGGACTGGTACGACCGCATGGGCATGAGCGAAAGCAAGGTATTTTACTGCTTTGACGGTCAGACGCCGCTTTCCGCAGCACTTCTAAATGTCCGCTACCTGTTTTCCCGCTCCGATGCAGAGGATTCCAGCCTCTACACGCTGATCGACGAGCAGGACGGCGTTTACCTGTACAAAAACAACAAGACGCTGCCCGCCGGATTTATCCTGCAGGATGGACAGAATCTTTCTTCCGCTGAGTTTTCTGAAGAGACCTCCGACCCGTTCGAGGTACAAAATCAGATGGCGGCTTCTGTTTCGACCTCTGATCCGCTCTTTGTTTCCATCGAATCAGAGGAATCCGGCAATCAGGTTTTCTTTGATGTATACACGGAGGGGCATTACTACGCTTACTGTAAAAGCTCCAAGATCGATACCGTTTCGATCTCTTCCGCCAGCGTCAACAAAACGTATAAAAAAGTCAAATATGACTATATCCTCGATCTCGGTCGTCACGAAATCGGCGACCATGTAACACTGACCAACGACGAAGATAGCGTGCTGAATGCCGTTGTTGTGCGCCTGGATGAAGCAGTTTTGTCCCGCACACTGCAGACGCTCTCTGAGCAGCCCTTTACGGTAGATTCTTATGATTCCAGCCATGTGACCGGACATGTCGACGTCACCAAAGCCGGTCGGCTGATTTTATCCATCGCGGACGAACCCGGCTGGACAATGAAGGTGGACGGAGAAGCCGCAGACTACGACGTGTATGATGGTGTATTTCTATCCGTTCCGCTGACGGAGGGCAGCCACACGATTGAGCTTTCCTACCGCCCTGCAGGTCTGACCACCGGTCTGATCGTCAGCCTGATCTGCCTGCTTGTGTTTATCGGAATCGGAGTTGCTCAGAAGCGTTTGGGAAAAAAATCCTGACACCCGGCTGATTTTATGCTATAATTTTTAACTGGTGCAGCGTTTCGTACCTGCACCATAAGACGTTTGATTCCTGATTTCCTGAGCTTCTGTCAGAAGCCAACGTCCGCTGCACTTTTTTACAGCTTCCTAAGATTATTGAAATATGCCGCCCTGCGGCAGAAAAGAGGTAATATGGAACACTTAATCATCCCGGGGAATTATTCCTCCGCCCTGAACCTGCACGATACCCAGATCGGTATTAAGACGGTGAAAGACTTTTTCCAGAGTCTTCTGGTCCGTCATTTAAACCTTCTGCGTGTCTCTGCTCCGTTATTCGTCGATCCCGCTTCCGGCATGAACGATAACTTAAACGGTTATGAGCGCCCGGTTTCCTTCGGCATTCTCGAGCAGAACGATTACCGCGCAGAGGTTGTACAGTCCCTTGCAAAATGGAAACGCTACGCCCTCAAGGAATACGGATTTTCTCTCGGCGAAGGTCTTTACACGGATATGAACGCCATCCGCCGCGACGAAACGACTGACAACATCCATTCCATTTTCGTCGATCAGTGGGACTGGGAAAAGGTCATCGACAAAAAGGACCGCAACCTGGAAACCTTAAAAGCAACCGTCCGCGACGTTTACAAGGCGCTGCGCAAAACGGAAATGTACATGGCGATCCAGTATGATTACATCGAAGAGATTCTGCCCCGTGAAATTTTCTTCATCACCACCCAGGAGCTTGCAGACATGTTCCCGGACAACACGCCCAAGGAGCGTGAATATTTCATCACCAAAGCAAAGGGCGCTGTCTGCATCATGCAGATCGGCGATAAGCTCGAAAACGGCGAGCCCCACGACGGCCGTGCACCCGACTACGATGACTGGGCATTAAACGCCGACATCCTTGTTTACTATCCTGTTCTGGACATCGCCCTGGAGCTGTCCTCTATGGGTATCCGCGTGGACAAAGAGGCCCTGCTGTCCCAGCTGGAAAAAGCCGGCTGCCCCGAACGCGCAGAACTTCCGTTCCAGAAAGCAGTCCTCAACGAAGAGCTGCCTTACACCATCGGCGGCGGTATCGGTCAGTCCCGTATCTGTATGTTCTTCCTGCGCAAGGCGCACATCGGAGAAGTACAGTGCTCCATCTGGCCAGAGGAAATCCGCAAAGAAGCGGAAGCCCACAGAATCCAGCTGCTGTAAACAATAGAATGTACGCTTTGCGAGCATTCTATTGTCATGAATAAGGATAAGCGGCTGTGTATTGTCCTGTTATAAAATACACGCTCCGTGAACCTTCCATTGTCAAAAAAGAGCGAGGAAGCTGTATCGTACAACTTCCTCGCTCTTTTTTGGCAGCGCATCTCACAAAGGATCTTTTTCTCATCGCAATGCAGGCGCTGTCACCAGCTAATCTTAACTTCTTCTCTGCTCATCCTTTTTGCCGCAATGCCGCCTTTCCCTGCAGCATCCACAATAAAAACAGGCTTCCTGCTGACAGCACCAAAAACAGCACACAGGACGGAACGCTTAAAAATACGCCGCCAAAGGGCAACAGCTCTAACATCACATACACAAACAGGTTCGCAACGCTGTGGAACAGCATCGGCGCTGCAATCGTTCCATACCATTCATACACCAGCGCCAGCAGGCAGCCGATTACGGTCGCATAGACCGCCTGAACAAGATTTCCATGGAACAGACCGAACGCCAGTCCGGAAAGCACCACCGCATACGGCACTTTCAACACCTTGCGCAGCTGTCCATAGACCACGCCGCGGAAAACGATCTCTTCGCCCAGCGGCGCAAGAATGCCGTAGGAAATGATTCCCAGCCACACCGGCGTATCGAACTGCATCTCCGAAACCCTCTGAAAGGTCGGAGAGAACCGATACAATTCTGTCAATGTCAGAACACCGTTCATGCCGATTGCAATTGCCGCCGCCAAAATCACCATCGGAACGATGGACAGTTTATCGATTTCTTTTGTCGAATGGAACCGGATCTTTTTGTGCCAGATTCCGTAACAGATTATAAATGCACCGAACGTCGAGAGTGCGCTAGCCACATTCAGCCAGAAATTGTAGGAAGAGCCCTCCAGCTCCTGCAGCCCGATCGCATACACTACCGATACCGCCGTCAAAATTGCGCTGCTGATTAGGAGACTGATTACATAATAGGCAAACATCGCCAGTGCGCTGGTTCCAACTGCACTCCAGAACTGCCCGGATTTGGTCTTCGTTTTGGCAGCGCTGCCGCGATAGCGCTCTGAAAGGGTATTCGAGCCAGTCGCCGTGCTGCTTCCTGCCCGCGCGCCGTTTCCTGCCTGCGCGCTGCTTCCTGCCTGCGCGCTGTTTCCTGCCTGTGTGCCGCCCAGCAGTACGCTTCGCAGTCCTTCCACATCCCGGACAATGATCTCCGCACCGGCATTTTCCAGCTCTCCCGGCTGTGCATACCCATACGACACCGCGATGCAGTGTGCACCGATCGCTTTCGCACCCTCCACATCGAAGCTGCGGTCGCCGATCATCACCATCTTATCCGGATCGCTTTCGCCCCGCGCTGCAAGCTGGGACAGCACCTCTGCAACCACTTCTTCTTTGTGCACTCTTCTTCCGTCCAGCTCGCTTCCGACCACGATGTCGAAATATTCCCGGATTCCGAAATGCACCAGAATATCCTCCACATAAACGGTCGGTTTGCTCGATGCAATCGCCAGCGTCGCACCGGATGCCTTCAGATCATGCAAAAGCGCTCCCATTCCGGGATACAGCACATTTTCGTATTTGCCGGTTACAGAAAACCGCTCCCGGTACTTCTCAACTGCCTCCTGCGCCTGCTCCGCCGTAAAGTTATAATATTTCATAAAGCTCTCTGCAAGCGGCGGTCCGATAAACGGCTCCAGCCGATCCAGCTCCGGTTCTTCAATCCCAAAGCTTCTGAGCGCATACTGCACACAACCGCAAATTCCCTGTTTCGGATCGCTGATCGTTCCGTCCAGGTCAAATAAAATACAGGAAAACATAACAGTCTCCTTTCATTTCTCTTCTGTTCTGCATACGAACGCCTGCAGTCTTTCCTTATAGTGTACCAGAAAGCGCACGAAAAGGTTATGAAATTTTTGTGAAATAGAATTTTCCGTTTCCTGCATTCATAAGTTGTAACAAAAATTCGGCAGGAGCCTTCATGATCCGAGATTTCGTTCATCTGATTCAAAATAAACTGCGCCACTATGCCGTTTTTCCCTCTCTGCACAGTCTCTCCCGCTCGTCTGCATTCCAGACCGCCCTGTTTTTGCTCGGCGTCCTCGCCTTTTCCCGCGCGTGCATTTTTCTCGCCCCTCCGTCTGTAACAACACTGGCGTCCGCCTCTGTAAACGGCACGTTTATGCCCATCTGCCGTGTCGAAACCGACCAGAAAAAAGTCGCGCTGACCTTCAACTGCACCTACAGTGCACAAGACATGCAGCAGCTTTTGGAAATTCTGAAAGAAAAAAATGTGCACGCCACCTTTTTCGTTTCCGACGTCTGGGCAAAAAACTATCCGGAGCTGCTCTGTACGATTCACAACGCCGGACACGATATCGGCGGTCTGTGGACAACGCAGGCATCCCTTTCCATCCGGGAACAGACGCTCACACTGGAAAATCTCACGCAGCGAATTGATCGCCTTACCGATTCTGAAACGACGTTGTTTCGTTTTGAAGACGGAAACTATGACAACTCTGCTATCCGGCTCATCCAGGAATCCGGCGGTTATCCGGTGCAGTGGAACATCAATTCCATGGACTGGAAAGACTACGGGGCACAGGACATCCTCCATCGGATTTTAAACAGCCGTCAACTCCAAAACGGCTCTATCCTCCTGTTCCATGCCGGAACCGTTTATACCGCACAGGCACTTCCCGACCTGATCGACAATCTGGAGGATCAGGGCTATCAGCCAGTTCCCATCTCCGAGCTGATCTGGAAGCACTCCTATTATATGGATGCAGACGGCGTACAGATTCCGAAGACGGAACCGTAAAATGGAATCCTGCGATACAAAGACCGGGAAGAACGCATCCACTGCATTCTTCCCGGTCTTTGTATACACAAGCTCTGCTGCACGGTTTTATCGCAGAGCGTGCATTCTATTGTTTCTTTTCTTCTTTTTTCACTTCCAGCATAGACGTACAGTACGGACAGCGGGTTGCCTCTGCCGCAACCTTGCTTCTGCAATAAGGGCACATTTTCACAGCAGGTTTTTCCGGCTCCTTCTTTTTGCCAAGACCAGCCAGCGCGTTCATCCCTTTTACCATCAGGAAAATAATCACTGCCATAATAATGAAATTGATCACTGCGGTCAAAAATGCACCATAGCGGATTTCCACATCCCCGACCATCACAGACAAATACGTCAGATCCGTATTGGCAAACAGGCCGATCAGCGGTGAAATCACATCGTTTACCAGCGAATTGATGATCGCCTGAAACGCAGCACCAATGATAACGCCGACTGCCAGATCCATGACATTTCCTCTCAGCGCAAATTCTTTAAATTCCTGCAACAGTTTTTTCATAGTGGTATCCTTTCTTTTGTTATGTTATACTTTGGGACATGAAACGAAGAAATTTATCCCATTTAAAACTTACAATCTTTTTGATCCTGCTCGCTGTCCTGATTTTTGCAGCGGCAGCCCTGATCCTGAAAACCATAAAAAACGCTTCCACTCAGGTGCTCTCCTGGTCGGAAGCTGTTGAAGCCGTTTCCTCAGAACCTGTCAAAAATGTGCAGCCACCCTTAAGTGTCCCCACGCAGATTACCAAAATCGGTGACGATTATTTTCTGGTGGACTGCTATCACAATCAGATTCTGACCTCGAAAACACCGGATGCTCTACTTACCGACTGGTATGTAATGACCGATCAGATCAACCGCGGGCACACTATTGCAGGAGACGGCACCGTTTATCTTGCAGATGACACCGAAAACAACCGCGTCCTCATCTTTGAAAAACAGGACGGACAGTTTTGCCTTACCCAGCTTTTCAACGAAATCGGCACTCGCCCGCATTACGTCGTCTATGATGAAACAGAAAAACGTTTTTATGTGCTCAGCTCCATGACCGGACAATTGTACGTCTTTTACCGTCCCGATCCGGACAGTCCCTTTGTTGCTCTCGAAAAAATTCTCTCTGTGCCAGAGCTGGATCAGATTTATGTCCGCTCCTTTACAATCGACGGCGACGACCTGTATTTTGTTTCCGGCAATCAGTCGATTCTGCGCACCCGCAAAAGAGACCTGAAGATCCTGGAACGGTTCCCGGTTCCTGCCGAAATCTCCGGCATGATCCAGCTGACACACATTCAGGACTGGTTTTACATCACCGTTTCCACCGACCTTACCGGCAATCAGGATTATGCGACGATCCTGCGTGTGCAGGATTTAAACGATCTTTCTTCCGGCAGCTGGGAGGATATTTATGACAACTTTGTCGGAGGCGGAACGCCTTATTATATCTCTTCCTTTGACGGACATTATTATCTGACGGAGCACAGGATTCCCGGACACAGCGTCTGGCAGTTCGATGTCATCGACAACGCACTGACAAACATCCGCGCCCTGTTTTAGGACTCATCGACCGTTTCTGATCGTCTTGCGTTTCGAAAGCCCATGTTTCGTACTTTGCTTTTTAGTATATCTGTTTCAGCTTTCCTGTACAATCCTTTTATCGCGTTCCCGCTTTGAAAAAACGCAGCCGCAATAATCCTGACGGTACAGGTCGTACTGGCGGCTTAACTCGATGGACCTTAAATAGCCGCCCTTTTTCTTAAAATCCGACGGCAGGCACGCCACATGATATTCCTCCGCCAGTCGGCTGCCGATTTCGTTGAGCTTCTGCGCATTTTTCAGCGGACTGATCGTCAGCGTTGTTGTAAAAAAATCATAGCCGCCCTCTGCCGCCAGCCTCGCCGCTTCCCGCAGCCGCAGCTCGTAGCAGATAAAGCAGCGCTCTCCGCCCTCCGGACAGTCCTCCAGCCCTTTCGTCGCCTCGAAAAATTTTTCCGGCTCGTAAGCGCCCTCCAAAAGTGCGATCTGGTTCAGCATTTCAGACCCTTTCGCCTCTTCATTCAGCGTGCTCACCAGACGTTTTAATTCCTCCACCCGATGCCGGTATTCCTCCAAAAAGCTGATGTTTGGATTGTAATAAAATACCGTCACGTCGAAATACTGCCGCAAATATTCCAGACAGTAGCTAGAGCACGGCGCACAGCAGCTGTGCAAAAACAGCCGCCGGTGATGATCCGGAAGCTTATCGATCAGGTGTTCCAGTTCTTTTTGATAGTTAATTTTGTTCATTTCTCCTCTTATTCACATGCAAAAAAATTTTATATTTTAACCATTTTCTTCTGCATCGGAATCTTCTGATTTACTTTTCCTCGTTTTTCCTGCCGAACTTTTTTACATACTCCTGCGCTTCTGCCAGAGAAATGTTCAGCTTTTTCTGTAATCTTGCAAGAATCTCTTCTTCTGAAATCCCAAATTCATATCCAGTCTCAATAATTCCCTTTGCTTCTCCTTCTGCTATCCCCTCACGCCTCGTCTCTTCAAACACGGTGCACATATCAGCATCTGCCACTCAAAATGTGTTTAAATATACTCAAACACATCGAGAAATTGAAGTCCTTGCGGATACTTCTTACTGCT
>ENA-OROZ01000260-OROZ01000260.1-human-gut-metagenome-genome-assembly--contig:-NODE-260-length-63856-cov-5.858592_pt1 | contig 63856 bp, 74 predicted proteins | sample MGYA00242138_ERZ509066 | MGnify/ENA primary metagenome ERZ509066 (study PRJEB26280, sample SAMEA2338691) | human gut metagenome | biome: human gut; feature: human-associated habitat; material: faeces... | reverse complement strand
GTGGCGGAGAGAGAGGGATTCGAACCCTCGAACGGGTATTAGCCGTTACACGATTTCCAATCGTGCGCCTTAGACCAGCTCAGCCATCTTTCCACGACTTTAATATTTTATCATATCCCCGAAGAATTGTCAAGAACTTTTTTCAAATGTTTTCTTATTCCTTTACGCATTTGTACTAATTTCGAAAAATTGTGCCTGAGCCTCTTGACAAACACAATATGTTGTGGTACAATTGAGGAAACAACGAAATGTACTTACTGCTTTTATATACAGTAAATTGAAAGGAAGATTGTTATGGTAAAAGTAAATGTAAAAAACGGCACACTCGATCAGAAAGAGATCGACGCTTACGTTCAGTATGCTATCGAAGCTAACCCCGGAAAACTGGTCACCGAGCTTGATATAGACATTGACGGAGATTTTGCAAATCTCACCTATCATTTCGGAGAGATACCGTTTGACCGCATACGCCGTATCACAGGTTACCTTGTAGGTACGCTTGACAGATTCAATAATGCGAAAAAGGCTGAGGTCGAAGACAGAGTAAAGCACAGCATAGCGCCCGATGTCGAAGACGATATTTATGTTACGGCTTGATTTGTCGTTGACAGTAAATTGACAGAATAAAAAACGTTATTCCGTCCATACTTTTATTGGAAAATGAAAGTATGGGCGGTGTTTTTTTGTATTACAACAAGGTTGAAATAAGCGGTGTCAACACAGCGAAGCTGAAGGTCCTCAAGGAGTCTGAAAAAACCGAATTACTAAGGCAAATGCGCAGTGGCGACCCTACAGCCAGAGAGAAGCTGATAAACGGCAATCTGCGTCTTGTTCTCAGCGTGATACAGCGTTTTTCGGGCAGAGGAGAAAACCCCGACGATCTTTTTCAGGTCGGATGTATCGGCCTGATGAAAGCTATCGACAATTTTTCTACGGATTTTAATGTGAGATTCAGCACTTATGCCGTGCCTATGATAATGGGCGAATTGCGGCGCTACCTGAGGGACTCAGGCTCGATCCGTGTCAGCCGTTCAATGCGTGATCTGGCTTATAAAGCTATGCAGGCAAGAGAAAAACTTACCAATGATAATTCTAAAGAACCTACAATTGAGCAGATAGCAAAAGAAATAGACGCAAAACGTGAGGATGTGGTAATAGCGCTTGAGGCTGTCAGCGACCCTATTTCGCTGTACGAACCGGTGTTTTCTGAGTCTGGTGATACCATATATATGATGGATCAGATTGGCGATAATAACGATGACAGAAACTGGCTCGATGAAATAGCTTTGAAAGAGGCGATAATCGGACTTGACGACAGAGAGAAGAATATTCTCAAGCTGCGTTTTTTCAGAGGAAAAACTCAGGTAGAAGTCGCACAGGAAATAGGGATTAGTCAGGCACAGGTATCACGGCTTGAAAAAGGCGCACTCGGTAAGATAAAAAAGGCGTTATAACATTGCAATCAGATATTTCTGCTTGACTTATACAGTATATTGTGGTATACTTACTGCAAATATTAAATTAAGGATAATAGTAGAAATATGAAACGCTTTCTTTTACTCATACCGGTGATGATTCAGCCATATATTTTACTGTTTGCTCTCTACTCCATATTTATAAATCAATATATTGTAGAGCGTTTTTTCGGCAGTAATGCGCTTTGGCTGTTATTTGTGATATTTCTGACAATTGTTATTTCATTTATATGCACGCTTGTGTATATGCCGTTTTGCCTTGCAAAGGGGTGGGGAGCAAGACAGACAGCCTTTTTCAATATGCTTATAAAGCTTGTTCAGATACCGGCATATCTTGCTATATTTGTGCTTGGTGTATTATTTTTCCTTACAATTTTCACTTATGGTTTTTCTGTTTTTTTCGTGCTGTTCGATTGTATAACGATATTCCTTACAGGACTTGTCGGATTAACGGCAAATCTCAGGGTTTATAAGGAAGGTAAGTGTTCCGGAAGCTTTGCAGCTTTGAATTCTGTATGTCAGTTTGTTTTTTGCATAGATGTTATAAGCGCTGTTATTGTTTATATATGTTCAAGAAAAGAGCCTGTGCAGTGAAATTATATTGAATAAAATGCTATAATTCAGTGTGTTGACTTGTTGTGGTTGGCACACTTTTTTATGTTGCCAAAAAATGCTGATTATAACTATTGAAATTCGCAGAATAAAGCGATATAGGCATACAGCAAATGAGTTTTATATAAAGAAGGTTATTTCTAGGCAACAAAAGCGCACTTTTTTGAAAAAACATACTTTTTTTAAAAACTGAAGATGGATCAGATTGGCAATAAAAACGATGACAGAAACCGGCTCGATGAAATAGCTTTGAAAAGGCGATAATCGGACTTGACAACAAAGAGAAGAATATTCTCAAGCTGCGCTTTTTCAGAGGAAAAACTCAGGTAGAAGTCGCACAGGAAATAGGGATTAGTCAGGCACAGGTGTCACGGCTTGAAAAAGGCGCTCCGGGAAAAATTAAAAAAGCACTGCAGCAAAAACGTGTCAATCTGCGAAGGTTGACACGTTTTTTTCTTTGCCTTATTACAATTTGTCTTTTTTGTTGACAAAAAAATTGCACTGTACTATAATTAAATAATAGGTTGGATTGGTGATAAAACATTTAAGGCAGGGGAAAAGATGAGTAATATCCGTATTTTTGTATCGCACAGGATAGATATTGACAGCGAAACGGTAGACAGCCCGGTTTATTTTCCTGTCAGATGCGGAGCGGTTTTTGACAAGGATAACAACAGCGGTATTCAGGGCGATGACACGGGCGACAATATTTCAAAGCTCCGTATGTCGTTTTGTGAGTTTACGGTTCAGTATTGGGCGTGGAAGAATGTTGATGCTGATTATTACGGACTGTGTCATTACCGGCGGTATCTTTCTTTTTCGGATAAACGCTATAAAAATACGGTGTTCAATATGGTGCGTGAGTTAAAATTGACACCTCACGAAAAGAAAAAATATCATCTTGATGATACAAAAAAAATCGAAAAAACTGTAAAACAATATGATATGATAATTCCCGTGGCTGCAAAAGCGTCCGAAATGAGTTATAACAGGGCAGAGGTCAAAACGCTTCGTGAAATGTGGGAAAGCTATAACGGTGTGTATTTTGAGCAGGGGATAATAGACAAGATGTTCTCCCTTATAAAAGAGTATTCGCCCGAATATTACAATTCTGCCTGCGAATACTTTTCCGGAAAATATCACAGGGCGTTCAATTGCTATATAATGAAAAAAGAGCTGTTTGTCCGTATGTGCGAGTTCCAGTTTCCTATTATGAAAAGAATTACGGAAATCACCGATTGCAAAACCTATGAACGTGCTCCCGGGTACATAGGCGAAATACTAAACGGTATTTTCATCCACCATATGCTGACGGTTGAAAACAGGTCGGCCAAGGAAACTCAGCTTGTGTTTTTTGTAAATACGGAAAAGATAAATTCCGCAAAAGATTATTATAAGTACAGAATTCATTCCGTTGCCGATAAAGCAGTGCGGAGCGTTGCCGATAAGATACTCCCGATGTACTCGCCACGACGTGAAAAGGTTAAAAAGCTGTTAAGACTAAAATAGCGCTTTAATAATTTAGCTAATGATTTAGTTAAAGAGGGGGTGTGTTTTTAGCCGGTTTTTTGTAAAAAATTAACCAACTGAATCTGTTCGCATTGACAAAAATGCTTTTTGTGTTATAATTATTTTGATATTAGTATGAAAAATGCCCGAGTTTTGACATTTTTTTAACATCATCAGGAAATGAAAGGATGAATAGCAATGAAAGTATTAGGAATAATTCCCGCAAGATATAAGTCGAGCCGTTTCCCCGGCAAGCCCCTTGCGGATATATGCGGAAAGCCGATGATATGGTGGGTATACAACAGAGCCATAAAAGCTGAAACTCTGACAGAGGTGTATGTTGCCACCGATGATGAACGCATTTACAATGCCTGCAAGGAAAACGACATTAATGTAATAATGACTTCCGATACTCACAAGACAGGAACAGACCGAATAGGTGAGGTCGCAAGAAAAATTCCTGCAGATTTATATGTCAATATACAGGGCGATGAGCCTATGATTGAGCCGGAAACAATAAACAAGGCGGTATATCCTTTCTTCGAAAATCCCGATTTGCAGATTACGAATCTTATGACTAAGATAAAGGATCCTGTTGATGTTGTAAACTTCACAGTGCCTAAAGTCATAACGAACGCCGACAATATAGGCGTATATCTTACCAGAAGCACCGCTCCTTATCCTAAGGGAAGCATAGACTACAGCTATTACAAGCAGGTGTGCGTATACGGCTTCAAGCCTGAGGCACTTCAGTTCTATTGCTCTTCTCCCAGAGGAAAAATAGAATCCATAGAGGATATTGAGATTCTCAGATTTATAGAAGCAGGCTACAGAGTTCAGTACATAGAGGTTGATTCCGAAACAGTAGCCGTTGATACACAGAACGATCTTGAAAAGGTCAACAGACTGATAGCGGCAAAGCTCGAACAGGAAAAGAATTAATTATTACAGGTGGGTATGAAAAGAATACGGATACTTGATTGTACTCTGCGTGACGGCGGATACATAAATAACTGGAAGTTCGGTTATGAAAACATAAAAGACACAGTACAGCGTCTTATACAGGCCGGTATTGATATAATAGAGGTGGGTTATTTATCGTCAAAGGGAGATTTTTCTGCGGATGAGTCGCAGTATTCCTCGGTTGATGCTATAAAAAGAATCCTTCCTGCCGACAGAAAAAATACTCTGATCGCCGTAATGATAAACTGTGGCGATTATGATGCAGAGCTGTTGCCGCAGTATGACGGTACAGGACCCGACTGCATAAGGGTTTGCTTCCATAAGTCGCAGGCGTTGCAGGCGGTTGAGCTTTGCAGAAAAATCAAGGAAAAGGGCTATAAGGTGTATTTCCAGCCTATGGTAGCTCTCAGCTATTCCGATGCCGAATACCTCGGTCTTATAGGTATGGCAAACAAATTCCGCCCCGACGTTTTTTATATCGTCGATTCTCACGGTTCTATGAAACAGAAGGATGTTGCACGTTTCTTTTATCTTATAGAGAATAATCTCAATAAGGAGATAGCTGTCGGCTTCCACTCCCATAACAACCTTCAGCTTTCGTACTCAAACGCTCAGTATTTAGCCGCTTTGCATACCGATCATAATCTGATAATAGACAGCAGTATTATGGGTATGGGCAGAGGTGCGGGAAATCTCAATACCGAGCTTTTTGTGGAATATCTGAACGAAACCGCAGACGCCGATTACAGCACAGAGCCTATACTCTGTTCAATCGACAATACCATAGCACCTATTTATTTGACTACATCGTGGGGTTATTCCTTATCTGGCTATCTGTCCGCAAAATACAGATGCCACCAGAATTACGCACGATTCCTCAGTAACAAAAACACCCTCACATACGAAGGTATGAACGCTATTTTCTCGAAAATAGAGCCTGAAAAGCGTGACAATTATGACCGAGAATATATAGATAAGCTGTATACTGCTCATATGTCTGCAGGCGGCGAAAAAACGCCCGAGGCAGATCTCAGCAGACTTTTCGAAGGACGCAATGTTGTTATTATCGCACCCGGCAGGACAACATCGGTAGAATCTGAAAGACAGAAGGTCTTTGATAAGGTCAAAGCTACCGATGCGATAGTGATTTCCGTAAATCACTGCCCCGAATGGATCAAATGCGATTATGTGTTTGTAAGCAATATAAGACGTTACGAAAAGCTGAGCGGAGTAGAAACCGACAAGCTGATAATAACATCTAATATAAACGCACAAGCAGGCTACACAGTAGGCTACGAGCCTTTGCTGTGTTCTATAGAAGCTGTCCGTGACAACGTTACACTTATGCTTATAGCACTGCTTATAAAATCCGGAGCAAGTTCCGTTTATCTTGCCGGAGTTGACGGATATTCATTCAAGGAACGCAACTTTGCGTACAGAGATATGGAAACGTATGAAGACGAGCAAGTAGCCAAAGAGCAGAACAACGGTATATCAGCCGCAATCGCTCAGCTATCACAGCGGATACCCGTTTCATTTATAACAAAATCACTTCTTGAAAGAGAGGAAAACCGTTCATAATGAAGGTAGTTTCTTTTGGAGAAATAATGCTCAGACTATCACCCGACGGATATTACAAATTGTTTCAGAAGCCGGAGCTTAATACATCGTTTTGCGGTGCTGAAGCTAATGTAGCCGTTGCCCTCAGTAATTTCGGAGATGAGGCTGAATTCGTGACCGCACTTCCCGATAATGATATAGGCAGAGCGGCTTGCAGAGAGCTTATGAGATACGGCGTAAAGACGGATAATATAGTTTATACGGGCGACAGGCTCGGGATATTCTTTGCCGAGAAAGGCGCAAGTCAGCGTCCGTCAAAGGTGATATATGACAGAAAGAACAGTGCGATAGCGTCGGCTGACCCTTCGTCGTTTGACTGGGAAAAGATATTTGACGGTGCGGATTGGTTTCATATTACGGGAATCACTCCGGCGCTTTCCGACAGCCTTGCAAGAATTTCTGTCGATGCCGTAAAAGCCGCCAAAAAAGCCGGGCTTACCGTTAGCTGCGATATAAACTACAGAAGCAAGCTGTGGAGTGCAGAAAAGGCACGGCCCGTAATGACCGAGATAATGCAATATGTTGATGTCTGCATAGGAAACGAAGAGGACGCTGAGATAGTGTTTGGAATAAAAGCAGGCACTACAGATGTCACAAAGGGACAGCTTGATACAGACGGCTATAAAAAGAGCCTTCAGACCGTTGCGGAAACATTCGGCTGTAAAATAGTTGCATACTCACAGAGAAAGAGTTATTCCGCAAGTGATAACGGCTGGTCGGGAATCATTTATGATGACGAAAAAAAGCAGGTTTATACATCTGCACAATATGATATAAGAATTACAGACAGGATAGGCGGCGGCGATGCATTTGCGTCAGGACTTATTTATGCTCTGCATAACAATATATCGCCTGAAAACGCTATAGAAACAGCAGCTGCGGCAGGCTGTCTTGATCAGACGCTTGAGGGTGATTTCTGTCTGTTCGGAATTAATGATGTGTTTGATCTTGCCGGTGGAAATTCGTCGGGAAGAGTAAAGAGATAAAAGAAAGGGATTTTATTTTCAATGAACAGCGGTGAAAACAATAGCAAAAAAATCGCAATTTTCGTTTCACACAGAATCGATCTTAAAAGTATGGTGGTTGACAATCCTTTATATGTACCCGTAAGATGCGGTGCGGCACTTGACGAGAACGATGAAGGCAATGTCATAATGGGCGACAATACAGGCGATAACATATCCGAGAAAAGAATTTCTTTTTGTGAGTACACAGTTCAGTACTGGGCGTGGAAAAATTATGATGCGGATTATTACGGACTTTGCCACTACAGAAGGTATCTTTCGTTTATGGATTCCTTTATGCCGGGCAATGACTACGATGTACGAATGGAAAACAACCTTTCGGTACGCACTGCAGAGTTATATCAGCTTTTTAATAAGTCAAAGATGGAGAAGGAAATCTCATCCTATGACGTTATTGTCGGCAAGGCTTTCGATACGACAAAGATCACCAGAGTACGTCCCAGAAACAGTGTAAAGGAGTTATGGTATGCATCAAGAAATCTTGTCGATCCTATAGCTATTGATACATTGATAAAGATAATAGAAGACAGGCACCCCGAGCTTGTTGAATCTATGAATGAGTATTTTGCCTCAAAGTATTACAGAGGCTATAACTGCTTTGTAATGTCAAAGAAGATATTCAACGAATACAACAAGGTGCTTTTTGACATACTATTTGAGTTTGATAAACAGTTTGACACCACCGGCTATGAGGGTAACAAGCTCAGAGCCACAGGTTATATGGGTGAGATTGTATACGGCGTTTATATGTGGTATCTTCAGCATCACACCGACTGCAAGTTCCTTGAGCGCCAGATTGTATACTTCAAGAACACCGAAGCAGATCCCGATGCAAATACCCTTGCACAACGTACCCTGTCATACAAGAAACCCAATGATGACATCAAGATTTTCGTTTCGCACAGGATGGATCTTGACAGTGCCGTGATAGGTAACCGTATATTTGAAAACTATAAGTGTAATGCAGGCTCGGCAAGATGCTTCCTTAAGATGAACGGCGATGACACCGGCGACAATATCTCCGATCTTGCAAAGTATTTCTCGGAGCTGAGTGTTCAGTATTGGGCGTGGAAGAATGCCGATGTAAATTACTACGGCCTTTGCCACTACAGACGTTATCTTTCATTCAGCAATAAGAAGTTTGACCAATGCTCAAGAGGCTACATAATCGAGAATATGCTCAATGACGAGAGCATCGAAAAGTATGGCTTGAATGATTATGACAATATGGCAAAGCAGATAAAGAAATACGATCTTATCACAGGCGGAAGCATGGATGTTGATGAGATGGATTTCCTTTTTGGCGGAAAACGTGCACATTGCATCAAAGATATATTCATGATTCAGGAGCATTTATTTGATAAAAGCGCACCTGAGCTTACGCTTAAGCTGGTTGATGAGCTTTACCCCGAATATTCTAAGGCTGCCGAGGAATATATGGCTTCAAAGAAGTACTATGCGTATAACTGCTTTGTAATGTCAAAAGAACTGTTCAACCGCTTCTGTACATTTGAATTCGGCGTACTGTTCGAATTCATAAAAAGATTTGATTTGTCAAAATATCAGGGTACCAAAATGAGAACGCCCGGCTATATGTCTGAGGTTCTTTACGGTATCTTCATATACTGGGTATTAAAGCAGAGAAAGTACAAGGTAAAGGAAAATCAGCTTGTATTCTTCAGAGAAACCAATGCCGCAAAGTGCAAGCTTGCTCCTGCAAAAACAGCGGCTGCTCCCAAAAAGCCCCAAAAAGTCGAAAGCGTTTTAAAGAAGATAATGAGAAACACCTTCCCTGCATATCGTGTTGCTTTACGAAACGAGGAAAGACTCGGCGCACTGGTTGCTTCTGTTAACGATCTTCAGAAAAAGTCTACAGAACACAGCGTGCTGCTTGCGAGAACCGTAAAGGTTTGTCAGAGCACTGCTCCTAAGAGCGTACAGGCAGCGGCCGCTAAGCCTCCTATCATCGCTACCAGTCTTCGCAAGGATATATGGGATGCAAAAACGCTCACTTCAAATATTAATCTCAATATTGCCTGCCTTGCAAATGAGATACACGAAACTCATAAGAAGTCATTCGGCGAGTTCAGAAATATCAATACCGGCAGAGATGTTGTTGTAATGGCATCAGGACCTTCGATGAGATACTACAAGCCCATTCCCGGTGCTGTACATATAGGTATGAATGCTTCATTCTTAAATCCTGATGTTGATATTGATTACTATTTTACTACCGATTACGAAAGCCGTGCTCCGTGGTTTGAAAAGCTGAAGGAATACGATTTTGTCAAGTTCTTCGGTCAGTATTCTACCGGTGAATACAGAGATAAATTCCAGGTATCAGAGAAGATCATCAGAGAGAATAACGGCAGAAGATTCTTCCAGGCGGCTCCCAGCGAGGATATACATATCAATATAGAATTCTATCCCCTTATGGCATTCTATTCAATTGCGTTCCAGGCTATCCACTTTGCGCTTTTTACCAATGCGAAAAGAATTTATCTTGTTGGTTGCGACTGCACCAATGCGGGATATTTTGACGGCAGCAAGCAGAGATTGTCGGATCTTGTAGCAAAGACAAGTGTTCCACACTGGTTAGACGGTTATCAGAAGGTCAAGGCGTTTGTTGAACGCTTCTATCCGGATACAGAGATTATATCCGTTAATCCTATGGGTCTCAGAGGACTTTATTCAGACGTTTATACGGATGACTTCATAGCAGATCATCCTGAAATAGATAGCAGTAAAGTAACACGTCTTAACAGCACACAGGAGGAAAAATGAAAGTTGTAATACTCGCCGGAGGTTTCGGCACAAGAATCAGCGAAGAAAGCCAGTTCAAGCCAAAGCCTATGGTTGAGCTTGGTGGTATGCCGATAATATGGCACATAATGAAGCTCTATTCTTCTTACGGCTTCAATGAGTTCATTATATGTGCAGGTTACAAACAGCACGTTATAAAGGAATATTTTGCAGACTACTTCCTGCATACATCCGATATTACATTTGACTTCACAAGCGGTAAAAACGAGATGATTGTTCACCGCAACAGCTCGGAACACTGGAAGGTGACCGTTGTGGATACAGGTCTTAACACAATGACCGGAGGACGTGTAAAGCGTATAAAGGAATATGTCGGCAACGAGCCTTTTATGCTGACATACGGCGATGGTGTGTCCGATGTAAATATAGCCGAGCTTGTCGAGTTCCATAAAAGTCACGGAAAGCTGGTAACAATGTCGGCTTACAACCCCGGACAGAGATTCGGCGTTCTTGATATTGATGAAAGCGGAAGAATAAATGAATTCCGTGAAAAGACATCCGGCGACGGAAGCCTTATCAATATCGGCTATATGGTATGTCAGCCCGAATTCATCGATTACATAGACGGCGACGAAACCGTTCTTGAAAAGAAGCCACTTGAAACAGTAGCAAAGCTCGGAGAGCTTATGGCATATAAGCATACGGGCTTCTGGCAGTGCATGGATACAGTAAGAGAAAAAGAACAGCTTGAGAAAATGTGGAACAACAACAATGCTCCCTGGAAGATCTGGAAATAATGGGTAAATTATCCGATAAACTTGCGGGATTTTTCGGAAGATTATTTCCGATGTCACGCAACAAGACAATAAAGCTCAACAACGAGATAAGGCAGACAGAAAGCGAGCATTTTGCACAGCTTTGTGAAATGCTCGGTTTTCTTGAAAACAGCCTGAATACTTGCACGGATATATGCCGTGATAATGCGGAGCAGATAAAACTGTGCCGTCAATCGTTGCGTACATTGGAAGATAATCAGGTTAAATTCGGTGAGTCTACCGCATCAAAGCTCAAAGAAATAAAATTTGATATTGAAAATCTGAAAAAGCAAAATGAGTGTATCGGCGAAAAACTGAGTAACGAAATATCAGAGAAATCTGCCGGAATATTCGGTGAACTTATCGGCTGTATTTCACATCACACAGAGGAAATACTCGGTTGTATAACCGACAGCGACAAGCGTTCTTCCGATAGCGATAAGCACATTGTCGAACTTATTGAAAACGGCATATCTGAAAACAATAAGCACGCAGGAGAAATAAAAGCGTTCAACAACTCGCTTTCCGATGATATTAAGTCGCTTTCGGACAGCGTTACCGCAGGCTTCGACAAGACCTCAAAGACGGGCGAGTATGCGGATGCGCTTAACGGCTTATCGTCAGATAACGAAAGCATCTCGGCTGATATTAAGTCACTTTCGGACAGCGTTACAGCAGGCTTTGATAAAACCTCGAAAACAGGCGAGTATGCAGATGCGCTTAATGGCTTATCGTCAGATAACGAAAGCATTTTGGTTGATATTAAGTCGCTTTCGGACAGCGTTACAGCAGGCTTTGACAAGACCTCAAAGACGGGCGAGTATGCAGATGCGTTTGACAGCTTATCGGCAGATAACGAAAGTCTTTTGGATGATATTAAGTCGCTTTCGGACAGCGTTGCCGCAGGCTTTGATAAAACCTCAAAGACGGGCGAGTATGCACAATCTCTGCTTGATGCAGAGAATACGGCAAATACGATCCGCCGTGAGATGAATCTGTTCAAAAGGCAGTCATATCTCAGAAAATTGTATTTTCATCCCGGTGAACGTGAAGCTCTGGCAAAATTGTTCAGTGACGCTATGAACAGAGAGGACAGCGCACAACGATTTAATGCGCTTATAAGCGGACTTGACAACGAGAGCAGAAACACCGTTTCCGATATAATTCATCGTATTGGAATGATAGCGGACGGCAACAAGTCCTTGCAGGATGTCTATACACAGCGTGAGCAGGAAGAATTCGTTCGTATGAATGATGAATTCAGCTCAAAGATAGTAAAGCTGAACGATAATCTTTATTATTACAACGGTTATTACCTCCCCGTTAACCAGTTTGACAGCAGTGTTTTCTATTCAAAATACGCTATTGACGAGCTGACCACACTGGACAGTGTGAGAAATAAGGATATAATCGACGCAGGCGGATATGTCGGTGACACGGCGCTTCTGTTCTCGTCATATACGGATAAGAGTATTCATGTATTTGAGGCTTCTCCCTCAAATATGGATATTATCCGTGAAACGATAAGGCTGAATCAGTTAGAGAACATAGTGCCTGTAAGCAAGGCGCTGGGCGAGAAAAGCGGCACGGCAACATTCAGTCTGGGCGAGCGCAATTCCTGCAATTCCCTTGTTGAACGTCCCGGTTATAATTATCCGGATCATATCGAAGTTCCCGTTATTACTCTTGATGATTATGTACGGGAAAACAATCTCGAGGTCGGTCTTATAAAGGTTGACATCGAGGGAGGTGAGCAGCTGCTGCTCAAGGGCGCTGTCGAAACCATCTGCACTCAGCACCCGATACTTCTCATCAGCATTTATCATTCGGCAAACGATTTCTTTGAGATTAAGCCTATGATAGAGAAAATGTGCGACAAATACACCTTCAGAATAATTAAACCCGCCAATTCGGCTATTGTTATTGAAACAATACTGTTAGCCGAGGTCAGAGATGAAAGCGGCGAAAATATCATTAATTCGTAAAGGAAAAATCAATATGGATATGTCATTTTACAAGGGTAAAACTGTACTGATAACAGGTCACACAGGCTTCAAGGGAAGCTGGATGTGCAAATTGCTTTCTATGGCAGGAGCAAAAGTTATCGGTTATTCTCTCAATCCCCCCACAACACCCTCTCTTTTTGAGCTTTCCGGAGTAGAAAAGGAAATAGTTTCGGTTATCGGCGATATAAGGGATCTTGCAAAGCTGAACGAAACAATGCAGAAGTACCGCCCCGAAATAGTAATTCATATGGCGGCACAGCCCATAGTAAGAGAAAGCTACGCAGAGCCTGTCTACACATACGAAACAAATGTTATGGGTACTGTCAATATATGCGAGGCTGTAAGGCTGTGCGACAGCGTAAAATCATTCGTAAACGTAACCACCGATAAGGTTTACAAGAACAACGAATGGGAGTGGGGATACCGTGAAAATGACGCACTTGACGGCTATGATCCTTATTCCAACTCAAAGAGCTGCTCGGAGCTTGTAACAAGCTCTTATATAAAGTCGTTCTTCTATAACCGTGACATTGCGGTTTCGACCTGCCGTGCAGGTAACGTTATCGGAGGCGGCGACTTTGCAAAGGACAGAATCATCCCCGATTGCGTAAGAGCAATGGAGGCTAAGCAGGAGATAACAGTAAGAAATCCTTATTCGACACGTCCCTATCAGCACGTTCTCGAGCCGGTCGTTACATATCTTGTACTTGCGATGAAGCAGTATGAGGACAAGAGCCTTGCCGGTAATTATAATATCGGTCCGGATGACTGCGACTGCGCCGCTACAGGCGAGCTTGTCGATCTGTTCTGTTCGCACTGGGGCGACGGTGCTTCGTGGAAAAACGCTGCGGATAAGAACGCTCCCCACGAGGCAAATTTCCTTAAGCTCGATTGCTCAAGAATAAAGCGTGTACTCGGATGGAGTCCCCGCTGGCATATTTCAGACGCTATCGAAAAGGTGACCGAGTGGAGCAAGGTATATCTTTCAAGCGGCGACATTAGCGCCGTTATGGAAAAGCAGATAAACGAATATCTGGAGGTAAAGTAATGAAAAAAGCTCTTGTTACAGGTGCAAACGGCTTTGTCGGAAGTGCGCTTGTGCGTGAATTGGTAAAGAATAATGTTGAGGTAATCGCACTTGACCGTGACGGTTGCAATAACAACATACCCAAAAATGTAAGATTTGTGGCTCACGAGCTTTCCGAATCGTCAAAGCTCGCCGATATTATCCCTGACCGTGATATTGATGTATTCTATCACTTTGCATGGGTAGGCTCGGCAGGCCCTGCGAGAGCAGACACCGCTTTACAGCTCAATAATGCTCAGTGGACGGTAGATTGTCTGCGTGTGGCAAAGGATATGGACTGCAAGAAGTTTGTATGTGCCGGCTCTATAATGGAGCATGAAACAATATCAGCCGCATTCAGACAGGGTAATAAGCCCGGTGCCGGCTACATATACGGAAGCGGTAAACTTGTTGCTCATACAATGTGTATGAGCGTTGCCGCACAGATAGGTATAGATCTTTGCTGGGCAAAGATAACCAACGCATACGGTGCAGGTGAGCTTTCACCCCGTTTTGTAAATACGACCATCAGAAAGATTATAAACGATGAGCCTTTACAGTTCACAAGCGGTACACAGAATTATGACTTTGTATATATAGACGATGTTGCAAGAGCGTTCTATCTCATCGGAGAGAACGGAAAGCCTTTCTGCCATTATCTTATAGGCAGCTCGGATGCAAAGCCGCTCAGAGAATTTGTTCTTGAGATGAAGGCTGCACTGGCTCCCGACAAGGAGTTTGTGTTCGGAGATGTTCCGTTCACAGGCGTAAATATGCCGCTGTCGGATTTTGATTGTTCGATTACGGAAAAGGATACAGGCTTCAGAGCTACAATACCTTTTGGTGAAGGCGTCAAAAAAACAATGGATTGGATTAAGGAGCAGAAATGATACAGAAGTTTGAATTCAAGGAAACAGAGATTAAGGGACTTATAGAAGTAACTCCCTTCAATGCCGATGATATAAGAGGCTGTTTCACAAAGGATTACTCTAAGGAAGTGTTCGAAGCAAACGGCATAAAGCACGATCTTGCCGAGGTTTTCTATACGACAAGCTACAAGGGCGTTATCCGTGCACTTCATTTTCAGCGTGAGAAACAGCAGCCCAAGCTGGTACGTTGCATACACGGACACGTTTACGATGTAGTAGTCGATTTACGCAAGGACAGCCCCACGTTCAAGAAGTGGCTTGCATTTGAGCTTATCGGTGAAAAGCACAACGAAATACTCGTTCCCGCAGGTTGCGCTCACGGTTATCTTGTACTTGAGGACAGCATAGTATCCTACAAGTGCGGAGAAAAATTCTATGGCGAATATGCTGACGGCATTATGTGGAACGATCCCGACATTGCAGTAGACTGGAAGCTTGACAGAGTTGGCGGAATTGATAAGGTTATACTTGCCGATAAGGACAAGAATCTGCAGACCTTTAAAGAATTCATGAGCAAGTACGGTGGCTTTTGATGAGCAGTTTTGATTTTGACACCCTTATAGTCGGCTGTGGACTTTCCGGAGCGGTAATCGCCCGTCATTTAGCGGAAAAAGGCGAGAAGGTCGAGATATGGGAACGCAGGGATCATATCGGCGGCAATATGTACGACCACGTTGACGATCACGGAATACTCGTACAGGATTACGGCCCGCACACATTCCACACGAAAGAGAAATATCTTTTTGATTATATGTGCCGCTATGAGCAGTGGTCGGATTACAAGCTGACCTGCGGTGCGGTATGGAATGATACATATACCCCCACCCCCTTCAACTTTACCACGATTGATAAGTTCTTTGATAAGCAAAAGGCAGAAACGCTCAAGGCAAAGCTGACTAAGGCTTACGAGGGCAGACCGACCGCTACCGTGGTTGAAGTTCTCGAAAACGAGGACGATGATATAAGAGCATACGCTCAGTATCTTTTCGATAACGATTATGCACCATATACCGCTAAGCAGTGGGGCGTATCTCCCTCTGAAATTGACCCGTCCGTGCTTAAAAGAGTACCTCTGCGTTTTTCATATGACGAGGGATATTTCGATGACGCTTATCAGGTAATGCCGGTGCATTCATTCACGGAGTTCTTCAGAAATCTGCTGAACCACGAGAATATCACGGTCAGAATCGGTGTCGAGGCGCTTGAGCGGATTGCTGTAAAGGATAATAAGCTGTATGTTGACGGCGAGCCGTATAATAACATTCTTGTATATACAGGTGCGCTGGATGAGTTATTCGGCGAAAAGTACGGCAGACTTCCTTACCGTTCACTGCGTTTTGAGTATAAGTATACCGACAAGGACAGCTTTCAGGACGCTCCTGTTGTCGCATATCCTCAGGAAAAGGGCTTTACCAGAATCACCGAGTACAAGAAAATTCCCGTCCAGGATGTAAAAGGCAGTACCTATGCGTTAGAATATCCTCTCCCGTATAAGTCGGGCGAAAAGCTTGAGCCGTATTATCCCGTTCTCACAAAGGAGAGCATGGAGCAATACGCAAAGTACGAGGCTCTGGCGTCGCAGATTGATAATCTTATCTGTTGCGGAAGACTTGCCGATTTCAGATATTACAATATGGATCAGGCGTTAAAACGTGCGCTTGAGCAATGCGATAAAATAGATAATATATAACGAACCGTCTGAGCTGTGGGCATTGACCCACAGCTTTATTTTTTACACTTATTGCAAAACGCTTTCAGCCATGTTATACTGGTAGAAAGAGGTGAGCAGATGAAAAAAAGAATAGCACGGTCGTCCGTTTTACATATAATATTGATAATAACCGCCATAGCCGCCGCAATGCTCTGCAGACAGCTTGACAGGATCGGTACTATGCAAATATTCGGCATTATCAGAAGTCTGATATATATTTTTATGTTTCTGATATGGGGAATCACCCTTAGAAACAGGATAGTACAGATACAGGCAAAACGCTTTATGACATCTATAGCAGGGCTTATTGTGTTCTGGGTAGCTATCCGTTCGGTGAAGTTCGTTATAGCCCAGAGTCCGTTCGCTGTCCGAATGCTGTGGTATATGTATTATATCCCGATGATATTTATCCCTATGTTTGCACTGTTAGTCGCTCTTTCACTCGGAAAGCCCGAAAACTACCGCCTGCCCGGAGTTACATCCTTACTGTATGTCGCTTCTGTCCTGATGGTAATATTCGTGCTTACAAACGATCTGCATTGCCTTGTGTTCAGATTTCCGGGAGAAAGGGAAATGTGGGACGACAGAGATTACAGCTATGCAGGCGGATATTACATAGTGGCAGGATATATGCTTTTATGCACAATCGGCGCATTTGTGACTTTAATATCCAAGTGCCGTATACCAAAGGAAAGAAAAACGTTCATTATGCCGTTACTGCCTGTTGTCGCAATGGTTATCTACACGTTGCTCTATGTGTCAGGAGAAATCACGGGCGGTACGTTCATTCACAGGCTGGCAGGCGATATGACCGTTACCGTAAGCCTTCTTACTGCGCTTTCTTTTGAATGCTGCATACAATGCGGACTTATACGCTCGAATACTTATTACATACAGCTTTTGCAGCCGTGTACAGTTCCTGCTTTGATTACCGACAATGATTACAATATACTTCTCTCGTCCGATTGTGCCGAAAAGATAGACCGTGAAATAATGCAGATGGCAAAGTCCTCTCCCGTAATGCTCAGCAACGGAAAACGTCTTTCCTCCGCCAAGATAAAAGGAGGCTATGTCTTGTGGCTGGACGATCTTTCCGAGCTGATAGAGGTAAACGACAAGCTGGCAGAGGCTAAGGACGATCTCAAGGATGATTACGATCTGATTTGCGAAGAATACGATCTCAGAAACAGAGAGGCTCACATACTTGAGCGTGACAGGATATATGACAGGATCAGCCGTGAAACGTCAGGCCAGATAGCTGTATTGAACAGCCTTACTGACCGCTTCGAGCTGTCGGAGGATGAAGATGAGCGCAGAAAGCTATTGGGTAAGATGGTGGTAATCGGCGCTTATCTTAAGCGCAGGAACAATCTCATATTCATATCGGAGAGAAGCAGTATGATAAGCGAAAAAGAGCTGTACCTTGCGTTTCTCGAGCTTACGGATAATCTTGAGCTGTACGGCGTGACCTGCGGACTTAATATCAGATTAAATAAGTCCGTGCCGGCTGTGGCAGTAATGGAGATGTTCGATACATTCGAAAAAATGATTGAGCTGTCACTGGATAATTTATCGGCTGTGAATATATCCGTGACGCTAAACGGCGGTATATTCACAATGACGGTCACTGCTGAAAGCAGTACGGATTTTAATGTAATGAACGGTGATTTTGTAACGGCGGTATGTGATGATGACGGCGAATGGCAGATCGTATACAGAAGGGAGGCTGGAAGATGCAAGGCTTAGGCAGACGCTATCTGCTACGCAGGACGGTAAAAGACGCATTTGATAATCTCCCGTCGGGTATATGCTTTTTCGACAGCAACGGAATAGCAGTCCTGTGCAACAAGCAAATGGACAGGCTGATATATGAATTGAAAGGCTTTGACGTACAGTGCCTCAGCGAACTGCAGGATATATTTTCGGAGCATAATAGCGGCTCGGTCGTACTTGTAAAGGGAAAAGCATGGCGCTTCAGACTTGATGTGGTTTTTCTTAACGGTGTCGGCTACTATACGCAGGTAACTGCAACTGATGTAGATGAGCTGTACAAACGTCAGCTTCAGCTTGAAGAAAGCAGCAGAAAACTCGAGCGTGCAGGCAGACGAATGCGAAAGCTGACAGAGAATATAAGAACGGTTATCCGTGAAGAAGAAATACTCAGTATGAAGATTCGTGTACACGATGATATAGGCAGGAGCGTAATTGCGACCCGTAATCTGCTGTCAAATAACAGACCGACAAGCGAGCTGGATCTTACAGCGTGGAAGAATGCTGTAAGACTTCTTGTGAGGGACAACGAAAAAAGCTACGGAGCAAACAGCTATGATATATCCGGTCAGTTAAAGGAAACATCTTCCGTTCTCGGAATCAAAATAAACGTTGAAGGAGATATTCCTGACCCGTTTTATTATAAAATATTCATAACGGCTGTCAGAGAGTGCGCTACGAATGCGGTACGTCACGCAGATGCGACAAAATTGAACGTTAAATGCAGTAAAAGCGGCGGCAGACAATGGATAGCCTTGTCTAATGACGGAAAGGCACCAATCAGCGCTGTCACTGAAGGCGGCGGTCTTTCGTCACTGCACGACAGAGTAGAAAAAAGCGGCGGAACTATGAGCATTAATTCATATCCGTATTTCGAGCTTGTAATTTCATTTCCGCTCAACAAGGAGGTAACACTATGACGCAGGTACTGATTGTAGAAGACCAGAAAATGATAAGGGAAAGCCTTGAAAATCTTGTAGCGCAAGCAGACGATCTTTCTCCGGCAGGCTCGCTGTCTTGTGCGGCGCTTGCCGAGCAATACTGTATGCGTGGTAATATCGACCTGATATTAATGGACGTATGTACGGAAAATGATGAGAGCGGATTTGTCGCTGCGGAAAAAATTAAAAAACGCTTCCCCTCGATAAAAATTATCATCATAACCTCAATGCTTGATTACAGCTATCTTGATAAGGCGAGAAAAGCAGGTGCGGAGAGCATCTGGTTCAAGGATGTAAGCGCAGAGGAGTTACTCAGTGTTATAAAGAGGACAATACACGGAGAAAGCGTATATCCCGATAAAATGCCCGAAATACCCGTAGGAAACGCTACCAGCTATGAGTTTTCCGATGCGGAAATCAGAGTTCTGCGTCTGCTGGTCGAAGGTATGACGTATAAGGAGATGGCACAGGAGCTTTGCGTTACTCCCGATTGCGTAAAGGCACACGTCAGCAGTATGCTTTCCAAAACCGGTTATTCATCAAAAACAAAGCTCGCCGCAGTTGTAACATCAAAAAAACTGATTGTTAACGGATTTTGACAGAAATTTCTTGCATTTGCTTTTATTTTACCCATTTGGGTAATGGTTTAATTGGAACGGTATGGTATAATAAACACAGAAACGGTGGGAAACCTTGATTTTTCAGGGCTTCCCGCCTTTTTTGTTACTAATTTGTTATTAGTTCAATGTTCAATTTGAGTTCTTCTATATTTTTGTGGGTGTAAACCCGTTCCCCCATTCCTTTGGATTTATGCCCCATAATTCGATCAATACACACCTTGTTTGCCCCGGCAGAATCAAGGCGGCTTCTGAATGTGTGGCGGCACTCATGCGGGGTGTGCTGCATTTTCAGCTTCCCCATGATTTCAGCCCACAATGCCCGGTATTGGGTTTGATTCAGCTTCTTTCCGTTGTACTCAAACAAATAGCCGCTTTTGGATTGTTCAACCCGATTTTGAACTATGTGTTGAATTTTTGAATGAATGGGAACTATCCTGTTTTTCCCCGCCGCTGTTTTCGTTCCCCCGGTCATGGTTTGGGCTTCAAGATCAACCGCTTCTGTTTTCAAGGCAATCATTTCTGAAATCCTGAACCCCGTATAGAGGAAAAACAAAACAGAATCAACCCATTCCAATTTTTCATTTTCCCAAAGCCGGGAAACTTCTTCATCCGTGAAAATTTCCTTGCTTGTTTCGGGGATTGGATCAGAGGTAAGCAGATCAGAACAGCACTTTGAAATTATATCAAGTTCCATTGCGAAACGATCAAGATGCCCGAAAAGGTTCTTTATTGCCCCTTGCGTGGAATACCCACAACCGCAGCTATCAATGCAATCTTGCATTTGGTATGATTTGATTTGCTTATATTTCGATTTATTCAGTTTGGAACAATGCTTGTATGCTGATTTCAAGGAACTTCTGTTTGATTCACCCAATTTCACAGCCCGCTTTTCAAGCCATAAATCATAGAGTTCTTGAAAAGTGATTTTGTCCGTTTCTATATCCCACGGATCATTGTTGTAATTGGCAAGCATTATCAACCCTTCTTCCTGTGTGGCAGCGTAACCAATGGGCTTTTGCCTTCCTGATATACCTTCCTTCACAATATAGGGCTTTCGCCTATTCCCTGACAGCTTCGTTACTGTTCCATATCCATTCGGATTTTTCATAACTTCACCGCCTATCTTGAAAAATCAGCCGTGAAGTGATATAATATAGACAGACCGCCTAAATCACTTCATCCTGATTTATGGTCGCTTCCCCCGTTGGTGTTGCAGCACTGACGGGGGATATTTTTTTGTTTAGAAGCAAGCCTGAACAATGGCTTTATACAATTTTTCATCTACTTCCAACAGGCTTTTCTTCCCGTCTTTGAAGATAATTTTCACCTGATAGCCATTTTTGGAAACCGCCCCGGCAACACCACCCAAAACTTCATAGCTTTCAACGGTAGAACTGTTCAGGCGTAATTGCTTGATGATACCCAATGAAATAGCAGCGTTGGCAGCACCGCCGCCCACAATCTGACTTCCGGCATAATCGCCGTTGATAACCCTGTTCTTTGCACTCATAGCAAAATTCCTTTCTTAATTTGAAATTAACTTTTCAAGGTTCGGTTCAAGTGGTTCAAGTTCAAGATGCCTTTTTATTTCTTTTATATTTTTCAAAATCAATGCAAAATTGCGTTGAAAAAATCAAATTTACAAAGAAACGCAAAACAACTTGAACCACTTGAACCTTCCCGATATTTCAAGGGTTTTATCTTGAACCGGAAACTTGAACCTATCTTGAACTTATCTTGAACTTATCTTGAACTGAAATCCACAAAGATTATATTGCCTTCCCGCTTGATGATTCTTTTTGAACGGCGTATTTTTCATCATTCAGCATTGTTTCCATAGAACCAATGATACGCCCCTGATCCAGTGTATCAAGTTGTAGGAAAAGTTTGACCGCTTGAAATGCTTCCTTCCCATAACACCGTTCAAACATTTCACAGGCAGCGGCTTCATTTTGTAGCTTCTGTTCAAGTTGGGCTAATTCTTCCCTTTCAGTAGGAACATTGTAGCCCATAAGCCAAACTTCATTGACATTCAGAGCCAACCCCAAAATAGATAGCTTATCTTGTTTGGGTTCTACTTTCCCGGAAACATACTGACTTAGATCATTCTTTTTTAGCTGAACATGGTATTTTTCGCAGTACGGCTTGCAGGCTTCCAAAATATCAACTTGCTTCAACCCCCTTTCACCCATGATTTGCTTTAATCTATCAGCCGTGGTGAATTTCTTCATGCAATCACTTCCTTTCCTTATTGGGGTATTTACATTATAACGCACTTTGAAGAAAAGTTCAAGGGGTTCAGGAAAAAAAGTTCAAAAAATTTGAAAAAACCTATTGACAACTTCAAAACCCGGTGCTATAATAAAGACAAGTTCAAAGGAATTGAACCAAACGACAACAAACAAGCCGCTGCAACGGCAAGCAAATGAAAGGATGAAGTGATTATGAAAAAATATATGGTTTATATGGATGATGGCAGAGATTGTTTCAAAGTTGCTGTTCCCGCAAATAACGAAAAGGCGGCAAGAAAATATGTGGAAGGCAATGGTGAGGTTATCGCCGTGAAAGATATTACAGAAGATTTTCCGATCAGCCTTGATAAAGTTGCACAAGCCTTGAAAAATGCACAGTTCGGACAGATTGAAATTGATCTTATCACAAGGTGTTTATCCTTTAATGATATTGCAGAATAAGAAAGGCGGTGGCACAAATGAAAGAAACCAGCTTGAAGCCCGTAATTGAAAAACTTGAAAGTTTATTTTCAAAGTTCAACGAAAAGTTCTATAACAATGAACTTCAAACCCCCGTTATCACGGTAAGCCCGGACACAACAAAAGGTGCTTATGGGTGGTGTACCGCTTGGAAGGCGTGGACGATTGGCGAACAGAAGAAGGTTGCAGACCTTTCCACCCTAACAAAAGAAGATTTGGAAGCTATGAAGAAAGATGATGGCTTCTATGAAATCAATATTTGTGCTGAACACCTTGCAAGACCTTTTGAACAGGTTGCGGAAACCCTCTTACATGAAATGGTTCACCTTTACAATCTGCAAATTGGGGTTCAGGACACAAGCCGGGGCGGCACATACCACAATAAGAAATATAAGGAAGCCGCCGAAAAGCACGGCTTGACCGTTGAAAAGGATGCAAAATACGGCTGGACGAAAACAAGCCTGAATGATGAAGCAAAAGCCTTTGTTGACGGTTTACAGGATAAAAAGTTTGAACTTCACAGAAAAAGCCTTCCGAAAACCCCCGGTGCGGCGAAAACCAAACAATCAAGCCGGAAATATGTTTGCCCCGTGTGTGGCTGCATTATCCGGGCAACAAAGGAAGTTCATGTTATTTGCGGTGATTGCAATGTAGAGTTTGAGGAAGAAGCCTAAACAGCTTCTTCCCATACAAAATAGAAAGGGATGAAAAAATGAACAAAGTAAGAAGAAAAACCATTCAGGAAATCATTACCAAAATTCAAGAATTGCAGGGAGAAATGGAATCCGTTCTTGAAGAAATTGAAAGCATAAAGGATGAAGAAGCGGAATACCTTGAAAACATTCCTGAAAATATGCAATCGTCTGAAAGGTATGAAAAAGCTGAATCAGCCGTTGAAAGTTTAGAAAGTTCTTATGATACTTTTGAAGAAGCGAAAGATTCATTGGATGATGTAATTTCTTCGCTGGAAGAAGCTACTGAATAAGAAAGGGGTGAAATCATGGCATACGATTATGCAAAGTTAAACGGAAGGATCGTTGAAAAGTGCGGAACGCAAGCGGTATTCGCTGAAAAGATGGGGCTTTCCGAAAGAACAATTTCAATGAAATTGAACAACAAGATTGCTTTCAAGCAGCCGGAAATTCAAAAGGCGTTAGAAGTGCTTGATTTGGCAAGTGATGAAATTCAGGCATATTTTTTTACCATGAAAGTTCAATGAGATTGAACCCAAAATAGAAAGGCGGTGAACAAGATGAAGAAAGTGATTGCAGCGTGTATTGATCGGGTTTTGGAGTTCGACACGCAGAATGAAGCGGCAAAGTACATTGAAACCTTGCGTGACAAGGGCAGCGGATTCAGGATTTTGCACCGTGAAGAAATCGGCGGCAAGTACCGGATCAGAATTCAGGAACAGTACAACAAAAGCCCCATGATTGAGGGCTGAACAAAGAAAAGATGAAGTGAATATGACTTTTGCAGACAAATTGAAAAACCTTATGAAAGAATTGGATTTGACACAATCCAAACTTTCAGACCTGACCGGGATTGGTAAATCTTCTATTAGTCAGTACCTTTCCGGGAAGAACGAACCTTCCAAAGACCGCAAACGGGAAATTGCCCGTGCGTTAGGGGTTCAGGAAAACTACTTTGAAATGTTTGAACCCGCTGCAACGGTTCAGCATGACGGGGTTGTGAACTTACCCGTTCCCCTTGCGGCAAAGCTGATGAAGAAATCCAAAGAATGGGTTATGCAGGGCTTACGGGATGGCGTTTTCCCGTGGGGCTATGCGGTGAAGCTGACAAATTGGAGTTATTTTATTTCTTCAGTGAAGTTCACCGAATACACGGGAATTGAAGTTCCCCTGAATGAAGTTGCCTGATGGCAGAAAGCGAGGATAAGCAAAAATGAGTGAAACAGGAGTTGTTAAGGGGTTCAAGGTGTTCAATCCCGATTGGACTTGTAACCCGAACGGGAAACCGTTTCAGTATGCGGTTGGCGGTACTTATGAAGAAGATGTGAAACCTATGGTTTGTGATCGAGGCTTCCACTTTTGCGAAAAGGCGGCTGATTGCTTCAATTACTATCAGTTCAACCCGGAAAACAAGGTTGCGGAAGTGCTTGCATTGGGTGAAGTTGACACGGACGGAACAAAATCTTGCACCAACAAAATTCAGATTGTCCGTGAAATCCCGTGGGCTGAATTGCTTGAAATCGTGAATACGGGAAAGGGATGCACCGGACTTTGTAACAGCGGCGATTGGAACAGCGGCAACCGGAACAGCGGCAACCGGAACAGCGGCGATTGGAACAGCGGCGATTGTAACAGCGGCGATTGGAACAAGTGCAACTTTTCCAACGGATGTTTTAACACCGTAAGCCCGAAAATCTATTTGTTCAATAAGCCTTCTGAATGGACTTATGGGGATTGGCTGAACAGTGAAGCCCGCTATTTGCTGAATCAGATTCCGGGGGATGTACTTGAATACATTTACCTTTCGGATATGACGGATGAAGAAAAGGCAGCATACCCGGAAGCGGAAACAACAGGCGGCTATCTGAAAATTTTGGATAATTCCGAATGTGCGGTTATTTGGTGGCGTGGTTTGTCTGACCGTCAAAAAGCGGTTATCACAGCAATTCCGAACTTTGACAAGGAAATCTTCAAGCAGATCACCGGGATTGATGTTGATGCAGATTAAGGGGGTGCTGATATGCAGCTATTCCCCCACCAAAGCAAGGCACTTGACGAAACCAAAGATTTCAACCGGGTTGCCTATTACCTTGATATGGGATTAGGAAAAACCTTTGTAGGTTCGGAAAAAGCAAATTCCTTTCCTGAAAAGAATCGTGTTGGTTTGTCAAAAAACAAAAATTGATGATTGGATCAAGCACTTCCGGGAGTATTACCCCCTAACGGTGTTTGACCTGACCGACAAGCGGCAGCTTGAAGAATTCACGGGAACAATCGGTAAATGTGTAGGGGTTATAAACTATGATTTGGTGTTCAGGCGTTCATATTTCGCCCATATAACCGGGTTTACCCTGATGCTTGATGAAAGTTCCATTATCCAAAATGAAACCGCTAAACGGTCAAAATTTATCCTGAAAATGCAGCCTGAAAATGTGATTTTGCTATCCGGCACACCAACAGCCGGGAAGTATGAAAAATTGTGGTCGCAGCTTCGGTTGCTTGGATGGAATATCAGCAAAGACCTTTTTTACAAGCAGTATGTTGAAACGGAATGGATTGAAGATCACAACAGCGGGTTCAGGATTCCCCATGTGGTAGGTTACAAAAATGTTGACCGCCTGAAAAAGAAACTTGCTGAACACGGTGCAATCTTTATGAAATCGGAAGAAGTCTTTGACCTTCCCGAACAGATGATGATTCCAATTCATTCTAAAGCAACGAAAGAATACCGGAAGTTCATGCGGGATGAAGTTATCACTATTGAAGGGCGTGAATTCATAGGTGATACGATCCTTTCAAAGCGGATTTATTCCCGTATGATGTGCAGCTACTTAAACAAGGAACGGGTTGCAGCCTTTAAGGATTTGGTGCAATCAACAGAAGATCGGTTGATTGTGTTCTATAACTTCAATGAAGAATTGAACACGCTTCAAAATATCGTGTTTGAAATGGAACGCCCGTTTTCAATCGTGAACGGTAGCATTAAAGATTTGACCGCCTATGAGGAACACGGGGATTCAGTAACCTTTGTTCAGTATCAGGCGGGTGCTATGGGGCTGAATTTGCAGAAGGCAAACAAAATCATTTACTTTTCACTGACAGATAGAAGTGAACTGTTTGAACAGAGCAAGAAGCGAATTCACAGGATCGGGCAGGAAAAACCTTGTTTCTATTACCTGATGATTTGCCCCGGAACGGTTGAAGAAGATATTCTTCACACTTTGGAATTACGAAAGGACTATACAGATGAACTATTCAAGAAATATCAAGAAGGCTTCGATTGGTAAGCGTGTTCTGATTTCGTGGGTAGTGGTGGCAATTATCTTTTCCCTTGTGGGGTTCGGTATTGGGGCGATTTGTTCAGGAAATGACAGCCCCGAACAATCCGAACCTGAAACCCAAAAGGAAGTTCTGATTTTCGGACAGCCTGACGGAAGAATTTTTGAAGGTGAAATGCCCGGTGAATGGATGAACGGGGAACGGAAATTTGTACCGCTGAATGTGCCTATGGATGAAGATTTGCAGGAATTCATTTTCTACTTATCACAAGCCTATGAAATGGATTTTACCTTTGTGATGGCGTTGATCCAGCAGGAAAGCGGGTACACGCCGGATGTTATCAGCAGAACCAATGATTACGGGTTGATGCAGATCAATGAAATCAATCACCCGTATTTACAAGAACAGCTTGGAATTACCGATTTTACCGAACCATACGGCAATGTTCGGGCGGGAATGTTCATATTGCGGAAGCTGTTTGAAAAGTATGAAACCCCTGAAAAGGTGCTGATGGCGTACAACATGGGTGAAACCGGGGCTTCCCGGTTATGGAAACAAGGCATTTTTGAAAGTAACTATTCAAAATCAGTTTTACAAATTCAGCGGGAATTGAACGCTGAATTGGAAAGGAGTTCAAACAATGATTAAGTGTAAACAGGCAATGGAAAGTTCCGCTTGCGGCAAGGTGTGTTGCTGTTTGGAATGTGAGGAAAGGGAAAGCTGCAAGGATGTATGCACCGAACTTTCCCCGGATTGTGAAGATGCTTTCAGTGAGGAAACCGCCCTTGCAACCATGCAGACGGAAGCGGCGGGAATTATTAAGAGCATTGCAGCCCTGGCCTTGCAGAAGAAAAAGATTGAGGATCAGGAAAAGAAGATGAAGGAACAGCTTCAAAAGGCAATGGAAAAATACGGCGTGAAATCCTTCGAGAATGAAACCGTGAAATTTACCTATGTTGCCCCTACGGTGGAAAACCGTCTTGACAGCAAAGCCCTGAAAGCCGATTTGCCGGAAGTTGCTGCAAAGTACACCAAACAAAGCCCTAAAGCCGGATATGTGAAAATCACGGTGAAGTGATGGCAGAAGAAAAGCTATTTGAAGGACAGATCAAGAAATACTTTCATTCAGTCGGTATATATCCGGCGGGCTTCCCTTCTGACAGAATGAAGGTTGAAATGGTCGGTTGGTACACCAAAATTTGGGGCGGCGGTTTTCAGAAGTCCGGCATTCCTGATATTATCTGTTGTGTGAACGGGGTAATGCTGGCGGTGGAAGTCAAGGCTTCCAATGGTAGACCTTCCGAATTGCAAAAGCTGAATATCAGCCGGATAAACACAAGCGGCGGGATCGGGGTTTTCCTCTACCCGGAAGGGTTTGACGAATTCAAAAATTTAGTGAAAGGGGTGATAAATTGCGGTATTCACATTCCAGCGTTGATTGCTTTGAAAAATGCAAACGCAAATTCAAAATGCGTTATCTTCAAGGAATAAGCACCATTCCACCAACCGAACCCGATAACCCTTTGATTTTAGGGCAGACGGTTCACACCGGAATTGAAAAAAGCCTTGAAGAAGCAATCAGGGAATATTGTTTCAGCTTCCCGATTATCACGGATGAACACATAAACGAGATAATCAAGTTTGAAACGGTGATCCCACTTGCAAGGGCGGCAATCCCGCCCGGTGGAAAGTTTGAAGTTGAAATCAAGGATGATGATTTCCACGGGTTCATTGATTACCTTGTTCCAGCAACAATTTTTGAACGGGGTGTTGAACTTCCCAATACTTACGATCTTTACGATTTCAAGTATTCAAACAATGTTTCAGGCTATAAGAAATCGGGGCAGCTTCACGAATACAAATACTTTTTCGAGAGGAACAACCCCGGAAAGCGGATCAGGAATATGTACTTTGTGTTCATTCCCAAAGTTACGATCCGGCAGAAGAAAACGGAAACCCTAATGGAATTCAGGCAACGCCTGATAGAAGAACTTTCCGGGGTGGAAGTTAAAGCGGTTCAAATTGAGTTCAACCCCGAAAAGGTGATTGAATTTCTGTTTGGAATAAAAGCGGTGAATGAGGAAACAGAATTCCCGCAAGAAAAAAGTTACCTTTGTAGGTATTGCGAATTTCAAGAATATTGTGAGAAAGGAAATGATTACATGATTAAATTACCCGAAAACAAGAGAAGGAACATTGAAGCAGTTGAAAAGCGTGTGCTTTGGATTTACGGTGTGCCGTTTTGCGGCAAAACCACCTTTGCAAACAACTTTCCTGATCCGCTGATGCTGAATACGGATGGCAATATCAAATTTGTTGATGCCCCGTATATCCGCATTAAGGATGAAGTGAAGGTTGAAGGCAGACAGACGAAAAGAACCCTTGCTTGGGATGTGTTCAAGGACACGATTTCCGAACTGGAAAAGAAGGAAAACACTTTCAGAACGATTGTGGTTGACCTTTTGGAAGATTTGTATGAACATTGCCGCCTTTATATGTACCAGCAGATGGGTATTACCCATGAATCGGATGATTCCTTCCGTGCGTGGGATAAGGTGCGGGGCGAATTCCTGAACACGCTGAAACGCCTGATGAACCTTGACTATGAAAATATTATCCTGATTTCCCATGAGGACACCAGCAAGGATATTACCCGCAAGGGCGGCGATAAAATCACGGCGATCAAGCCGAACTTGCAGGAAAAGGTTGCAAACAAGGTTGCCGGAATGGTGGATGTGGTTGCCCGTATTGTGGCAGACGGTGAAACCCGTACTTTCAGCTTCAAAAGCAATGAAGTGATTTTCGGCGGCGGGCGTTTGAGAGTGAATGCAAAGGATATTCCCCTTGATGTGAAAGCCCTGTTTGCCGTGTATGATGAAGCGAACAAAAACGCTGCTTCCGGTGTGGTAGAATCCGCAGCCCCGGCAAAGACGGGAAGAAGCGGAAGAAAGAAAGCGGAAACCCCCGCCACACCCGCAGATAAGCCGCAGGACAGCCCGAAAGAGGAACAGCCTACAACTGATACCCCTGAACCTGAAAGCCCGCAGGAAGCCCCTGAAACGGCAGCAGAACAGCAGCCCGAAAAGGAAGCTGAACAGCCCGCCCCGGAAGTTGCAATCCCGGCTGATGGTGCAATGAATCCCCCGGAAGCCCCGGCAGAGGGTGAGGAAAAGCCCCGCCGTAAGCGTAAAGCAAGAGATTAAAGAAAGGTAGGTACACACAATGAACAATCCGTTTGGTATTCCTGATGAAGTGCTGCTTGCTATGGTGAACGCAGCCATTCAGCAGAAGGGGCAGCAGACAAAGAGCCATACCCCGGAAAACCCCTTCAAGGTTGATCCGGTAGCTATGGCAAAGAAATCCGCTTCCACGGCAAAGCAGCTTTATGATGCCTATGTGGAAGTAGGGTTCACAGCAGAACAGGCTTTTGAATTGGTTAAGGGTATCTTGACCGCAAAGAAAAACTAAAAATCAGAAAGGTTAAAAAGGTGAAAAATCATGGCTAACATTTGGGATGAATTCGATAAGGCAATCGACACGGAAGGGCTTGCAAAGGATGTTGAGGAAGCAGCCGAAAACGGCGGGCGGCGTGAAGTTCCGCATGATACTTATGAAGTGGCGGTTACAAAGCTGGAGCTTGTCAAAAGCAAGAAGGGCGATCCAATGGTTACTTGCTGGATGAAGATTTTGGAAGGCGAGTACAAGGGCAGCTTGATCTTTATGAATCAGGTTGTAACACAGGGCTTTCAGATTCACATTGCCAATGAGTTTTTGCGGGCGTTGGTTGCGGAAATGGCTGATCCGGTTGATGTGCAGTTCAAGACCTACAATCAGTACGGCAACATGATTATGGATGTGATGGAAGCCATTGATAACAACTTCGAGTACCAGCTTGATTACAGAGAGAACAGCAAGGGGTACAACGAATTTGAAATCAAGGAAGTTTATGTTCTGGAAGATTAACGCAGAGCAACGGGGCAGAAATGCCCCGGTAATGCGGGGGGAACGGTTGCAACCCCGTTCAAAAACACAGGAAGGAGTGAATCAGGTGCTATTTTATTATTTTGAGGTTTTCGCCTATGATTGGCTTGTCGTGGTTATGGATATGACCGCAAAGAAAACCCATGTGATAATCAATTCGCCGGAAGAACTTGAAGCCTTATATAAGGCAAATATAAGGGAAATTTGGTGTGGTTTTAACAGCAGACACTACGATCAGTACATTTTGAAAGCTATCCTTTGCGGGTTCGATCCTAAAAAAGTGAATGATTATATCATTGTGAAAGGAAACCCCGGTTGGAAGTTCAGCAGCCTTTTCAGAAACTTTCCGCTTTGGAATTATGATGTAATGCTGAATACGGATGTAGGCTTGAAATCCTTTGAAGGGTTTATGGGAAACGATATAAAAGAAACTTCTGTTCCATTCAGCATTGACCGCAAATTGACTGATGAAGAAATTGCTGAAACAGTCAAATATTGCAAGCATGATGTTGAACAAACAATTCAAGTGTTCCTGAAACGAACAGAAGAATTTAACACTATGATGTACTTCATAAAGCATTTCAATTTAAGCATGGATTCTATTTCAAAGACGAAAGCCCAACTTGCCGCTGAAATTTTAGGTGGTAACAGGAAGGGGGCAGATTTCCGGGATGAATTTGATTTCCCAATTCTTGATTGCTTGGAACTGAAAAAATATCGGCACATTGCGGATTGGTATGCAAACCCAAAGAACCACGATTACAGCAAAAAGCAGGACAAACAGATTGTGGCAGGGGTTGAACATACTTTCGCATGGGGCGGCGGTCACGGTGCAAGGGCAAAATATTCATCTTCCGGGGTGTTCCTGATTATTGATGTAACCGCCTATTACCCTTCCCTTCAAAAGAAATACCACTTTGGATATAGGGTAATGGATCACCCTGAAAATTTCGAGTTCATACACGATAGCAACATTGAATTCAAGCGGAAAGGTGATAAGAAAGCCCGTCAACCCTTCAAAATAATGGATAACGCTATTTCCGGGCAGATGAAACAGAAATCTTCTGCATTGTATGATCCCATGAGTAACAACAGCATTTGCATAAACGGGCAGTTGCTTTTGCTGGATTTGGTTGAACACATTGAACCGTATTGTGAACTTATTCAAAACAACACTGACGGTATCATTGTAAAGCTGAAAGATTACGAACACGATTTTGATATTTTGGATGATATTGTGTATGAATGGGAGCAGCGAACCGGAATGAAAATGGATTTTGATACTTTCATAGGCACGATATATCAAAAGGATGTGAACAACTATTTGCTGATTGATAGGCAGACCGGAGCAATAAAGGCAAAAGGCGGCTATGTTATGAAGCTGAATGATTTAAGCTATGATTTACCGATTATCAACAAAGCGTTGGTTGATTACATGATTAAAGGAATTCCGGTTGAAAAGACAATTTTAGAATGTCAAGAATTACGGGAATTCCAGCTTGTTTCAAGGATCAGCAGCAAGTACACACATATTCTTTACGGCAATACCCCAATAAAGGAAAAGTGTATCAGGATATTTGCTTCAAAGAACCCTTCCGATCCGGGGGTAAAAAAGGTTCATGCTACACGCAAAACAACCGCAAAATTGACGAATTCCCCGCTGCATTGTTTCATTTTCAATGAGGATGTAAAGGGTGTTCCCGTACCTGATAAATTGGATCGGCAATGGTACATTGATTTTGCGAATAAAAGATTATCAGATTTCGGGGTGGTGAAATGATGGAAGATTTATATATTAAATGGGAAACCGGGTACATGAATATTCACATGGATTTCTTCTTTCCATGTTCACAGCAGCGATTCAAAAAGCTGTTGAAAGTGATTGCTTTGGATTGGCAGCATGAAGATGAACTAAAGGAAACTTTGAAAGTTTATTTTCAAAATCGGATCTCTGATTTGGTGGAGTTGCGAAAAGAAAACGGAAAAAAATATTTCGATTTCAAGCAGAAAGCAGCGGACACGCAGCGAATGATTCAAAGCCGGAAACATCCAAACGGTGTTTCACTTTCCAAAGAGGAATTAAAACAAGCAAGGGCAGATTTGAAAGATATTCAGAGTGCGGCAAAACAAGCCCTTTCGGATGCGAACAGTAATTTGAAGTTCAAGAATTGGTTTGAAAAACAGCTTGAATTTTTGAAATCATTATAAGGTGGTGAGTTGAATTGTTCTTCAAAGGTTTTGTTGAAACCAAAAATAAAAAGTGCATAGAGAAATTCAAGGGCAGAACGGATTTCAAAACCTTTGAACAGGTTCAGTCATTGCCGGAATACGCTGGAATATTGGCAGCGGACACAATTCTTGTTGATATTGATGATTCTGAAACTTCTGAAATACTGTTCAAGGTAGTGCAGGAATACGCCTTGACTTGCCGGGTTTACCGTACCAGCAGGGGCAAGCATTTCCTATTCAAGAACAGCGGAGTACCAACCAACAAAACAGGCTGCAAACTGGCAATAGGTTTGACCGCTGATATTAAAATCGGTACACGGAATTCCTATGAAGTGCTGAAATATGACGGTAAAGAAAGGGAAATCCTTTATGATACCGCCGAAAACGAGGAAGCACAGCCCCTTCCCCGCTGGCTTCACCCCGTAAAATCAAACATGGAATTCCTGAACATGGATGCCGGGGATGGTAGAAATCAAAGCCTGTTCAATTATATTCTTACGCTGCAAAGCAATGATTTCAGCGTGGAAGAAGCAAGGGAAACAATCAGGATAATCAATAAATTTGTGCTGAAAGTTCCGCTTTCGGATGATGAAATTGAAACAATCCTTCGTGATGATGCTTTCAAAAAGCCTGTTTTCTTCATGGGTTCAACATTCTTGTTTGACAAGTTCGCAACCTTTTTGAAGAACAATCACCACATTATAAAAATCAACAATCAGCTACATATCTACAAAAACGGAATATATGTTTCCGGGCTTTCGGAAATTGAAGCTGAAATGATTAAGCATATCCCACAGTTGAACAGGGCGAAAAGAACGGAAGTTCTTGCTTACCTTGATATTCTTATCAGGGAAAACACAAAAGCGGAAGATGCCAACATGATAGCCTTTGCCAATGGGTTATATAACATTGTGGATGATTCCTTTGTGGCATTTACCCCGGAACACATTATCACAAACAAAATCAGGTGGGATTACAACCCGGAAGCCTATTCAGAATTGGCAGATAAAACGCTGAACAAAATTGCTTGTGATGATCCGGCTATCCGGGCATTGCTGGAAGAAGCTATTGGATATTGTTTCTATCGCAGAAATGAGTTAGGCAAAGCCTTCATTCTGACCGGGGATAAATCCAACGGCAAAAGCACCTTCCTTTCAATGGTTCAAACCCTGTTAGGGGATGAAAATATTGCTTCCCTTGACCTGAAAGAACTTGGTGATAGGTTCAAAACTGCTGAAATGTTCGGCAAGCTGGCAAATATCGGTGATGATATAGGAGATGAATTCATTGCAAACCCGGCGATCTTCAAAAAGTTAGTAACGGGTGAACGAGTATCAGCAGAACGCAAGGGGCAAAATCCTTTTGAGTTCAACAATTATTCAAAGCTGTTATTTTCGGCAAACAATATTCCCCGTATCAAGGATAAAACGGGGGCGGTGCAGCGGCGATTGACAATCATTCCATTCAACGCCACATTTTCAAAAGCTGATCCTGATTTCAGACCGTATATAAAGCACGAACTGAAATCTGATGAAGTTATGGAATACCTGATTACTTTAGGAATTGCCGGATTGAAGCGGGTGCTGACAAACCGGGCATTTACCACTTCTGCAAAGGTTCAGGCGGCAATGGATGAATATGAAGAAAACAACAATCCAATTTTGGGATTTTTCAAAGAATGTGAAGATGAAGAATTTCAGATTGAGAATGAACCAACAAACAAGGTTTATAGGCGGTATCAAGAATTTTGCCTTGCCAACAGTTTTCAGCCTATGAGCAGCATTGAATTTTCAAAGCAAGTGAATCGCATTTTGAACATGAAGGTTATTGACAAGAAAATCAGCGGCAAAAAATACCGGATATTTGTTCGGGTAGATAGTTGAAAGGGGTGAATATTTTGAATGAACACAGCAGAGAGAGAGAGAGAGAACAGAAGCTAAAGATTGGACGGGCAACCAAAGAAGCATTTACACAACATTGGGTGCTTCCAATCACAGCGATAAAGACAGGCAGCAGCATGATTATTATGCTACTGAACCCCGTGCAATGGAACTTCTACTTGCGGAAGAACATTTTGCCCCGGTTATATGGGAATGTGCGTGTGGTGAAGGGCATTTGTCAAAGGTGCTGGAACAACACGGGTTCGAGGTTATCAGCACAGATTTAATATACCGGGGCTTTGGTGATCCTGAACCGCTGGATTTCTTGAAAGAAACCCTTGATGATTTTGAAGGGGATATTATCACAAACCCGCCCTATAAATACGCTTTAGAATTCGTTGAACAGGCGTTGAATAATGTGCAGCCGGGAAGGAAAGTTGCAATGTTCTTGAAGCTGCAATTCCTTGAAGGGAAATCCCGCAAGCAATTCTTCTTACATAACCCGCCTAAAACCGTGTATGTGAGTTCTTCCCGGTTGATATGTGCTATGAATGGGGAATTTGCAAAATACCCTTCAAGTGCTGTTGCCTATGCGTGGTTTGTGTGGGAAAAGGGCTTCAAGGGTGATCCTATTATCAGATGGATAAATTGAAAGGTGGCAAAGATGAATAATCCATATTACAACAGTGAAGGCTATGCTGATCCTACGGCTTACGCCGGAACAAAGAACATAATCAAAGAGGAAAGCGAAACCGAAAGGCGGGCTTCCGAATTGATAAAGGTATTGAAGTTCATTATTCGTTTAGCGGGTTTTGAACTGATTGAACGAATTAAAATCAAAGACACGAAAACGGGAAGGGAGTTCAGATAATGGAAGATAGATGTGTTATTTGCGGTGACATTATCCCGGAAGGAAGAATGATTTGCCCGCATTGTGAAGCTGAACCGAACAGCAAATTTACAGAACTTGAAAGAATTGAACAGTTTTCAAAGCTGATGGGTTCTTATGTGCCGGAAGATTTCAAGAAATGGCTGATTGAAAACGGATTCTTCACAGCCCCGGCTTCCATTCACCACCACGGGGCATATTCAGGGGCGTTATTCGATCATTCATTTGCAGTAACAAAAACCCTTCTTTCCTTCACAGAAAGGCTTGAATTGCCGTGGATGAAGGAACGCAGCCCCTACATTGTGGGAATGTTTCACGATTTATGCAAGCTGGATAATTACCACAGAACCGAAAATGAAGCGTGGGAATATAACAATGCAACGCTTCTTCCGGGGCATGGTGATAAATCGGTTATGATGCTGCAACAGCACATTCAGCTTACAGATGAAGAACTTTATTGTATCAGGTGGCACATGGGGGCTTTTGATGATAAAGAGAATTGGAACAGTTACGGGCGGGCAGTAACCAATTTCCCGAATGTTCTTTACACCCATACCGCCGATATGGTAGCAGCCCGCATTTTGGGGGTGTGAAGATGGTTGATTTATATATTGATGATGTTTCTTTAACTGAAATTCAGACAAAAGGAAACGAACAAATTCTAATGTTCCGAAACAAAGGGAAGGATGAAACGGTTGCAATTCCCGTTTTTAATGCTGAACTTTTGAATATTTTTCAAAGGGTAAAAATGCGGTGCGAAACCCTAACCTTGATACCTACAACAAATTTAGGAAAGGAAGGTACAGACAATGAACAAATTTTATAATGGAATTATGGGGCTTGTGGTCGGTGATGCTTTGGGTGTTCCGGTGGAATTCCGAAAGCGTGATACCTTCACCATTACAGATATGACGGGTTACAGAACATACAATCAGCCGCCCGGTACATGGTCGGATGATAGCAGCCTGACACTTGCAACCCTTGATAGTATGGTGAAATTGGGGAAGATTGATCCGGCTGATATTATGCAGAACTTTTTCCATTGGCTGAATGATGGAAAGTTCACCCCCTACGGTGAAGTGTTTGATGTGGGCGGTGGAACAAGGCGGGCAATCGCCCGGTTTGCCAATGGAAAGGATGCTGCAAAGTGCGGCGGTAAAACCCGCATGGATAACGGGAACGGGGCTTTGATGCGTATTCTTCCGGTTGCAATGTTGCCTGATTACCCGGAAAAGGAACAGGAACTTTTGAGCGTTACACACCTGACACACGCACATTTCATTTCTGATTTCGCTTGCCGTATCTATGCAGCAGTTGTTGAAAACCTGATGAACGGCATGGAGAAGGAAGAAGCCATTGCCGCAGGAATTCAGAAGTTCAAAGAACAGATTGAAAATGTTTCAATGCTTGCTGAATTTGGTAAGCTGCTTGATCTTGAATGGTTGGAACGAACCTTTGTAAAAAGTTCCGGCTATGTGGTTGACACGCTGGAAGCCGCCCTTTGGTGTTTCCTGAATACCAACACATACCGGGATTGCGTTCTTACCGCCGTGAATTTGGGTGAAGATACTGATACCGTTGCGGCGGTTGCTGGCGGGCTTGCCGGGATATATTACGGTTGCGGTGGTGAAAGCGGTGTTCCTGATGAATGGATTGCACAGATTCCCCGCCGTGATTGGATAAAGGGCTTGTGTGCAGAGCTGATTTTTGAAAATTAACTTTCAAATATATGCAGGGTTCAAGTTGCGGTTCAAGATAGGTTCAAGTTGTAGTTGTGGAAACTTGAACCGCCTGAAAGCCTTGTATTATGCGGGTTTTTCGCTATGCGGTTCAAGTAGTTCAAGTTATTTTTGATTTCTTAAAAAAGATAGATTTCATACTATCAACAATTTGCAATGATTCTCTAAAAATAACTATAAAGAAAATAGCAAGTTGAACTTGAACTCTTGAACCGCTGATTTCTGAAAAGCCCCGAAAAATAAATACTTTGAAGCGGTTCAAGTTATCGGTTCAAGATGAAGAAAGGAAGGTTGCTATGAAAGCAAAAGAATATTTGCAGCAATTACAACGGTTAGATACCGTGATAAATCAGAAAATCAAGGAATTAGGCGATTTGCGTTTGAAGTCGCAAAGTGCAGGAAGCATTGACTATTCAAAAGAGCGTGTGCAAACAAGCCCTTCCGGGGATGCCCCGTTTGTGAAGCTGATCGGGCGAATTATTGACCTTGAAGCAGAAATCAATACTGAAATTGATGCCTTTGTTGACGATAAGCACAAGATAATCAATCAGATTCAGAGCTTGAAGAACAGCAAATATATTGAAATTCTGTATAAGCACTATGTTGAATTCAAAAGGCTTGAAGTTGTCGCTGTTGAAATGAACTTTACATATCAGTATGTTGTTGAATTACACGGCTACGCTTTGAAGGATTTTCAAACAACCTATGAAAACCTATTGAATTCCTATGGTGAGAACTGATAAAATGATAGAGTGAAAAACCAACGGTTTCCCGCTGGTTTTTTCATTTCCCCGGTGGGGTACTCATAGCCGATTTCGGGCATAGTCGGTGAACTTCTACCCACCGGGGAAATCTTTTTATGTTAGGATGTTTGAAATTAACCTGACTGAAAGGGGGTTGCTGTTTATGAACGCAAAACAAAGGAAATTTGCTGATGAATACTTGATTGATTGTAACGCTACACAGGCGGCAATCCGGGCGGGGTACAATGAGAAAACCGCATACAGTCAAGGACAGCGAATGTTGAAAAATGTTGAAGTCAAAACCTATATTGATGAACAGCTTGAACGGCTTCACAATGAGAAAACCGCCGATGCACAGGAAGTTCTTGAATACCTTACCGCTGTTATGCGGGGGCAGCACACAGAACAGACCTTGCAGCTTATCGGTGAAGGTGTGCAGACAATCACAGATATTAATGTTTCTGCAAGGGAACGCTTAAAGGCGGCTGAACTGATCGGCAAGCGGTACGGAATGTTCAAGGATAATCTTGATGTAGGGGGTTCAATCCCGGTTGTAATATCCGGGGGTGATGAACTTGAAGATTAAACAGGCAAAGCAGATTTTCCTTCCTGATTATGTCGGCAAGGGTTACGGTACATTTTGGCGGTGGCGTGGGCGTTATCGTGTTTGTAAGGGAAGCCGTGCAAGCAAGAAATCTAAAACAACCGCCCTTTGGTATATCGTGAACCTGATGAAATACCCGGATGCAAACTTGCTTGTTGTCCGAAAGGTATTCCGAACCCTGAAAGATAGCTGCTTTACTGAATTGAAATGGGCTATCAATCGTTTAGGGGTTGCTGAATTTTGGGAGATCAAGGAAAGCCCCCTTGAAATGACCTATCTTCCAACAGGACAGAAAATATATTTCCGGGGGCTTGATGATCCGCTGAAAGTCACTTCAATAACTGTTGAACACGGCTATTTGTGTTGGATGTGGATTGAAGAAGCGTATGAAATCGGCAATGAAGATGATTTCAATATGCTTGATGAATCAATCCGTGGTGCAATCCCGGCTGAAACAGGGCTGTTCAAACAAATAACCCTGACCTTCAACCCGTGGAATGAACACCATTGGATCAAAGCCCGGTTCTTTGATAACCCGGATGATGAAACCCTTGCAATGACTACCAACTATATGTGTAATGAATGGCTGGATGAAGCTGATAAAAAGGTTTTTGAAACCATGAAGCAGCAGAACCCCCGCCGTTACCGTGTGGCTGGATTGGGTGATTGGGGCATTGTTGAAGGGCTTATCTATGAGAATTGGGAAGAAAAAGCCTTTGATATTGCGGAAATCCGCAAGCTGAAAACCGTTCAATCCGCTTTCGGGCTGGATTTCGGTTATACAAACGATCCTTCCGCTTTCTTTTGCGGCTTGATAGACGAAACCAATAAAACCCTTTGGGTGTTTGATGAAATCTATCAAAAGGGCATGAGCAATGAACGGATAGCGGAAGAAGTAACCAAAGCCGGATATTGCAAAGAGAAAATCCGGGCTGATTCCGCTGAACCAAAGAGCATTGACCGCCTTTATGATTTGGGGCTTTCCCACATTCACAGGGCAAGGAAGGGCAAAGACAGTATAAACAACGGCATTGATTATATTCAGGACTTCCACATTATTGTTCATCCTAAATGTGTGAACTTCATTACTGAAATCAGTAACTACACATGGGATGTTGACAGTAAGACCGGGAAGAAGCTGAATAAACCCATTGATGATTTTAACCACCTGATGGATGCAATGCGTTATGCCCTTGAAGATTTCAGCAAGGGGGCGGCTTTCAGTTTTGAATAATAACACATTAGTAACAAAGAGCCTTGAAAACCGGGTGTTTTCGGGCTTTTGTCTTTATTATACGATATAGAAAGGGGTGAAAAAGGTGTTGAACGGTATTGAAAACGCATTGAACCGGATTTCAAATTTTATGCTGTTCGGGTTCAAGGCAAAGATGAACAACAAAGAATTTCTTGAACAGGAAATCATGCGTTGGAAAGGTTCACCGGAACGGATCATGCAGATCAAGGGGCAACTGTATTATCAGAATGAACATGATATACTTACCCGCAAAAGAACCATGATCGGGGAAGATGGTAAGCTGCAAACCGTTGAAAATCTTCCCAATAACCGCCTGATTGATAATCAGTATGGCAAGATGGTGAACCAAAAAGCAAACTATTTTTTAGGTCAACCCTTTACCATAGAAACAAACAATGAACTATACACCGAACTTCTGAAACAGGTGTTCAATAAGCGGTTTATGAAAACCTTGAAGAATGGCGGCAAAGCAGCCTTGAACCACGGTATTTCATGGCTTTACCCTTATTACACCAAAGACGGGCAATTTTCTTTCCGTCTGTTTCCGGGGTATGAAATCCTTCCAATTTGGCAGGACAGCGAACACACTATTTTGGAAGGGGCTATCAGGCTTTACTTGGTGGCGGGCTATGACGGTATCAAGCCCACAATCATTGAAAAGGTTGAAGTGTTCGATATGCAGGGAATTCATTGTTATATTCTTGATGGCAATGTGCTGATCCCTGATTTGACCGTGTCGGAACAGGATTGTTCCTATGTGATGGCAAACGGGAAGCCCCTGAATTGGGCGAAAATCCCCCTGATCCCGTTGAAGTACAATGAACAGGAAATACCGCTGATTAAGAAGGTGAAATCCCTTCAAGATGGTATCAATGTTATGCTTTCGGACTTTGAAAACAATATGCAGGAAGATGCCCGGAACACAATTCTTGTTCTTAAAAACTATGACGGTACGAATTTAGGGGAATTCAGAAAAAACCTTGCAACCTTCGGTGCGGTGAAGGTTCGCTATGATGGTGAAACCAAAGGCGGGGTTGAAACCCTTGAAATCACCGTAAATGCGGAAAACTACAAGGCTATTTTGGAAATCTTCAAGAAAGCCCTGATTGAAAATGCTATGGGCTATGATGCCAAAGATGATAGGCTTTCCGGCAATCCTAATCAGATGAACATTCAATCAATGTATTCTGATATTGATTTGGATGCTAACGATATGGAAACCGAATTTCAAGCCGCTTTTGAAGAAATCCTTTGGTTTGTCAATGCCCACCTTGCGAACACAGGCAAGGGCAACTTTGAGAATGAGGAAGTAACGGTTATTTTCAACCGGGATATTCTCATTAACGAAAGTGAAGCTATTGATAACTGTTCAAAATCCGTTGGTATTCTTTCGGATGAAACTATCATTGGTATGCACCCGTGGATTGACGATCCACAGAAGGAACTTGAACGGTTGGAAAAGCAGCGGCAAAAGGAACAAGAGGAAATGCAGCAACAGGCTTATAACCCGTTTGCCCCACAAGGCAACCAGCAGCCGAATAAAGAAGGTGATCCGAATGGTAAAAATCAAAAAGATTGATGTTTTACCCGTTACCCTTGAAGTGGAGTATAAGAACCCCATTTTGGGGCGGGTGTTCGCTTTCTTTGCTTGGCTGATGTTGGTGCGGTTCAAAAAGTTCAATCTGACAATGAACAATGAAACAGTTTGCAGCTTTTACCGCCTGATTGTTCCCCGCTTTGTGAAAGGCGGTGGATTGGTTGAAGAATAGCGAATATTGGAAGCTACGGTTTGAACAGCTTGAACAAGCCCAAAACGGGCAGGGTGCAGCCGCCTTTGCTGAAATAGAAAAGCAGTACAAGGAAGCCCAAAAGCAGATTGAAGGGCAAATTGCCCGGTGGTATCAGCGGTTTGCCGATAACAACGGAATTACCCTTGCACAAGCCCGTCAATATCTGAAAGGTGCAGCCCTGAAAGAATTTCAATGGGATGTTCAGGATTATATCAAATACGGGCAGGATAACGCTTTGATGGGCGGCTGGATGAAGGAATTGGAAAATGCTTCTGCAAAGTACCATATTTCAAAGCTGGAAGCCCTGAAAATCCAAACACAGCACAGCCTTGAAGTTATGTTTTCAAAACAGATGGGAACCGTAACCGGGGCAATGGGTGATATATTTGAAAGCGGTTATTATCATACCGCTTACGAACTTCAAAAGGGGTTCAATATCGGTTGGGATATTGCGGGGCTGGATCAATCGCAGATTGAAAAGGTTCTTTCCAAACCGTGGGCGGTTGATGGGAAAAACTTTTCTGAAAGGATTTGGACTAACAAGGAAAAGCTGATTTCGGAACTTCACGGGGAACTTACGCAAAATATCATGCTTGGGGCTGATCCGCAAAAGGCGATTGATTCACTTGCAAAGAAGATGAACACTTCAAAGCAGAATGCCGGGCGGCTGATTATGACAGAAGAAGCCTATTTCAGTTCAGCAGCACAAAGGGATTGTTTCAATGAACTTGATGTTGAACAATATGAAATCGTGGCAACGCTGGATTCCCACACTTCCGATATATGCAGAAGCCTTGACGGAAAGCATTTCCCCATGAAGGATTTTCAAGCCGGAGTTACCGCCCCGCCCTTTCATGTGTATTGCCGTTCAACCACAGTTCCCTATTTTGATGAAGATTTCGGGGATATTGGGGAACGGGCGGCAAGGGAGGAAGAAACGGGCAAAACCTACTATATCCCGGATGATATGAACTATGAGGAATGGAAGCAAGCCTTTGTTGATGGTGGCGATAAATCCGGGTTTGATGTGGTGGATGATGGTTCAGCCCTTCATTACTCACACCACAAAGAGCCTGAACCCACCCCGCCCCCAAAGAAGGAATATCTGACAAAGAAGAAGCTGCAAGCCAAAATTGCGGATGCTGATGTTCAGCTTGAAGATTTGAATATGCAGTTTATGGCTGTTTCCGGTGGTTGGAATTATGATGAAGTTGTAAAGGACTTTGGAAGCCTTGAAGATTTCACTGATGGGGATGATCTTGCAAAGCTGAAATCCCTGAAATCTGATATGGATGCCATTGAAGCCCAAAAAGCGGAATGGCAAGAAAAGCTGAATGAAAAGCTGAAAGCCGAACAGAAGAAAGCCCTTGCAAAGAAGCAGCTTGAACTTGAAGCCCAAAAAGCAGCGGTTCAGCAGCAACTTGACGATTTCGAGATAAAGACCTATTCCGGGATTTGGTACAATAAGGATGTAACAACCGCTGATTGGGAAAGCCTGAACATTGCCGGAAAGAAGCAATACTATGAAGGCAAGTTCATTACTGAAACCGATCCTGACTTGATGAAGAAGTATCAAGACCTTTACAAGCAGCTTGAAGAACTTGATACAGAAGGCAAGAGTTACCACGATATTCAAGCAGAGTTAAAGAAGATTGAACAAGAATTGAAAAAGGTTCAATCCGATTTGCAAAAACTTGATAAAGGTGATATAATAGAAGCAGCAGATGAAGCCTATACACAAGCCCGCAAGGATGCGGCAGTATGGGCGAAAAGCACCAAAGAAGCGGATGATGTGTTGCGTGATGTTTCCGGGCAAGTGTGGAAAGCCGCCCCAAAGGTTGAAAAGGATGCAATATACGAATATACTTCCAGTTATAGCAAGTTCAATGAACCTTTGCGTGGTATTGAATACGGCACAAACGCTGTTAAGGGTGTTGGAAATATTGATTTTGACACCATAGGCACAAGTTACGGGGGGTATAAACCGGGGCAAGTTCGGAAGCAAATTAACGCTATGACTGATATTATTGAAAAATCAACCTATGATTTTGATATATGGTTGCAGCGTGGATGTGATTACCGGGGCATGGATAGTTTCTTTGAAATATCAATGTCCGATTTACAGAACGCTTCACAAGCCGAATTGGAAAAGTTGCTTTTAGGTAAGACTGTTACAGATTATGGCTTTTTCAGTTGCGGTGTTTCCAAAGGTAAAGGCTTTTCGCATAAGCCAATCATTATGAATGTGTATCCCCCAAAGGGTACAAAAATGATGTATGCTGAACCGTTTTCAGCTTTTGGTAATGGTTCAGGGCGTTCATGGGATGGTGTTGCAAAGCAATCTACTTTTGGAAGTGAATCAGAAATCATTTTGCAGCAAGGAACAAGTTTTCGGATAACAAAAGTTGAAAAAACAGGCGGTAAACTGTATGTTGACATTGAAGTTATCTTGCAGAATACCCCGCAAAGGTAGGTGATGAAGGATGGAGAAAAAAACGCTGGAAGAACGCCTTGAAGGTGATATTCTTTCCGACAATACGAAAATTCCAAAGTACGAACAATGTAAAACTTGCCGATTCCGGCGAATGAAGATCGGGGATTCCCTGATTGACGATTACAGAAGAAGCAGTTGTATGATTTTCCCCTATCCTAAAATGAAACCTATACAGTTTTATGATGGTTCGGCAAAATGTGAGTTTTACGAACAAGAAGAGCGGAAATAAGCACTTTTGAAATTAACTTTTCAAGGGTGCTTTTTTCATGCCGTTTTTCAGGGGTACAAATATATCAAGCCCTTTGAAATCGGGGCTATATGCCGATTATATGAGGGCGATTTTTTAGAAAAGGGGTGAATTTGTGGTGAAAATCGGTAATGGCAGTTAGAAAGGATGGTGATCCAATTCTATCTTCCAGCTATGGGTTAAATAGTGCTATCGTCTTTTAAGCGTTGCAGACGGTAAAGAACAAGGTCAAATTTCGTGGTTCGTAACCCACGGTAAAAAACGGAAAATTTGAAAGGTAGGTAAACACTATGAACAAAGAAGATTTGATTGCAATGGGATTAACAGAGGAACAAGCAAAGACGGTTATGGATTCCCTTGATGGGAACTTTGTCACAAAGGCAAGATTCAACGAGATCAACGAGGAAAACAAGACCTTGAAGAAATCTGTTTCTGATAGGGATAAACAGCTTGAGGATTTGAAGAAATCCAGCGGTGACAATGCCGCATTGCAGCAGCAGATTTCCGATTTGCAGAAACAGAACTCCGATCAGCAGAAAGCCCATGATGAAGAACTTGCAAAGTTGAAGCTGGATAACGCTGTTGAAATCGCCCTTTCCGGTGCAAAGGCAAAGAACGGAAAGGCGGTCAAGGCTATGCTGGATATGTCAAAGGTGAAAATGGGTGAAGATGGGAAACTTTCCGGCTTTGATGAACAGATTGAAGCCTTGAAGAAATCCGATTCCTATATGTTTGATGTGGAACAGCAGACACAGCAGCAGTTCACGGGATTTCAGCCGGGGGCTTCTTCCACAGTTCCCAATTCCACAGCAGCGGGATATGAAGCCCGCCTTGCAGATGCCCGAAAGAACAATAACCAATTAGAGGTTATCAAAATCAAACAGGAAGCCGCCGCTGATGGCGTTGTCCTGATGTAAAAATTAAAACGAAAGGTTAAATAAGGTGAAAAATATGCCACAGGTAACAGGTATTGGTACGACTTGGAATTTACCCAACTATGCGGGTGAACTCTTTACAGCCGATCCCACCCAAACCCCGTTTCTTTCTATGATTGGCGGGCTTACGGGTGGCAGACAGACAGATAATTTTGAATTCCCTACCGCAGTTCTTTATGATTTCCCGGAAGCGGCACAGCCGGAGATTTCCGAAAGTGCTTCCGCAACCGCCCCGGCAGCAAGCCACATTGCACGACAGCAGGAAAAGAATGTTGTTCAGATTCATCAGGAAGTGATTGATCTGACCTACGCAAAGCAGAGCAATTCCGGCAGAATGTCCGGGCTGAACACGGCAGGGCAGAACCCGAACCCGGCAGATGAAAAGGCTTGGCAGATTCAGCAGAAGCTGATTAAGATTGCCCGTGATGTGGAATTTTCCTTCATTCGTGGCACTTATCAGATTTCCACGGCGGCGAATGTCGCAAATAAAACCCGTGGTATGCTGGAACTTTGCACTTCCGATGCCGGAACTTCCATTGCGGCGGCGGATGCTGCTTTGAACAAGGCTTTGATGGATCAGCTTTTCCGTGAAATGGCTGATAACGGTGCGTATTTTGGAAACATGGTTCTGTTTTGCGGTGCATATCAGAAGCAGATGATTACCAACCTTTACGCCGATCAGTTCAAGGCGAATATGCAGACTACACAGAATGTAGGCGGCATGAATATCACGGAGATTGAAACCGACTTCTTCAAGATGGGTGTGGTTTGGGATCGCTTCATGCCGAATGATTCCCTTCTGATTGCAGATATGGCACATATCGCCCCGGTATTTCAGGCAGTTCCCGGAAAGGGCGTACTGTTTCAGGAAGATTTGGCAAAAACGGGTGCTTCTGATAAGGTGCAGATTTACGGGCAGATCGGACTTGCACACGGTCCGGCTTTCCTTCACGGTGCTATTACCGGGCTGAAAACGGCGGATTCGGCATAAGAAAGGGTAAGGTGATTGTATGTTCAGAGTAACAAAGAAACCGAAAACCCCTAATATTCTTTGGGATGCTTCCAGCAATCGCCCCCTTTGCAAGTTCGTGAAGGGGGTATTTGAAACCAATGATGAACCCCTTGCCTTTAAGTTGAAGGGTATGGGGTACAAGGTCGAGGGTGAAGCGGATGCAAAGCCCCTTGATGAAATGAAGGTTGAGGAACTGAAAGTCTATGCAGCGGAACACAACATTGATTTGGGTGATGCTGCAAAGAAGGCTGACATTCTGAAAGCCATTCAGGAAGCGGAAGCCAAAGAGTAAAGGCGGTGATCCCAATGCTGGAAATGGTAAAGGAACGGTTAAAATCGTTTGGGTATGAGTTGCAGGAAGGGGATGAATTTGCCCTTACCTTTTCAATTCAGAAGGTGGAAAACACCATAAAGAACGATTGCAACACGCCTTCTATGCCTGATGGCTTGGTGAATATCGCTGTTGATATGGCGGTAGGTGAATTCTTAACGGCAAAGAAAACCTTTTCGCCGGATAGCATTGCAGGGCTTGATTTAGATATGGCGGTGAAGCAGATACAAACGGGTGATACCAACACAGTATTTGCAACCGGGGAAGGAAGTTCAACCCCTGAACAGAGATTGAACGCTTTCTTGAACTATCTTCTGACTTATGGCAGGGATGAATTTTCTTGCTATCGAAAAATCAGATGGTGAACGGACTGACCGCCGCACAAAAAGCGGCAAGGAAAGCGATTGAAAGCACCTATTCAGGTGTTTGCACCGTTATTGAACGCCGGGATGTGAGGGACGAAAGAACCAAAATCACCCGGAAGAATGAAGAAGTTCCCGTTGTCGAAAATCAGCCTTGCAAGCTATCCTTTGAGAAACTGAACGCCGTTGTTCAGACCGACACAGCGGCAAAGCTAACACAAGGCACAAAGCTATTCATAGCACCGGAAATCAAAATAAAACCCGGATCAAAAATCATTGTGGAACAGAACGGCACAACAACCGAATATTCCGCAAGTGGTGAACCCGCCGTTTACTTTTCCCATAGTGAATATATGCTTGAACTGTTCAAGGGGTGGGCGTAATGGCGAACATGGGCGGGTTTTCGGTAGCTGGAATGAAGAAGCTGCAAAAGCAGTTGAACAAAATTCAGCAAGGCAATGTTGAAGCCTTCATTGATGCTTGTGCAAAAGAACTTGCCGCCCGCCTATTGGCAAAAGTTATCAAGCGTACACCCGTGGGGCAATACCCCGCAAGTTCAGGTAAAAAAGGCGGTACACTTCGCCGGGGCTGGACTTCAAAAACCCATGAAGAAGCGGAAAGCGGGGAAAAAGCAAATGCGAAAGCATACGCTGATTCCCTTACAATCCACCATTACGGAAACACCCTTGTTATTGAGATAGTGAACCCGGTTGAATATGCTTCCTATGTGGAGTATGGACACCGAACAGCTAATCATAAAGGGTGGGTTCAAGGGCGGTTCATGCTTACGATTTCGGAACAGGAAATACAGAATATAGCCCCGAAAGTGCTTGAAAGCAAAATCAAAAAGTTTATAGGGGAGTGCTTGAAATGATAAATTCCATAATTGAATCAATCAGCATTTCCTTAAATGCTGAATTTGGTGATGAATACACCACATATACAGAATCGGTTGAACAGGGTTTGAACGAACCTTGTTTTTTTGCGTTCTGCATTAACCCCACAGACCGTGTATTTCTTGGAAAGCGGTATTTCAGGGAAAACCAATTCTGCATACAATACTTCCCCGCTGATAAAGACCGGGCAAAAGAGGAATGTAATGCAGTTGCCGAAAGGCTTTTTTCATGCCTTGAATATATCACCGTTACCGGGGATTTGGTGCGTGGTACGAAAATGAAATATGAAGTAGTGGATGGGGTTTTGAACTTCTTTGTAAACTATGATCTGTTCGTTTACAAGGTTGCTGATTCTATCCCTATGGAAGATTTGTCACAAGATGTTACCGTGAAAGGATAAGGTGATGTGAATGGCGGTAAAAAATTCCAATAAACCCGCTGCAAGCGAACCTGAAAAAATTGAAAAGTTATTTTCAAAAGAACAGTTGCTTGCGGCTGAACGCTTTCAGGAAAGGAAGGATATTGTAAATGCCCTTCTTTCCCCTGATAAGCAATACACGGTTGAAACTGTGGAACAGATGATTGAAAAATACATGAAAGGACAGGTGAAATAACATGGCTTTAGGCGGTGGAACTTTTGTTACACAGAATAAAGAATTGCCGGGTACGTATATCAACTTCATTTCGGCAGCTTCCGCAAGTGCTACGCTTTCCGAAAGAGGTATTGCGACAATGCCCCTTGAATTGGATTGGGGCATTGATGGTGAAGTGTTTGAAGTAACCAACGGCGATTTCCAAAAGAACAGCCTGAAAATTTTTGGGTACGATTACACCCACGACAAGTTGAAGGGGCTTCGTGATCTGTTCCTGAACACGAAAACCCTTTATGCGTACAAGTTGACTTCCGGGGGAACAAAGGCGGCAAATGCCTATGCAGAAGCCCTTTATTGTGGGGTGCGTGGCAATGATCTGAAAATTGCAATTCAGACAAATGCTGATGATGATTCCCTTTTTGATGTCAAAACCGTACTTGATACGGTGGTTGTGGATGAACAGACCGTTGCAAAGGCGGCTGATCTGACTGATAACAGCTTTGTGAAGTTTAAGACTTCCGCAACGCTGGCACTTACGGCTGCAACCCCGTTGACGGGCGGCGAGAATGGCACGGTTGACGGAACAGCTTATCAGACCTATCTTGATAAGATTGAATCCTACACCTACAACACTATGGGCGTTGTGGTTACGGACGATACCACAAAGGGGCTTTTTGCTTCCTTTGTCAAACGTTTGCGTGATGAAATGGGTATCAAATTCCAGCTTGTACTTTACAATAAGGCGGCTGACTATTACGGCACTATCAGCGTAAAGAACAGGGTGCTTGATGATGGTTGGAGTGAAGCAAGCCTTGTGTATTGGGTAACGGGCGTTTCCGCTGGTTGCGAGGTAAACAAGAGCAATCAGAACAAGATTTACAACGGTGAATTCACCGTTTTTGCCGATTACACGCAGAATGAGTTGAAGAAGGCAATCAAAGCCGGGGAATTCACGCTGCATAAGGTCGGCACTGATATTCGTGTATTGGAAGATATTAACACAATGGTTACTACTTCCGATACACAGGGCGATATTTTCAAGGACAATCAGACCGTGCGTGTGATGGATCAGATCGCAAATGATATTGCGGTACTGTTCAACACAAAGTATTTGGGCGTTGTTCCCAATGATGCAGCGGGCAGAATTTCCCTTTGGTCGGATATTGTGAAGCACCATGAACAGTTGCAGGAAATCAGAGCGATTGAAAATTTCGCTGATTCTGATGTGACCGTGGAACAGGGCAACACAAAGAAATCTGTTGTGGTTACTGACCTTGTAACGGTTGTAAATGCTATGAGCAAGCTATATATGACCGTTACCGTGGCATAAGAAAGGGGTGAAAGAAAATGAATGGCAATGTAGTTATGAAAGCCAAAGATACCGTGTTTGCGGCTTTGGCTGAATGTTTCGTTACTATCGGCACACGCCGCTATAACTTCATGCAGGCTATCAACCTTGAAGCAAAATTCGAGAAGAACAAAACGGAAGTTCCCATTCTTGGCAAGACGGGCAAGGGAAACAAGGCTTCCGGCTGGAAAGGTACGGGTTCGGCAACCTTCCACTACAACACTTCTATTTTCCGTCAAATGATGATCCAGTACAAGGACACTGGGGAAGATATTTATTTTGAAATTCAGATTTCAAATGAAGATCCCACTTCCGGGGCAGGGCGGCAGACTATGATTCTTATGGATTGCAACATTGACGGCGGTGTGCTGGCAAAGTTCGATGCAGACGGTGAATATCTTGATGAAGATATGGATTTCACTTTTGAAGATTTCAAGATGCCGGAAGCCTTCAAAGACCTTGAAGGATTTCTTACCAACTAACAACCAATGGACGGGTTAAAACCCCTTGTGTGCGGCTTATATAAGCCCATATAAGGGGTTTTACCTATTCAGCGATAAACAATGAAAGGAAGATGTAAAATGTCTAAATTCGCTAAATTTATGAAGTCTAACAAAACCGTGAAAGAGAACGGTTTTTACCCGGCAACAAAATCCCTTTGTGACGAAAAGGGCAACCCCCTTGAATGGGAGTTCAAGCACATTACTTCAAAGGAAAATGAGGAAATCAGGGAAGGTTGCACGATTGATATTCCCGTTACGGGCAAGCCGAATATGTACCGCCCGAAACTGAAAACCGGGCTTTACATTCAGCGTATGATTGCGGCTTCCGTGGTTATGCCTGATTTGTTCGATTCTGAATTGCAGGACAGCTACGGCGTGAAAACCCCGGAAGATTTGCTGCTTGCAATGGTGGACGATCCCGGCGAATATAACGATTTGGCGGCTTTCGTTCAAAAATTTCAGGGCTTTAATGTTTCCTTTGAGGATAAGGTGAATGAAGCAAAAAACTAATTGAAGAAGGGGATTGGGAAGCGAATTTCGCTTACTATGCCCTTCTTAAACTTCATATATTGCCTTCTGTTTTCCTTGCAATGGATGAACAGGAAAAGGCTTTCACCGTTGCGGCAATCAAGGTGAAAATTGAAGCTGACAAGAAAGAGAAAAAACGGATTGAAAGTAAATCCAAAAAGAAAGGTAGGTGATCCGCATGGCTACAATCAGAACAGCGATTGAATTACAAGACAACTTCACGGGGGTTTTGTATCAGGTTATCAATTCCGTAAATTTGGGGCTTTCCGCTATGGAAGATTTGCACCAAACCATGAACAGCCCCGTTGATACGGCTTCCATTGAAGCGGCAAGAGATTCAATCAATCAGGCTACTATTGCGGTTCAACAGTTGGATGCAGCTATGCAGGGGCTTGAAACCCCCGCTACTGAAACACCTACCGCCCCGACAAATTCAGCCCCGGTTGTGCTTCCGGTGCAGCCTGATGTTCCTGATCCATTGGTGGATCAGCCCGCCCCTGTTGATTTGCCTGTTGAACCGGAACAGCCTGAACCCGTTCAAGTTCCGGTTCATTGGCAATCTGACAATATGGAAGTATTCACTTCAACGGGCGTTGAACGCTTTGAACAGGAAGTTCAGAGTGCAAACAATATGTTGAACACTTTGAACCAAACACAAAGCAGAATTGCAGCACAAGCGGCACAAACAGATTTGTTCCCGGATAACGCTATTGCCGATATGAACAATATGCAAAACCGCTTGCAAGCGATTCAGCAGAGAATTCAAACAATCGAAAGTAACCCCCTGAATATGGGTACTGATACCGCAAATGCGGAATTGGAACAGCTACGGGAGCAGTTAGATCAGGCAGTTCAGGAACAGCAGAATTTGAACCGTGCTGTTGACAATATGGATGTTGAAGCAGCCAATCAAGCCTATTTGCGGTTATCGCAGACGGTAGGCAATACTGAAAGATATATCCGGGATAATGTTGACGAACAAGGGCGGTTCAATCGTGAAATTGAAGAAGGCACAAATGAAGCAAATTCCCTGATGCAGACAATTAAAGGGGCGGTTGCGGCTTATGCTACAATTCAAACCCTTTCAGCGGCGTTGAACTTATCCGATCAGTTGACTACTACAACCGCCCGCATGAATTTGATGAATGACGGATTGCAAACCACACAGGACTTGCAGAACATGATTTATCTTTCAGCGGAACGGGCAAGGGGCAGCTATCAGGCAACCGCTGATGCCGTTTCCAAACTTGGACTTATGGCGGGTGATGCGTTTGGAAGTTCGCAGGAAATCATTGCCTTCATGGAACAAATAAACAAGCAGTTCACCATTGCCGGAACAGAAGCGGCGGGCGTGGATGCCGCTATGTTGCAGCTTACGCAAGCAATGGCTTCCGGAGTGCTTCGTGGTGAAGAATTGAACAGTATCTTTGAACAAGCCCCCACAATTATTCAGAGCATAGCAGATTACCTTGATGTTCCTATCGGTTCAATCCGTGAAATGGCAGCGGAAGGGCAAATTACCGCCGATATTGTAAAAGCGGCTGTGTTTGCGGCGGCTGATGAAACCAATGCAAAATTTGAAAGTATGCCGAAAACCTTTTCGCAGGTTTGGACTTCTTTTCAGAATACCGCTTTGATGGCATTTCAGCCCGTTCTTCAAAGAATGAATGAGATTGCCAATAGTGAAGCCTTCCAAACCTTTGTAAATAACGCTATTGAAGGGCTTTCAATGGTGGCGGGGGTTGCCCTTGAAATCTTTGATTTGCTTGTGGGCGTTGCGGGGTTGGTAGCTGAAAATTGGTCGTGGCTATCCCCTATCATTTACGGTGTAGCAGCCGCCCTTGCGGTTTACTATGGCTGGCAGTTGGCAGTAAACGCTATTAGTGCAATCAGCAAGGGAATTCATATTGCAATGGCGGTTGCACAGATGATTCATGCAGCAGCAACGGGGGCTTTAACAGCCGCCACAGCAGCGGAAATTGCAGCACAGAACGGCTTGAACGCCGCTTTGTACGCTTGCCCTATCGTGTGGATTATCGTTCTTATAATCGCCCTGATTGCCCTGTTCTATGCAGCGGTGGCGGCGGTGAATAAATTCGCCGGAACTTCCGTTTCCGCAACGGGTATTATTTGCGGGGCGTTCATGGTTGCCCTTGCTTTCATAGGCAATATCTTTGTTGCCTTGTGGAATTTGGTTGTTGATGTGTTCGTGCTGATTTATAACCTTGTGGCAACCGTGGCAAATTTTATCGGCAATGTGTTTACCGATCCTATCGGGGCAGTTTGCCGATTGTTCTTTGATTTGGCTGATACCGTGCTTGGAATTCTTCAAGCGTTGGCTTCGGCTATTGATGCAATCTTCGGTTCAGACCTTGCAGGAAGTGTTCAGGGTTGGCGTGATTCTCTTGGCGGTTGGGTAGATGATACCTTCGGCAAGGGTGATGAAGTCATGGCGAAAATGAACGCTGACGATATGAAACTTGGGCGGTTTGAATACGGGGAAGCGTGGAATGCAGGATATTCCTTCGGTGAAGGTATAGATCAAAGCATTGCAAATTTCGATCCTTCCAGCTTGTTTGATACCAATGTACCCGGTGCGGATGATTACGCAAATTTGGGGAATTACGGTTCAGGTATTGGGGGAATTGGAAGCGGTGTTGATGATATCGCCGGGAACACCGGAAAAATCGCTGACAGCATGGATATTACAGAAGAAGATTTGAAATATCTTCGTGATATTGCAGAGCAGGAAGCGGTGAACAGATTTACAACCGCTGAAATCACCATTGAACAGACAAACCACAACACCGTTTCCGGTAAAATGGATTTGGATGGTATTGTTTCAGGGTTGACGGATGCCGCAAATGAAGCGGTTGATAAAATTGCGGAAGGGGTGCATGAATAATGAGTAAAAGCGGATATGATTTCTACTTGAAAAAATGCTTGTTACCAATCGCCCCGGAAAAGCTGCAAGTGAAAATCAACAATGCGAATGATACGCTTACCCTGATAAATGAAGGGGAAATCAATATTTTGAAAACCCCTGAACTTACGGATATTGAATTTGAATGTAGGATTCCACAAGTGAAATATCCGTTTGCAACCTATAAATCAGGGTTCAAAATGGCTTCTTATTTTCTTGATTACTTTGAAAGTTTGAAAGCGGATAAGAAGCCCTTTCAATTTATCGTTTCCCGAACTTTGCCGAATGGGAAGGTTCTGTTTTCAACCAACATGAAGGTATCAATGGAAGATTACAGAATCACCGAACAGGCGAAAGATGGTTTTGATTTGATAGTGAAAATCAAATTGAAGCAATACCGGGATTATGGAACAAAAACCGTAAATATCAAGATCGCTGCTTCCAAACCTAAAGCAAAGGTTGAAAAGCAAAGACCAGCCGATCCCCCGGCACAAAAAAGTTATAAAGTGGGCGATATAGTGAATTTCCACGGCGGCACACACTATTATAGTTCCTATCCGGGGGCAAAGGGTTATTCCGCAAGGGCGGGAAAAGCAAAGATCACGATTGCAAACGGTTCAGGCAAAGCCCACCCGTGGCATTTGATACACACCGATTCCGGTTCAAATGTTTATGGGTGGGTTGATGATGGAACATTTGATTAAGGGGGTGTGAAGATTGAATGTTGAACTTCTGATTTCCGATCCTTCCGGTACAAAAGCCTATATTCCGATTGTGGAAGAAGGTATTGAATGGAGTACCGAAAGAAGAAGCACCCCCGGCAAGCTGACCTTCAAACTTGTAAAAGATTCCATTATCAATTTTCAGGAAGGGGCGGCGGTTCGCCTGAAAGTTGATGGAAAGCCCGTTTTCTTTGGATTTGTGTTCAGCAAAAAGCGGGATAAGGATCAGATTATAGAAGTGACCGCCTACGATCAATTAAGATACCTGAATAATAAAGATACCTATGTTTATGAGAACAAAACCGCTTCACAGTTCATTCAAATGCTGGCAGCGGATTTTTCTTTGAATACGGGAACTTTGGAAGACACCGGGTTTGTGATTGCTTCACGGGTGGAAGATAACACTTCCCTATTTGACATGATAGAAAATGCCCTTGATTTGACCTTGCAGAACAGCAAAGAAATGTTCGTACTGTTTGACGATTTCGGCAAGCTGACCTTGAAAAACATTTCTTCAATGTATGTGGGCGAACCGGGGGCTTACCTGATGATTGATGAAGAAACTGGGGAAAATTTTGAATACACTTCCAGCATTGACAGCGACACTTACAACAAGGTGAAGCTGACCTATGACAATGAGGACACCGGAAAGCGGGAAGTTTACATTGCACAGGATTCAAGCCACATGAACGCATGGGGTGTATTACAGTATTTTGACACGCTGCAAAAAGGCGAAAACGGGCAAGCAAAAGCGGATGCCCTGTTGAAGCTATACAACAGCAAAACAAGAAATCTGAAAATCACAAATGCAATCGGTGATACACGGGTTAGAGCCGGAAGCATGGTTGTGATAAATCTTGCTTTGGGTGATACCAATGTAAAGAATTTTATGTTGGTTGAAAAGGTAAAACACACCTTTAAGCTGGATGAACACTTTATGGATTTAACACTTCGAGGGGGTGAATTTATTGCCTGATGCAGTTGAATTGATGAAAACAATCAAACGGGCGGCGTTGGATGCGGTAAAGGCTTCAAAGCCCGTTGAAGTCTGTTTCGGAAAGGTAACAAGTGCTTCCCCCTTGAAAATCCTTGTGGAACAGAAATTGCCTTTGGGTAAAGGGCACCTTATTCTTACCCGGAATGTTACCGATTTTGTAACAGAAGTAACCGTTAATTGGAATACAGAGGACAAAGGCGGGGGCAGCGGGTACGCAAGCTATGAAACCCATAAACACCCTATCAAGGGTAGGAAGAAAATCACCGTACATAATGGGTTGGTTGTCGGTGATGAAGTGATTCTTATCCGGCAGCAGGGCGGGCAAAAATATATTGTGGTGGATAGAATCGGATGATACCTTCAACCACAGCCTTTCTTGAACAGGATTTTGAAATCACTGAACAACCAACCCATACCTACAAAATGAATCTTGAAAGCAATCTGATCCGGGGCTATACAGACGGACAGGAAGCAATGAAACAGGCAATATATAAAATCCTGAACACGGAACGATACCAATATGTTATGTATTCGTGGAATTATGGGATTGAATTGCTTGATTTATACGGTGAACCTGTTTCTTATGTTTGCCCTGAATTGGAACGCAGAATCAGGGAAGCCCTAACATGGGATGATAGAATTCAGACCGTGGATAATTTTGAATTTAACATTTCAAAAAAGGGTGAAATCCTTGTAACTTTTACCGCACATACCGTTTTCGGTGATGTGGTTGCTGAAAAGGTGGTGAATTTCTAAATGTATGATGTAACTTATCGTGAAATCCTTGAACGGATGCTTGCAAGAGTATCTGACAAGTTCGACAAGCGGGAAGGTTCAGTTATCTTTGACACCCATTCCCCCACGGCGATTGAATTGGAATTGCTTTATGTAGAGTTGAACACCCTGATTGCGGAAGCATACGGGGATAGTGCTTCAAGGGAATATCTTATCAGGCGTTGCAAAGAAAGAGGAATTACCCCTTATGAAGCAACCAACGCTGTTTTGAAGGGTGAATTCACACCCACAAACATTGATGTTACCGGACAGCGGTTCAATATCGGTTCAATGAATTTCATTGCAACTGAAAAAATTGCTGACGGGGAATATCAGATGCAATGTGAAACCCCCGGAGTTGTCGGAAATCAGCAGTTGGGAACTATGATCCCGATTGAGTATATACAAGGGCTTGAAACCGCTGAACTTACGGATGTTCTTATTCCCGGTGAGGATGAAGAAGATACGGAAGATTTGCGAACCCGCTATTTTAACAGCTTCAACGAAAAGGCTTTCGGCGGCAATGTTCAAGATTACCTTGAAAAAACAAACGCTATTCCGGGCGTTGGAAGTACCAAAGTAACAAGGGTTTGGAACAACGATCTTCGCCCCGCTGAAATGATACCTTCCGCAGCAGTCAAGGCATGGTATGAAACAATCAAGCCCACTTTAAGCGGTGAACCCGCTGCATGGCTTGAAACCGTGTATAATGCAGCGTTGAACAAAAAATTGACAACCGGGGGAACGGTGCTTTTAACAATCCTGAATTCAGATTTTGGGGTTGCTTCTGATACGCTGATTAAGGCGGTGCAGCAAGTAATTGATCCTGACGAATACGCCGGGGAAGGTTACGGGGTTGCCCCTATCGGTCATGTTGTGAATGTGCAAAGTGCGATAAATCGTGAAGTTACCGTAAAAACCAACATTACCTTTGATGTTGGCTATGGTTGGTCGAACCTTCAAAGTTCAATCAATGAAGTAATTTCAAACTATCTGCTTGAACTTCGTAAATCGTGGGCTGATTCGCCTTATTTGGTGGTTCGTATCAGTCAAATTGAAACCCGCCTTTTGGGTATCAAGGGAATTGTGGATATTGACAGCACCAAAATAAACGGGGCTTCTGATAACCTGACTTTGGGAAAATATGAAATCCCCGTGTTTAAGGGGGCGAGTGCATGACAAAAACAGTTGACCTTGTTTCCTACTTACCCCCGTTCATGGCTGACTTCAAGGAGATTTCCGTAACTTTGGAAGCGGAAAACCCTGAATTTGTGCTTGTGTGGAAAGCCGCTGACAGGGTTCTTCAAAATGAATTCATTGAATCGGCTGATGAATACGGAATATCAAGGTTTGAAAAAATCTTGAACATTTTACCTTCAACAGAAGATACCCTTGAAAGCCGCCGTGCAAGAGTTCAAGCCCGGTGGTTTAATACTATCCCCTACACCATGAAAGCCTTCCTTGCAAAGCTGGAAGCCCTATGTGGGGATTCTGATTTTACGGTTACAAAAGAATATGACAAGTACACGGTTAGAATTCTGACAAACCTTGAATTGTTCGGGCAAGTTGATGAATTGGAACATATCATTGAAGGAATGATGCCGTGTAACATGATTGTTATTTCCGTGAATGAAATTCCTTGTGGTGCAAAAGGCTTTGCCTTTATTGCCGGGGGAGTTTGTTCGGTGGAAACCTTCTTTATCACCAATGATGAACAGATTCACCGGGTTATCAGCGGCGGGGCAGCTTTCAGGGGTGGAACGGTACACACCGCCCAATATTTTATTACCAATGACAGCAAGGAAAATATTGCAGTCGGCGGTTTGGCAGCACACGGCGGCGGGGCGGTAAATACCGCAACCGTGATTATTACAAATGATTTCAATGAACAGTTCAACATAAGCGGTGAAAATTCAGTTGGTTCAGGCGTGGTTGCTTCTGAATTCATTGAAATAAAACAATAAGAAAGGATTGAAAGAACATGGCAGAATTTTCAAAGTTGGTGATAACCAACAAAGGGCAAGCGTTGCTTGCAAAAATGATAGCGGGAAGCGGCAACATTGAGTTTACCAAAATTTCAGCTTCCAGCACCGCATACACGGATGCACAGCTTGAAGGGCTGACTTCCCTTTCCAATGTGAAGCAAACAAGCCTGATTTCCAAAGTTACCCGCACAAATGAGGTTGCAATCAAGGTTGAAGCCGCCTTCACAAATACCGAACTGACAGCGGGGTATTACATGAAGGCTTTGGGCTTGTATGCCGTTGATCCTGATGTGGGTGAAATTCTCTATGCCGTAACAAGGGAAACTTCCGGGAATTGCTATATGCCCGCCTATAATGGTATTACTGTTTCGGGGGCGTATGTGCAGCTTGTAACCACGGTTGGAAACGCTGAAAATGTTTCCCTTGAAGTGGATCAGGCGGCGGTTGCTACAATCGGGGATATTCAGGATTTGCAAAGACAGATTGCAGACCTTGAAGCCTTTATCGGCTATTCCGCTGATGATATTTATGGCGTGGAAGTGGACTTTGTAAACAAGAGATTTACCCGCCTTTCCGGGGCGGTAAACCGTACACCGGGGGAAGGATTTGATTCAATCAATGCCTTTGGTGGGCGTAAACGCTGCAATGTTGCGGATGATGGAACAGTAACCGCCTATTATAGGGATGCCAATTACACCACAACCGGGAAGAATTCAGCCGGAACAAAGGTTCAGGTGATGGTTGAACAGCCTAAATTCTATTACAAGGTTGTTCCTATGGTGATTGAAAAGGGCGTGAAGGGAACGAAAATCCGCAAAGCCCGCTATTATGTTTCGGACACCCTGAAACCCGGCTTCAAGGTTCACCCCGCCTTTGTGGAAAATGGCAATGTCAACCCGTACATTTACCTTGCAGCCTTTGAAGGTTCGTTGTTTGACACTTCTGCAAACGCCTATATTTTGGATGATGCACAAGTGGCAGATTTCGCCGCTGATGTGCTTTGCAGCATTGCAAACGCAAAGCCTATTTCCGGTTTAACCCAAAACCTGACGAGAGCGAACACCCGAAAGCTGGCACAAATGAGGGGTGCAGGATGGGAACAGGCGTATGCTGCAACAATCGCCGCTTCACAGCTTTTGATGCTGATTGAATATGCTTCTTTCGATATGCAAAAAGTGATTGGCAACGGCGTTACCAACAAAACAGATGATAGCAGCACTTCCATGACGGAGATCACCGGGGCAACCGTGAATTTGGGTAACGCTTCCGGTTCTGTTACCAATGTCAACGGTTACAACATTGTTTCCTATCGTGGTGAAGAAAACATTTGGGGTAACATTTGGGCTTGGATTGACGGTATGAACGAGGAAAACCCCACCCCATTTGAAGAAGGGCAAGTTGGAACGCTTTATGTTGCGGATCACGGCTTTGTTGACGATAGCAAAGCAAGCCCTTACAAGAACACCGGAATTCACCCGTGCTATGGCGGCGGTTATATTTCCGCTTTTGGCTATTCGGAAGAATATGATTGGTTGTTCATTCCGGTTGAACACACAGGCAATTCCACCCTTCCCGTTGGTGATTATGTGTGGAATTCTTATCCCGGTTGGAGGGTTGCTAGGTTGGGCGGTAAATGGGCTGACGGTTCTGGTGCGGGGGCTTTCTGTTGGCATCTGAATAATGCTTCTTCTACTCGTTATCGGGATATCGGCGGGCGGTTGGTGTATGTACCTTCCAAAAAGGAAGCCGCTTAACACCGTTGAACAAACATTGAAAAATTGAATATATCGGTTGTTCGGGGAGTTTTGTTGTTTCTACCGATAAACAGGAAAAAAGCTAATTCTAATCCCAGTTGGAAGGTTACTAAATTAGGCAGTAAATGGAATAACAGTTCTAATGCAGGAGCTTTCTATTGGAATCTGAATAATGCTTCTTCTAATCGTAATCGGAATATCAGCAGGCAGTTAGTAAATGCACGAAAACACCGCCCTTGAAATATAGGGCGGTGTTTTCAGATAAATCTGTATTCCTGAATGACCGTGCCACAGGCAGAACAGACAGCCCCCGAAAGGGGGAAGTTAAAAATAAAATTTGGTCGTGTTGGTAGACTTTGAAAATTAACTTTCAAAGGTTGAAGATTCGGCTGATGTGCATACAAAAGGAACATTCAACAATATGAAGCGTTACGGTAATCTATATGAACAGATTTATTCTATGGATAACCTACGCAAAGCACACCAAAACGCACGGAAGGGAAAGGGATGGTATGAGGAAGTAAAAGCGGTTGATGCAGATGTTGAAGGCTATTTGAAACGCCTTCAAGAAATGCTTATCAATCACACCTACCAAACTTCACCTTACGAAAAATTTCTCAAGCATGACAGCGGCAAAGACCGGGAAATTTTCAAACTACCCTACTTCCCGGATCGTATTTGTCAATGGGCGATTTTGCAAGTCATTGAACCGTATTTAATGCGGCACATGACAAAGAACACCTATTCAGCGTTACCCAAAAGAGGAATTCACGCAGCGTTGCATGATGTTCAAGATGCAATGTGGAAAGATGTTCCGAATTGCCAATATTACTTGAAGCTGGATGTAAGGCATTATTACCCTTCAATAAATCACGATATTTTGAAAGCAAAGTTCAGACGGCTTTTCAAAGATGGTGAATTGCTTTGGTTGTTGGATGAAATCATAGATAGCATTTGCACCGCTAACATTGAAGATATTCGTGATCTCTGGTTCTTGGATGAAGATGTTGATGAAGAAACCGGAATACCGATAGGGAACTACCTTTCCCAATATTGCGGAAACTTCTATCTTTCTGATTTTGACCATTGGATCAAGGAAGAAAAGCGGGTGAAGCACTACTTCCGTTACATGGATGATATTGTGATTTTCGGCAACAGCAAAGAAGAACTTCATGCCCTGAAACGGGAAATTGATGTTTATTTCATGCGGGAATTACGGTTGACTATCAAGGGGAATTGGCAAGTGTTCCCTTCCTATGTGCGGGGTGTTGATTTTGTCGGTTATCGAACCTTCCTGAATTATACATTGCTTCGCAAGAGCAGTTGCACCAACTTCAAGAAAAAGATGGTAGCAATCAGGGAGAAAACAGCAAGCGGGCAAATGATGAACTATTCTGAATGGTGTTCCGTAAATTCCTATAAGGGATGGCTAAAGCATTGTGACAGTTACCGCTTGCGGAAAAAGTACATTGCACCAATTCAAGACGATGCAGACCGATATTATCGGGATGTTGTCAAAACCAAAAAATATAAAAGAAAGGCGGCGTAAAGCATGGTTGACTATGGCAGAGTAAGAAGCACCGTCAAACCTGAACCCATTGTGATTGATGAATTCAGCGTTTGGCAGCACACCAACATTCAGGAAATTTCTGAAAATGTCGGTGAAGAAAATGAATTCGTGGGCTATGAATTCAACATGGTTCAGTACAGCAAGGACGAATTCATTTTGCAGCAAGCAGCCCAAAGTGCAGAGTTGGGCGAACTGATGAATACGATTTTGGGGGTGAATGAATAATGATGACGCATGAAGAAAAAATGCAATCGGCGGCTGATTTGGGCTTGAAATTGCGAACCTTCCTTGATTCAATCAAAGTTCCTGAAAAGCCTGAACTTCCTGATAAGGTGGGGTATAAGTGGCAGCTTGCTTACACTTTAGGAAGTGATGCTTTCGCTTGGAAATCCGTTCCTGATCCTGATGCAAAGGGTACGCAGGAAAACCCCTTTGATTGGATTTCGGGCATGGCTACAATGGTTAATGCGTGGTATGTGTATGAGGGGAACACCTATGTTTGTATTCAGGCAGGCAACCCCACAGAAATCACAGAGACCGCATATTTCGAGAGAATGTAAAACCCCTAACAGAATATCAAACACAGAGCAAAAGCCCTTATATGAGGTTTATATAAAGCCTTGTATAAGGGTTTTGCTATAAATCAAACACAGAAAGGAAGAACGAAAAAATGAAAGAAGGAATTTGTACGGGAATCGGAGTTGTCGGAAGTGTGATTGCTTCCCTTTTTGGTGGGTGGGATGCCGCCCTTATTACCCTGATGATTTTCATGGGAATTGATTATCTGACCGGGCTTATTGTGGCGGGCGTATTCCATAAATCCGAAAAGACGGAAAACGGAACACTTGAAAGCCGTGCCGGATGGAAGGGGCTTTGCAGAAAAGGCGTTACCCTTCTTGTGGTGCTTGTGGCTTGCCGCCTTGATGTGGTAATGGGTTCTAATTTTATCCGTGATGCGGTTGTGATTGCCTTCATTGCGAATGAAACGATTTCCATTATCGAAAATGCGGGGCTGATGGGTGTGCCTATCCCTTCGGTTATCGTCAAGGCTATTGAAGTTTTGAAGAAACAGGCAGAAAGTGAGGATAAAGAAAATGAGTAATTCAGGATTGGTTGTATATACCAAACTTTCACCGAACCATTCCGGGCAGCGTACACACAGCATTGACCGGATCACCCCCCATTGTGTGGTGGGGCAGCTTACTTGTGAATCAATTTGTGGGTGCTTTACAAGCCCGCAGCGACAAGCAAGCTGCAACTATGGTATTGGTACAGATGGGCGAATTTCCCTTTGTGTAGAGGAAAAAAACCGTTCTTGGTGTTCTTCCAGCAATGCCAACGATCAGCGGGCGGTTACAATCGAATGTTCTTCTGACAAAACCGCCCCCTATGCAATGACGGATGCGGTATATGCCGCCCTGATTGACCTTTGCACCGATATTTGCAAGCGTAACGGCAAAAGTAAATTGCTTTGGTTCGGGGATAAAAACAAAACCCTTGCCTATGAGCCGAAAGCGGATGAAATGATTATCACCGTTCACCGCTGGTTTGCAAATAAGAGTTGCCCCGGCGATTGGCTTTATAATCGTTTGGGCGATCTTGCGGCAAAGGTTACTTCCCGTTTGGGTGGTTCACAGCCGCAGCCTTCCGGCACTCTTTACAGAGTACAGACCGGGGCATACAAGCAGAAGGCAAACGCTGATGCACAGCTTGCAAAGGTAAAGGCAGCGGGCTTTGATACTTACATGGTTCAGGCGGGCGGCTATTACAAAATTCAGGTTGGGGCGTATAGTAAGAAAGCAAATGCTGATGCTATGGCGGCAAAGCTGAAAGCAGCCGGATTTGATACCTATATCACCACCGAACAGGGAAAGCCTGTTTCTTCCGGTGGATCAGCAACGACTTCCCTTGCGGTTGGCGATAAGGTGAAGCTGACTTCCAATGCCCCGGTATATGGCAGCAGCACAAAATTTCAGAGTTGGGTATATTCTTCAACCCTTTATGTGTGTGAAATCAGCGGCAACAGAGTTGTGATTTCTACACAGAAAACCGGGGCAGTTACCGGGGCAGTTGACAAGAAATATCTAACAAAAATCTGATACTAATTTGTTACTAATTGCCCCCTATTTCGCCCGCTTTGCACCGCATTATATATTGAACAACCCTGAAAATATCGGGGTTTTCAGCGGTTGTAAAACGGGCTGAATTATGGTATACTACTACATCTTAAGTATTCTGAGAATCTATAATATGGAGTGGAGATGA
>ENA-OROZ01000255-OROZ01000255.1-human-gut-metagenome-genome-assembly--contig:-NODE-255-length-64154-cov-9.956770_pt1 | contig 64154 bp, 51 predicted proteins | sample MGYA00242138_ERZ509066 | MGnify/ENA primary metagenome ERZ509066 (study PRJEB26280, sample SAMEA2338691) | human gut metagenome | biome: human gut; feature: human-associated habitat; material: faeces... | reverse complement strand
TCTCTGTCGCGTCAACGAGTTATATCTTATCAAACGGTTCGACGTTTGTCAACACCTTTTTTCATATTTTTTGATTTTTTTCAAAAAACTGATTTTATCGGATTTTTCTGAGAATAAAGCAAAGAATTTCCCACTGCACATTTATGCAGTAGGAAATTCCTTTGCCATACCTTCCTATTTTTCAAATCTCCACGAAGAAATATGATAATCCTTTCCCCGAAACACAAAATAAACATCATGCTCTCCCGTTACGCTCTGCGCAAGATTAGCTCTTATTTCTTCATACACATCTCCACCACCAGTAGGCTTCACGTCCACTTCCGCTACTTTCTTACCATTCTTTGCCACTTCAGGTCCATCCAGCCAAACCTCTATTTTTCCACTTTCCTTTTCCGAGGCAGCCTGAATACGAATACAATTTGCACCTTCCTCTGAAAAATCGACACTTGAAACGCCAAGCCAGTCTCCGGTATGAATCGAATCTACCACCATTTTATTCTGAGATTCAGATTCCTTTGTTCGCAGTCCTCCATTCCATGCCATCGTCGATGCATCACATTCTATATACGGATTGAACTGCACAACCGCAGATAGTCCTCCATATGTTGCTTTCGCCTCAATTGTCAGTTTTCCATTTGAATCTTCCCCTACATTAAGTTTATCCATATGCAATGTCCGGTACCCCTGCTTTGTTCCATATGCCGTTTCTTCCAGCATAGTTGTATGATATATAATATACCACTGCCCTTTAAACTGGATTAATTTATGATGATTATTATAATAGTTTCCAAACACCGATCCCGGATTAGCAAATAACTGTTTTTGATATTCAAATCCACTCATTGGCTTATCACTTGTCATAAAAGCAATACAGCAGCTTCCCGTTGTTTCATCACCGCTTGGAACCTTCCAGTTTGTACAATAAGAATATACATACGTTCCATTTATTTTATTAATTTCACTATCCTCAAACAAATAATACGGGTCTAATTCTTCCGGGTCTGATACCAGACTGCACATATCTTCACCCAGTTTCACTACGCGCGCCGACTTTGGATGCTCACTATCCGTACCCGTTCCGCCGCCAAAATATAAATAACCAGTTCCGTCATCATCAACAAGAACCGCAGGATCAAACAACCACGGTACTTCACTTGAGGAACAATTTGGGGTATCACGAGAAATCAGCCTTTTTCCACTTGGATCTTCCCATGGTCCTAACGGGGATTTTGAACGCAATACGCCAATTCCGTCTCCACCATTTGCAAAATAGAGATAAAACATAGTTCCATTTTTTTCTTCCCGTTTACAAATCGTTGGCGCCCAGGAATGTTTTGCCCATGTAGCCACTTCATTTACCTTAATAGTTCCATGATCTGTCCAGTTTACCAAATCCGCAGATGATATACAGCGCAGTTCACATGTATTGTATGAATTAGAAATTACATTACCTTTTGAATCCGTTTCCATTTTATCTGCTGTACCAAAAACATACAATCTTCCATCATATTCAACCGCCGTCGGGTCAGCCATAAAATCCTGTGTAATCAATGGGTTATTTCCAATCATACCTTTCTGTTCACTAAAACTTTTGGTCAATTGCAAATTATCCGTGTTTGCATCCTGTTCTTTAGATGGTGTGTAAGGGTCATAGCTTTTTTTCTCACCAGCAGAAACTGTATACTTGACATAAATCTTACTAATTTCCAAATCATCAATATTTACACCATAGGATGGTCCTTTAAAAAACAATTGTCCGGCTGCCGTCGTCGCCTCCAAATCATACAACAGCTCAATTTCACCACCAGTAAATCCAACCTCGTCATTGGTGTTAAATATATTGGAGTTCGTCGTCTGGCTATCATCAACAAGCCAGCTTCTGAATCCTTTTGTGCCATGATAAGTTCCTTTAAGCATTACGCTAAGAACTTCTCCTTTATTTATATTTTCCTTCAATGGAAACTGAAAATTCTCAGCATCCTGTATATGAAGTGTTTTCGTCTCTGAATCATAAGAACCAGCCTCACTGGCATTATTCATCCGGCATGTTGAAAGGTCTATCTCTTCATATCCTTCCGGCACATCCGACGCCGGAGTCTGGCTCGGCTGTGCCGTATCACTCGGTTCTGTCTTGGATGTATTATCCTGTGTCGCCGCAGGCGTCACTGTCGGTGTACTTTCTGTCTTCCTCGGATTTTTTGTGGTTTGCGGCACTTTCGTATTTGTAACATTTGTTTTTTTCGCTCCCTGCGCTCTAGCAACTTTCACTTTACATTTCAAGTGGTAATTCTTCTTTTTTGTCTTTACCTTAGCTACAACAACTGCCGTTCCTATTTTCTTTCCCGCAACAGTAACTTTGTTCTTTTTCTTTTTCGTTAATGTAATTACCTTTTTGGTTGTTTTCCACGTTGTCTTTAAAATCCCTTTACCCTTTATACGAATCGTTTTTTTCTGTCCTTTCTTCAGCGAAAGCACTTTTGTCTGCATTTTCGGTGCCGCTTTAGCACTTACCTCGTTCTCCATTCCGAGCGTGGTAAGCATCAATGCCGCTGCCATTCCACATGCAATTACTGATTTTGTTTTTCTTTGCATAAAAAAACCTCCTTTTTGAAATTGTTTTTTATGATTTAATCATAACATATAAAAAAGAGAGGTTTCCATTCTACTTTTTTTGCTTCTATTGTAATTTTTGTGCATTCTTAATTTTTTCTTTTACGACGAAAATCTGAAGGCGAAATACTCATTTTCTTCTGAAAGACTTTAACAAAATAACTTTCACTGGAAAAGCCGCATTCTTTCGCAATTTCCTTTATCGTTTCATTACTGCTTGTCAAAAGCTCCATTGCATAATTCAGACGAACTTTGAGAAGATATTTAACCGGTGTCATACCACACTCCTGTTTGAATACTCTCGTCAGATAATTCTGAGACACGTGCAACTCTTCCGCTACTTCCAAAATACCATCAATTCTTTCAAATCGTCCTTCAATTATTTTCATTGCCTCTAATACCATAGGTGAAAACTTGTATCGTTCTGTCAATATCTCATGTGACAACTTGCACAAAAAATCATATGCTCCGGCAAACATCAAATACCGGCTGTCTAACAGAGACAATCTCCGTTTTATAATCAAATCTACCATGCTCGTAATCGCCATGCTGTTCGGCGGCATGTAAAATACTATTCCTGCCTTTTCAAGTATTTGATTGCAATATTTCTTAGTCTGTTTCGTAACAATAAACATAATCCAGCAGTACCGCCATTTTTCTTTTGTTCCAGGCTCCGGATACCGTTTTGTCTTCGACGGTTCAAAGATAAGAGCAGCGTGATTTTTCCCACATACATGTTTAATTCCCTTTTCATCTTCTACAATCCCACTTCCTTGTATTGTATACAAAAATGTGTATGTATAAATAGGTCGTTCATTGTGCTTAGTAACTTTATCCGGATACCACTCTGTCTCTACCCCAAGCGCAGTAAGCCTGAGTGGTCCCTCCAAAGTTTCTTCCTCACTCAAATATTCAAAACCAAAATGAAAATCATGATCAAACATTTACATCCCTCCTCAAAACATCTAAAAAAAAAAAACAGCCGACACATCTATATATATGCCAACTGCAAAAAACGGAGAAGGAGGGATTTGAACCCTCGCGCCGCTATTAACGACCTACTCCCTTTCCAGGGGAGCCCCTTCAGCCACTTGGGTACTTCTCCAGCTGAATAAAATTAAAATATATAATATGGTAAATACCATAAACGGAGAAGGTGGGATTCGAACCCACGGCCCCTTTCGGAGTCACCGGTTTTCAAGACCGGCTCCTTAAACCACTCGGACACCTCTCCAAAGACTGCTTGAACAGTATATCATCCCCATCCCCACCTTGTCAAGCATAAATTTCCGAAAGCCACAAGCCATGCAAAAAAGCAAAAAACAAATTTTGTCGGGAGCTTGCTCACGTAAAAAAATTTGTTCTTTTGCTTTTTTATAGGGCGACAGCCCGTGACCGAGCAGGCTTTGCCTGCGAGGTCGCATGGCTTGGGGCTATGTTTTGGGCGACAGCCCGTGACTGAGCAGACTTTGCCTGCGAGGTCGCATGGCTTACTCCCCCAGTTTCAGTCCAGGCACCGCATTTAAATCAAGCCCATGGCGCACTCCCTTCACAAAATCGTAATACCCGGCAGCACCAATCATCGCCGCATTATCCGTACACAAAATCGGCGTCGGCATATAAAAAGAATACCCTCGTTTTTTGCAAGCCTCTTTCATACCTTCCCGCAGCCCCGAATTGCAAGCAACGCCACCCGCAATTGCTACTTTCTTAATGCCATAGTCTTTTGCCGCAAGCATCGTATGATTCACAAGTACATCCACAACCGCCTGCTGAAACGAAGCCGCAATATCTGTCTCTGAGTAAGAAAGACCTTTCATTTTACAACCATTAATATAATTTAACACCGCAGATTTTACACCACTGAAACTAAAGTCATATGGCGCCCCATCAATCGAAGCACGCGGGAATTCAATTGCCTGCGGATTTCCTTCTTTTGATAATCGGTCAATTTTAGGACCGCCCGGATATCCAAGGCCAATCGCACGTGCCACTTTATCAAATGCTTCACCCGCGGCATCATCTCTTGTTCTTCCTAAAATCTCATACTCTCCATAATCGCGCACAATCACCAAATGACTGTGTCCACCGGAAGCCACCAGACATAAAAAAGGTGGCTCCAATTCCGGATTCGCTATGTAATTTGCCGATATGTGTCCTTCAATATGATGCACGCCGACAAGAGGCTTATCTGCTGCATAACTAATTGCTTTTGCAGCACCAACGCCCACCAATAAAGCTCCAACCAAACCGGGACCATAAGTGACGCAGACTGCGTCCATGTCATCCAATGTCTTTCCGGCTTCTGTAAGAGCTTCATCAATAACCTGATTAATTTTTTCGATATGCTTGCGCGAAGCAATTTCCGGCACAACGCCACCGTACAGTTTGTGAATATCAATCTGCGATGCAATAATATTAGAAAGAACTTTCCTTCCATTTACAACAACTGCCGCTGCTGTTTCATCACAGGAACTCTCAATCGCAAGCACTGTAATATCTTTTTGTTCCAAAACAATCCTCATTTCTGCCACAGGGCTACTGATTTTGTTTTTTCGATTCCAGCGGATTAAACTCACGGATTCTCCATTTGCCATCTTCTTTTACAAGAATCGCATACCAGTTCACCGTATTATAATCATCGTCTGTACGAACGAAATAGGAAAACTTCAAATAAACCATTTCTGTTCCGTCAATCGTTTTATGCTGAAACTTATTTTCATCTTCTATGCTGTAATTAATAATCTTGCGTTTTTTCGGAGGATATTTTTTCTTCTCTGCCGAAATCTCACTTTCCATCTTATCCTGTGAATTTTTTTTCTGAAGACTTTCACAGTAAAGCACACGGAGTTTTCCAACAAGCGTTGAAAAGTCATCGTCAGATAATTTTTTATTATAAATACACTGGTTGATTCTTCCAAACAGTTTAATAACCTCTTTCGGAGTTTCCGGATATCCGGCATCCATATCTTTTGCAACCAGTTTTTCCGTCTCCGTCGTCGGTGTATGCACGGTATCCTGCAGCTGCAGTTTCTTCATATACTGGTAATATACTGCCAGCACGCCAAGCACAACAAGCACAACAAGAATCAAAAAGGTAATTAAACCACGTTTTTTCTTCTTTTTTTCTTTCCGGTTCATGCACACCCTCCTCTCATATCACTACTCATTTTCTTTCTTTTCAAACGTCAAATAAGCCGACTTTCTGTCCTTTCCCGGTTTTGCAGCTGGAAAAATCTTACGAACCGGCTCCATAAAATCATCCGGCCGGATTAATGATGGACTATAATGTGTGAGCCACAATTCAGAAGCCTCCGCTTCTTTTGCCAACTGTGCCGCCTCCGTAAACATCATATGTCGGTTTTCTTTCGCCTTTGATACCATCTCCGGCTCACCATACATCCCTTCACAGATAAACAAATCTGCCTTTTTCGCGTGTTCGACAATTGTAGGAACCGGTCTTGTATCCGTACAATACGTAACCTTCAATCCCTTCCTTGCCGGACCAAGTACCATATCCGGTGTATAGGTTTTTCCTTCCCAATCTACCGTTTTCCCCTTTTGCAGGGAACTCCAGACTTTCATCGGTACATCATTTGCTTTCGCTTTCTCCGAATCAAATCGTCCTGCACGCTGTATAATCTGGCTGTAACCATAACACGGAACCGTATGTTTAACACGAAACGCTTCCAAAATATAGCCACATATTTCAAACCGATGGAACGATTCCGTCAACTCGATATACTCAATTTCAAATGGAAGTCCGGGTGCCACAACAAGCAGTGACTCCACCACTTTTTTCATCCCTTTTGGTCCGATTATCGTCAAACGCTCGGTCCGCTCCGCATTTCCCATCGAAAGCAAAAGTCCCGGAAGACCGCTTACATGGTCACCGTGAACGTGCGTAAGGCAAATCGTGTCAATGGCATGCATACTAAAACCCTTTTCCCGAATACTCACTTGGGTTCCCTCACCGCAATCAATCAAAAGACTGCTGCCATTAAACCTTGTCATAAGCGCCGTCAGCGCTCTTCTTGGCAGCGGCATCATGCCACTGGTACCTAACAGGCATACATCCAGCATGGTAAAATCCTCCATTTCTCCCATTCTTCCTTATTTTATCATACTTGCCCTATATTTTCAAATTAAATCTTCTCCGAGCACTTCAATCTTCTCCGTTTTTTTCACAGGTATTACAAACTGATCAATCATTTTCTCGTAACATGACTCACAAATAGCAAATTCGTGAACTTCCAAATCCCGTTTTGAAAAATATCCCCACTCTTTTCTCACCCAAAGCGCCTCTTTTTCAATCTGTCGGCCACATGCATTACACTGGCAAATCCTCTTTAGCAAAGCAGTTGCCCCCTTTCCACATGATAGCAACATTATAACAGAGGGGCTTCTCAGCTTCTAGTTGTAATATTTTCCTTTTCCATGCGTTCTCTCTCCGCCTGCGATAAACGAAGATACATTGGAGCAAACTCCGCTGCCTTCATCTGTCTGCCCTGTTCATAATATTTCTTTCCAAGCGCTGTGACAGAAGACGCTCTCTGATACCGCACGCTGTCTGCGCAAAAACGATACAAAAGTCCCTCGCACTGTTTGATTTTCTCCTGAAATACCGGAACGCCATCTCCCAAAAAAATAACTTCTCTTTTCGTCTCTTTTGCTTTCTGCAAAACTACTTCAATCGGTGCCGCATCCGGTTTCTCAATTTCCACCGGCACTTCATTTGATACATCATAGATGCCATAATACGCCTGCTGCCTTCTTGCATCCATAATTGGGCAGACCAGCGCCTCCGCACCCACAAGATTGTAAGCAAGCCCTTCCAATGTCGGCACTGCTATAAGAGGAATCGAAAGTGCTCCTCCCAGTCCTTTTGCAGTTGCTGCTCCGATACGAAGCCCGGTAAAAGAACCAGGTCCGCTGGCAATCGCAATCGCATCCAGTTCTTTTACAGAGACATCCGCCATCTCTAACATATCGTGAATCATCGGAAGCAATGTCTGGGAATGTGTTTTCTTATTATGAATGGTATACTCTCCAACCAATTTATCATCCGACTGTAATGCCACACTTGCCACCAGTCCGGAACTGTCTATTCCTAATATATTCATCATTTTCACCTCATCTCGTCTAATGTTATCTCTCGAAAATCAAATCCTTTTTCCAAATCTTTTGCAATCGTTACCTGATGGCAGTCATCCGGCAGAATATCTCTTATCTGCGACGCCCACTCAATCAGGCACACACCGTCCCCGTAAAAATAACCTTCACAGTCTAATTCATACATTTCTTCCACATCCGCAATCCGGTACACATCAAAATGATATAACGGAAGCCGGCCTTCATGATACTCCTGAACAATGGTAAAGGTCGGGCTTGTAACCGGCTCCGTGATTCCCAGTCCACGGGCAAATCCTTTGGCAAATACAGTCTTGCCAACACCTAAATCTCCCTCCAGCAAATAAATATCACCGGGAGATGCCTGTCTCGCAATTTCTTCCGCCACCGCAAAAGTTTCTTTCTCACTATTGCTCTGCCAAATCATTTCTTCGTCTTCTCCTTTACAAATGCCACCAGTTCATCAAATTTTTCCTCACAGGAATTTCTGGTAATAATTGTCGCATATATTGCTGACGTAAATAAATACATTTCATTTTTCCGATACACCACCTTGCGTAAATCACTCCACTTGCAGGAGGACGAAGCCTCACCCTGTGTCACAGAAATTCCTTCCTCATCAATATGGCAGAACAGAGGAATCTGCATTTCTTCCTGTGCCATCTGGCGTCTTCCTTTTTTCGCAAGAGTAAGCGGCTGAACAATCAAAAACAAAACCGCAATCACAATCCAGACCACACGCTGGTTTGCATTCCACATATTCCATTTTATAAATACTGCTGCCAAAGAAGCAATTCCGAGAAGTATACCAAATAACCCGGTTGCTTTCGTATAATTATAATGAAGTAGAAAACGACTCATCGTTTTCCCGTCCAGTTTTAATTCAAAATCCATCGACATCTTTCGTTCTCCTTTCCGAATAGCATCGTAATTTCAGTATAACAAATGCCCCCTGCATTGACAAGCCTTAGGTTTTCTAATACACTATTATAATAAAAACAACCCACAGGGAGGAACATCATATGTTTGGTTCATTCATTGGAAACGTCGCCGGCATTTCCTACTTTCTTGCATTTCAGATTTTAGGAATTCTTTTGGCGCTGTATTTATTCCAGAAAGAAAAAACGGGAACAACGCTTTTATTCGGCAGCGTATTCGGCAGTTTTGCCCTTCACTGGCTGCCTACCATTTACGCCTTTTTCTTTCAATTTTCCGTAAAAGCACATTTATTTGCTTTTATTACTTTTGTCGCGATTATCTGGGCTGTGTTAGCTTTTGGCAAAGAACACACGCTATTTAAAGGACGATTTAAAAAGCCGGATATTGTTGCACTTTTCCGCGAAAATCCTGCTTTATTTCTCTTGCTTCCTTTATTTATTTATACCTGCTATGTACTTTTGCATGCTACCATTCCATACATCAATGGAAGTCTGCACAGCGGGCAGAGCACATACGGCGATATGAATATGCACTTAGGTTTTATTACAAGTATTGCCAAGCAAAAAACTTTCCCGCCGGAATACTCCATTCTGCCGGGCACAAAACTCGCCTACCCATTTTTATCCGACAGTATTTCCTCAAGTGTTTACATCTGGGGAACTTCTTTGCGGACAGCCTATCTTCTGCCGATGTTTTTTGCCTTGATTCAGGTCTTTTCCGGCGTCTATCTTTTGGCAAAAAAAATCATGCAGTACTTTGGTGGCAGCATCCGCGGAAAAAGTTTTCTTGCTATCGCTCTTTTCTTTTTCAATGGCGGTTTAGGCTTTTACTACTTCATGAATAAGGGGCTGTTTAGCGAAAACTTTACCCGTATTTTCACTGCCTTTTACGAGACACCAACGAACTATGTACAGGCAAATATTCAATGGCACAATATCATCTGCGATATGTTGATTCCACAGCGTGCTACCTTATTCGGATGGGCAATGCTGTTTCCGATTCTCATCCTGCTCTACCGCGCAGTAGAAGAAAAAAGCACCTTATACTTTGCAGCTGCCGGTGTGCTCGCCGGAGGACTTCCACTGATTCATACACACTCGTTCCTTGCTCTTGGCGTTATGTGTGCCGGCTTTGTCATTCTTACCATGCGCAAAAATGCAAAGGAAGCAAAAGAATTCACCATCCCGGTCTGGGGACGTTTTCTTTTAACTGCCGCATCCTTATTTGCACTTACTTATATCAGTCTGCGTCAGAAATCCGGTACACCGATTGAGGCAAATACTCTGCTTATTATCGGCGTCTTGATTGCAGCAGTTTTAGTTCTTGGTATGCTTGCCTCTTTGATTACTTCATGGGAAAAGCAAACCGCAATCCACTGGGGCATGTTTCTGGGAATCGTATTGGTAATTGCTCTTCCGATTTTATTTACCTTTACTTTCAAACAAGCTTCCGGCGATAATTTCGTCCGTGGATTTTTCAACTGGAACAACTCAAATGTAGAAACAATGGATAATTACATCGTCTTCTACCTAAAGAATCTCGGAGTTATGTTTATTCTCCCGGTTCTTTCACTCATTTTTGGCACAAAAAAACAGCGCCGGATTATGATGCCGGCTCTGTTCCTTTGGTTGATTTCAGAGTTTGTTTTGTTCCAGCCAAACCCTTATGACAACAATAAATTAATGTTAGTATCCTATTTCTTCTTCTGTGTGGCAAGTGCTGATTTTGTATGGGACACTGCCGTGAATTTCTGTGAATTTACCAAAAAGAGAATTCACATCCTGCGTCCGGTTCTGGTAACCATCGTTGCCATCTTAAGCACACTTGCCGCTGCCTTAACAATGGGAAGGGAAGCCGTTGCCGACTATGAGCTTTACAGTGCCGACTATGTTTCCCTCTGCAAATGGGTAGAAAAAAATACGGAACCATCGGATATCTTTTTAACCGCAAACAATCACAACAATGCAATCGCCTCACTGACCGGTCGAAACATTGTATGCGGCTCCGGAAGCTTTTTATACTTCCACGGTCTTGACTATGCCGCACAGGAAGCCGATGTAAAAACGATGTACGAAAATCCGGAAGCCCGCGACAGTCTGCTTGAAAAATACAACGTTACATATATCGTAATTGGTCCTTGGGAAAATGGAAGCTATTCCATCCCTGATATTAATGCATTTGCCGAAAACTACGACTGCGTCTACAACAAAAACGGAATTTTAGTATTTGAAGTGTAACATCACTTATTCGCAGGAACATACTTGATAACACCTGAATCGTAAGTTGTTTCACTTTCGATCTGACTTTCGTTTGTTCTGCGTACTAACAAATACAATTCCTGATTAGCACCAACCAAAACATCATAAATTACATCATCTGCCAAACTGTCAAAATTGCCATCTGCGCTGAGACGGGTGGCAGATGTTTTTTGTCCAAAATCACTAAACCGATAAAGTCCTGACAAATTAAAAGCATACATCTGCCAGTTCGTTGTATCGCTGTCAAAATACCACTCATATTTTTTATTATCTTCCGAGATATCGTCTCCAAATTCGGAAGTACGCGATAAAGTCTGTGAATCCAATACGCCAAATTTTTTCTTTGACATGGAATAATACACAATCTCATTTTCTCCATATCCTACTCTTTTCGAAAATGCGCCATCCGAAACAGATTCACAGAGATTTGTTCTCGTTCCGCTCACAGAGTCAAACCACATGGCACTTGACGAGTTAAACACAAGCATCGGTGTTCCGTCTTCTGTTACATGAAATTCTGTTACATCGTATTCCTTTGCATAATCTGTTTCACTGCCATTTTCTTCTACCTTAGTCTGCAATTTTGTCTTTTGCACCGCATTTGAATTTTCATCAATGGCAAGGAGATAGTATTCACTCGCACCACTTTGTTTTTCAAAAGGATTTGCATTTTCATCATACAATTTAACCTGCATAAGGGCATAGAGATTTCCATCATCTCCCCGTGAAATATAGGGAAGGTCCACAGAATCCACAGAGCCCTCCATTGTTTTTTTCACAAGTTTCGTAAGCGCCTTACGACCATATTGTTTCGTCTGCCAGTCGCCCGCCGAATTTAACGTATACTCATAAATCGAGCAGCCCGTATCGTCCTCGTCATCCGATCCTACTGCATACTGATAAAGCGCCGGCTCTCCCTCTGCATTTGTCTGTAAATCAGTAACCTGAATTTCATCTTCATCCAATAACTCATCCGGTACACTGTAAAAATCCTGTTCAACATACTTATTTCCCTGTGATGGTTTTTCCGTCGGCTCACTCGTTTTGGAACCGCCGCTGCCACACCCAGTCACAAGCATAGCCCCTACACACAGCATCACTAACAGTCGTTTCATCTCATCCTTCTCCTTTACAATATCATTGACAGCTGAATCCGCTTCTTCTGCATATCCACCTGTAATACTTTAACATCTACTACATCTCCAACAGAAACAACATCCAGCGGATGTTTAACAAATTTTTTATCCGTCAGTTTAGAAATGTGAACAAGTCCGTCCTGATGCACACCAATGTCTACAAAGGCTCCAAAGTCAATAACATTACGCACGGTTCCTTTCAAAATCATGCCCTCTTTTAAATCTTTCATTTCTAATACGTCACTGCGCAAAATCGGTTTTGGCATCTCATCACGCGGGTCGCGTCCGGGCTTCTCCAATTCGCGGATAATATCTTTCAACGTAATCTCGCCAATGCCAACCTGCTCTGCCAGTTTTTTTGTATCTTTTGCCATCAATGACAAACCGGTAAGCCCGCCGGCTATATCCTCTAACTGGTATCCAAGCATTTCCAGTAACTTTGTTGCTGCCTCATAAGATTCCGGGTGCACACTCGTTGCATCCAACGGATTTTTGCCACCGGTAATGCGCAAAAATCCAGCACATTGTTCATAAGCTTTCGGTCCTAATTTAGCTACTTTTAAAAGTTCTCTGCGGCTCTTAAAACGACCATTTTCCTCACGGTAAGTTACAATATTTTTAGCAATTGCTTTGGATACACCGGATACATATTCAAGCAATGACGCCGATGCCGTATTCAAATCAACACCAACATTATTTACGCAGTCTTCTACAACATTTCCCAGTGCCTCACTCAATTTTTTCTGGTTCATATCGTGCTGATACTGCCCAACTCCGATACTCTTCGGGTCAATTTTTACAAGTTCTGCCAGCGGGTCCTGCAGTCGTCTTGCAATCGAAACAGCACTTCTCTGCCCCACGTCAAAATTCGGAAATTCCTCTGTTGCCAGCTTGCTCGCTGAATAAACCGACGCTCCTGCCTCATTGGTAATAATGTATTGAACCGGACGATTCAATTCCTTTAACATATCTACAATAACAAGTTCAGATTCTCTGGACGCCGTTCCATTTCCAACCGAAATCAGGCTGATGTTATACTTTTCAATCATGGCCTTTACAATACGTTTGGTCTCTGCCACTTTATTCTGCGGCTCCGTTGGAAATACCACTATGGTGTCAAGCACCTTTCCCGTCTCATCCACGACCGCCAACTTACAGCCGGTACGAAATGCCGGATCCCAGCCAAGTACCACTTTGCCGGCAATTGGCGGCTGCATCAAAAGCTGCTCCAAGTTTTTACCAAACACGCGAATTGCCCCATCTTCTGCCGTCTCCGTTAATTCATTCCGGATTTCTCTTTCGATTGCCGGCGCAATCAAACGCTTATAACTGTCCGCAATCATCTCTTCCAGATACGGTGTTGTATATTCATTTTCCTTCACAATTACTTTTTTTCGCAAATACCGCAGAATATCATCCTCAGGCGCCTCAATTTTTACGGTCAGAATTTTTTCTTTCTCACCGCGGTTAATTGCGAGAGTCTGATATCCGGACACCTTGGAAAGCACCGTAGAAAAATCATAATAATTTTCGTAAACCGTTTTCTCTTCTGCATTTTTTGCCGTAGAAACCAATGAGCCTTTCTGCATCGTTGTCTTACGAATTGCAGTTCTGTAATCGGCTTCGTCCGCAATTGCCTCCGCCAAAATATCCAGTGCTCCGGAAATTGCCTGCTCCACTGTCGTAACTTCTTTTTCCTCATCCAGATACTGCTTTGCTTCTTCTTCCACGGAATGATCTAACATCTGCAAAAGAATCTGATTTGCCAGTCCTTCCAACCCTTTTTCTTTTGCAATCGTAGCACGTGTGCGTCGTTTCGGACGATACGGACGGTATAAATCTTCCAAAAGCACCTGGGTCTGTGCCGCCAGAATCTGCTGCTTGAGTTCTTCGGTTAATTTCCCCTGCTCCTCAATGCTGGCAAGTACGGTCTCTTTTCTTTCTTCCAAATTACGCAAGTACGTTAATCTCTCATCCAGATTACGCAGCTGCTCATCATTTAACGAACCATGTTTTTCTTTCCGGTATCGGGCAATAAACGGAATTGTACAGCCTTCGTCAATCAATTCCATCACTGCTTCAACCTGCCATACTTTAATTTTCAGTTCTTCTGCTATTTGTTTTGCAATATTCATTTCTCTGCTCCTAATATAATCCTTTTTTACTTGGGTTAAAACCTAACGACATTCTAACATTTTCGAGGAAGAATTTCAATTAGGGGTTTTGGCAGGGTTTGGGTCAAGTGTTCGTTGGCACTTTTTTGTTTTCCGTAATTCCGTAGAAAGGCTTTGCGGCTTGTGGGCGCTCTCGCTCGTTGAGTGCGTAACGGTATGGGCACTGAAACTACCAGTGCCACATACCGACGCACTCAAAACCCACTCGCCGCAAAGTTTTTCTACGGAATTACTGGAATGCAAAAGAACTAGCTGCGAACATTTGGCGCAAACCAGCCAAAATTCTAAATAGATTTTCCTCAACCACTCACCACAAATGATAATATTTTTAATTTTGTTAATTAATATGATTCCCATAAAAAGAAAGCACCCTGTCATGGGTACTTTCCTATGATTTAAGCCCTACATATAGCACATCACTTTTCTCACCCCGCCTTTTTTATTAGGTATCTTTATTTCACTTGATATTTTTTTGCCAGCGTCTGATATCCTTTTTTTGTTACCTTTATTACAATCTTCGTTTTTTTCTTCAGTTTTGTTTTCAACTTAACAGTAAATTTCTTTCCCTTAACCGAAGCTTTTTTATATGCTTTTTTTCCAACCTTAATCTTCACAGTTGCCTTTGATATAGACACTTTGCCATAAATCTTCTTCGTATTCTTTTTATATCTTACACCAAGCAACTTTATCTTTTTCTTTACAGAAGACCCAGATGTTTTTTTCTGATTTATATTATCTGATAATCTTGCGTTTTTTGATGAATTACTTGTTAATATAGGTTTTTTCGACACAACAGGAGTAGCAGTTGGCTCAACCGACTGCATAGGTGTTGCTGTTATTTGCGGTCTATCTGTCTCATTCGAAGCTACAGTACCCGACTTTTCCCATGCATAAGAAGAAAGATTAATATGCAACGCCGGACGCACACCATATGTATCATAGCAAACAGTGTTCTCTCCAAAAGCACCGTCAACATAAACAGTGTTAACACGATCAGAAACAAAACCCGGTGAACGTAGCCACCAACAACAATACATCCCCTCGGAATCCCCACCATTCACTTTCTTCGCTTTCACATAGTCACTGGTCTTAGCTTGTCTTGTATTAGATTTTTCAAACTCTGTATCAAATCCATAAGTAGAATTGCTTGCTTCCTTATCCGATAGCAAATACACCTTATCCTTAGTATCATTTCCTCCCTCTACCTTATATTCTTCTCCATCCACATCTTTATATACATTATCTTCATTAACTACCGTCGTTTCCTTTATAGCCCGCTTTTCCTCCTCAGTAAAAGCAGTATTACAAAAACCTTCATTTAACCACTTACGCAATGTGCAAGTTTCCCATGTAACATCTTCATATTCTTCATGGTATAGTTTCGCATCCAGACATCGATCAGCTAGCAAAAATGCATCATCCCCATCCACTGACAACACACGCCATTCGATTGGTTTTTGTTCCCACGATGCTGTCTGATTATAGTTTCCTAGCCAAATACAGTCCCAAGTAGTAACACCATCCTTCTCCCTTGGAGCATGAATTCCGTCCGTCTGCGCCGTAACATTTCCTTCTGAGTCTACTTCTCCAGCATCCCGAATACTTGAAGAGGACAAATTAACATGCAGTGCAGGACGCACACCATAAGTACCTCTAGGAATAGAATACTCACTATATATGCCCCAACAAGCATTACCTGAACTTGTAACAAAGTCAGAAATGTACCCAGGTGAACGAAGCTGCCAATAACACCACTCATTATAGTAAAATATATCATTTACTTTCGCATAATCACTAAATCTAGCCTGTCTAGTTTTCGATATCTGTAAATCAAAACCATACGCAGCATTCTCCACTTCCTTCTCCGATAACAGATATACTCTATCCTTTGTATCATTTCCTCCTTCTACTTTATGTTTATAACCATCTGAATCCTTCCACACACTATCTTCATTAACTACCGTCGTTTCCTTTACAGCTTTCTTTTCCTCTTCAGTAAAAACAGTGTTATAAAACTCCTCATTCAACCACTTACGCAATGTGCAGTTTTCCCATGTAATTTTTTCATCTTTTTCATCGTGATATGCTCTTGCATCCAAACACTGGTCAGCAAGCAAAAGTGCATCATCTCCATCTACCGATAACACGCGCCATTTAATTGGCTCTGCCCGAAAAGTACCCTCTTGATTATAGCTGCCAAATTTAATCTTATCCCATGTTGTCACCCCATTCGCCACTCTCGGACTTTGAATTCCATAATTCTTTCCATCTGCCATAGCATTATTTTTCGGAAGTGCAATACCTGTAAGCAGAACCACTCCAGCCAACACAATACCGATTGCTTTTTTCCACTGTTTCATATTTTTTCCTCCTAAACTATTCAATTAATATATAAAAAATACATGCAAGTTTCTTACGGACAATGCATGTATCTTTTATTCTATGTTTTCTATTTTCATTTTCGAGTACACAAAGAAACACAAAGTAATATCACTTAACTCTGTCTGTCTGTCTGTCTGTCTGTCTGTCTGTCTGTCTGTCTGTCTGTCTGTCTGTCAAAATTTTTTCACGCTCCTTAATATCTGTCAAGCATTTTTTCTTATATTTGATTGTAGCAAAAATCTTTTGGCCCTTCAAGTCCTAATCTCAATTTTTGCCTAACATTTCAACTAATTAGCTTCCATAAATATTCTTGCTTTATTCAAAAATTCGGTTGCCATTTCAACCTGTTGCTGACATTCCTTTTTATCCGCTATATAGAAATCATCATAATCTGAAACATTTCTAATTCTTTGCGCATTTGCAATTCTCTTATAATCCCCTGGTTCAAAACCACCAACTCTCTCTTTAATATAATGCACATTGAATTGCCTTAAACATCCATTATGCGAATCCGCATCAATTTCCTTTATCGCGAGTAATGCCTTCATCGTCTTTTCCATTGCATAAAATGCTCTATTATTAGCAGACTTATACCTCTCGTTTTGCAACAATTCTTTTGCTTCATCGACTAATTCAATAGCTCTTTCCATTCGAACACTCGCTAAAACTCTATACGTCTCTTTATCCATATATCACCCTTCCTTCGCTTTCAATATTTCTAAAATAAGCATACCATGATTTTTTCTGATAAAATTCATTTTCCGGAATGCACACATACTCAACAATTGTATCTGTTTTCATAGCAATATCTGTAACAATGTTCATTAAAGATTCGTCATATTTTTTCGCTTCTATCCTGTCACAATCTGTTAAAATTGCGACATCAATATCCGAATCTTCCGTGAAATCTCCTCTTGCACATGAACCATATATATAAATCTTTTTTACGTGTGCTTTCATACTTAATGGAATTTGTTCCTTTAGAATATCAATAACCCTCTCAATATCATCATTTCTCATATTTTGTCACCCCTTTTTCATATTGTCTAAGGCAAAACATAATTCACTCTTAATACAGAATATAATATATTACGGACGTAAAATCAATACCGTTTAATTTCTATTACAAAATATTCAAGAAAGCAAAAGCAAAGCCCCCGCAGACAAGCAATGCTTATCGACGAGGGCTTTGTTTTATTCATTAGGCACTACGCGCCTAGCTTGCATTCACTATTTCTGAGCGATAGCTGCCTGAGCTGCTGCCAAACGTGCAATCGGTACACGGAATGGAGAGCAGGATACATAGTCAAGACCAATCTTGTTGCAGAACTCAACAGAAGATGGGTCACCACCGTGCTCACCACAAATACCGCAGTGAAGTTTGCTGTTTACAGGTTTTCCAAGTTTCAGAGCTGTTTCCATCAACTTGCCAACACCTTCCTGGTCAAGTTTAGCAAATGGATCGTTCTCGAAGATTTTAGCATCATAGTATGCATCCAAGAACTTACCAGCATCATCACGGGAGAAACCGAATGTCATCTGAGTCAAATCGTTTGTTCCGAAGCAGAAGAAGTCAGCCTCTTTAGCGATTTCGTCAGCAGTCAATGCTGCACGAGGAATCTCGATCATAGTACCAACCTCATACTCAAGGTTTACACCTGCTGCTGCGATTTCAGCATCTGCTGTCTCAACAACGAAGTTCTTAACATATTTCAACTCTTTTACTTCGCCAACCAATGGAATCATGATTTCAGGTTTAACATTCCAGTCCGGATGCTCTTTCTGAACTTCAATTGCAGCGCGGATAACTGCCTTTGTCTGCATCTTAGCGATTTCCGGATAAGTTACAGCAAGACGACATCCACGATGTCCCATCATTGGGTTGAACTCATGCAGGGATGCGATGATTGCTTTGATATCCTCAACGGATTTACCCTGTGCATCAGCCAATTTCTTAATATCAGCTTCCTCTGTAGGAACGAACTCATGAAGAGGTGGATCCAAGAAACGGATGGTAACCGGATTTCCTTCCAAAGCTTCATACAATGCTTTGAAGTCTCCCTGCTGATATGGAAGAATCTTATCAAGAGCAGCCTCACGCTCTTCTACTGTATCGGAGCAGATCATCTCACGGAAAGCAGCAATTCTGTCTTCCTCGAAGAACATATGCTCTGTACGGCAAAGTCCGATACCTTCTGCGCCAAGCTCACGAGCTTTCTTAGCATCTGCCGGTGTATCTGCATTTGTACGAACTTTCATTGTACGGAACTTGTCAGCCCATTCCATAACACGGCCGAACTCACCTGCGATTGTAGCATCAACAGTTTTGATAACGCCATCATAGATGTTACCGGTAGAACCATCAATTGAGATATAATCTCCTTCATGGTACTCTTTGCCGGCCAATGTGAATTTCTTGTTTTCCTCATCCATGTTGATATCACCACAACCGGATACACAGCATGTACCCATACCACGTGCAACTACGGCAGCGTGGCTTGTCATACCACCACGAACAGTCAAGATACCCTGAGATGCTTTCATACCAGTGATATCTTCCGGAGAAGTCTCAAGACGTACAAGTACGACTTTCTCGCCTCTCTCATTCCACTCTACAGCATCCTCTGCTGTAAATACGATTTTACCACAAGCAGCTCCCGGAGAAGCACCAAGTGCTTTACCAATTGGAGTAGCAGCTTTCAATTCTGCTGCATCAAACTGTGGGTGAAGAAGTGTATCCAAGTTACGAGGATCGATCATTGCTACTGCTTCTTCTTCTGTCTTATGTCCTTCATCAACGAGGTCACAAGCAATCTTCAAAGCAGCCGGAGCGGTTCTCTTACCGTTACGGCACTGAAGCATGTAAAGTTTTTTGTTCTCTACAGTAAACTCCATATCCTGCATATCATGGTAGTGATTCTCAAGGATATCACATACTTTGATAAATTCAGCATATGCTTCTGGGAATTCCTGCTCCATCTGAGCGATTGGCATTGGTGTACGAACACCGGCAACTACGTCCTCGCCCTGTGCGTTCTTAAGGAACTCACCCATCAATTTATTCTCGCCTGTAGCAGGGTCACGAGTGAAGGCAACACCTGTACCGGACTCATCATTCAAGTTACCGAATACCATAGGCATTACGTTAACTGCTGTTCCCCATGAATAAGGGATATCGTTGTCACGACGGTATACGTTTGCACGAGGGTTGTCCCAAGAACGGAATACAGCCTCGATAGCAAGTTTCAACTGCTCAACCGGATCTGATGGGAAATCTTCACCAAGCTGTTTTTTGTACTCAGCTTTGAACTGCTCAGCCAAAGTCTTAAGATCAGCTGCTGTCAAATCTACGTCATACTCAACGCCTTTTTCAGCTTTCATTTTATCAATGAGCTGCTCGAAATATTTCTTACCAACTTCCATAACGACATCGGAGAACATCTGGATGAAACGTCTGTAAGAATCGTATACGAAACGCTCGAATTTAGGATCCGGGTTTCCTTCGATCATTGCAGCTACTACTTCGTCATTCAAACCAAGGTTAAGGATGGTATCCATCATACCAGGCATGGATGCACGAGCACCGGAACGTACGGAAACGAGAAGTGGATTTTTGAGGTCACCGAACTTTTTACCGTTCACTTCCTCCATCCATTTAACACCTTCCATTGTCTGAGCCATAATCTCATCATTGATTTTACGGCCATCTTCATAATACTGCGTACATGCTTCTGTACTGATAGTGAAACCCTGTGGTACCGGAAGACCGATTTCTGTCATCTCAGCAAGGTTAGCACCTTTACCACCAAGCAGATTACGCATGGTCATGTTACCTTCTTTGAAGGTATAAACCCATTTGTTTGCCATGATACTTATTTCCTCCTAAATAATATAATAATGTATTTTGACACAGAAACATTTGCATAGAAATAACGCAACAGTTCTGCGGTCGCTGACTCCATTGTAACATAAAGAACGCCGAGAGAAAAGCACTTTTTTCGTCTTATCCGATTTTTTGGTAATTTAATTGACAAACCATTGCAATCACACTATAATTTTTATAACTGCGGTATTATATATAAGAAGATAATTTTTTTATATAAAATGCCCTGCAAATACATTTACAATGAAATAATGGAGGTTCCTATGATACGCATAATTACGGACAGTCTGTGCGATTTAACCATGGACTATGCAAAAGAATTAAACATCGATATCATGCCGCTTACCGTTCGTTTTGGGGAAGACGATTTTAAATGTGGTATTGATCTCACAAACGAAGCTTTCTATGACAAACTTACAAACGACAGTAACAATCCTTCTACTGCCGCTGTCAATCCAGTTGAATTCGAGGAAATTTTCAAAAAATACATCGATGCCGGCGATGAAGTCGTGGCAGTCCTTTTTTCCAAATACATGAGTGCAACATTTCAGTCCGCATCCATTGCAGCAGAGAATATCAATTCTGACCGTCTGTATTTGATTGACTGTGAAACGGGAGCCATGGGACAGGGACTTTTGGTTGAAACTGCTGTCACTTTGCGTAACGAGGGAAAATCCGCAAAAGAAATTGCCGACACCATTCAGGCCCTTTTAAAGAAAACCGCAACCTATATCGTCGTAGATTCACTGGAATACTTAAAACGTGGCGGACGAATCAGTAAAAGTGCAGCACTGCTTGGCGGCCTGATGAAAGTACATCCGGTTTTACAGGTTATTGCCGACGGTGCAAAACCAATTGATAAGGTAAAAGGAAAGAAATCCGCAAATGCATGGCTGATTAACAAATTAAAAGACCAGCCGGCAGATGAAAATTATAAACTCGTAATCGGACATTCAAATGCGCCGGAGCGGGCAAAAGCATTTGAAGAACAACTTCGTGAGGCAGGTATTAAAAATGAAATTCTGACCACCTGCATCGGACCGGTCGTAGGAACACATATCGGTCCAAACTGTTTGGGAATTGGATATATCACCAAATAAATAAAATGGATAGAGAACAAAAAAAACTATATATAAAGGAGACAACTATGCCTAAAAGAGAAGACATTAACAAAGTATTAATCATCGGTTCCGGTCCGATTATCATCGGACAAGCCTGCGAGTTTGACTACTCCGGAACACAGGCCTGCAAGGCGCTCAGAAAACTTGGTTACGAAATCGTTTTGGTCAATTCCAACCCGGCAACCATTATGACAGACCCGGAAATTGCAGACGTAACTTACATCGAGCCACTGAACGTAAACCGTTTAGAGCAAATCATTGCCAAAGAGCGTCCGGATGCCGTTTTACCAAACCTCGGCGGTCAGTCCGGCTTAAACCTTTGTGCCGAATTGGCAAGTGAGGGAATTCTTGACAAATACGGTGTACAGGTAATCGGTGTCCAGGTCGATGCCATTGAACGTGGAGAAGACCGTATCGAATTCAAGAAATCCATGGATGCCATTGGCGTTGAAATGGCAAGAAGCCAGGTATCTTACAGCGTAGATGAAGCATTAGCCATTGCGGATGAATTAGGATATCCGGTTGTTTTACGCCCTGCCTACACAATGGGTGGCGCCGGTGGCGGTCTTGTCTATAATAAAGAAGAATTAAAAACTGTTTGTGCCCGTGGACTTCAGGCAAGTTTAGTTGGACAGGTTCTTGTCGAGGAATCCATCCTTGGCTGGGAAGAATTAGAGCTTGAAATTGTACGTGACGCCGATGGCAATATGATTACCGTCTGCTTCATTGAAAACATTGACCCAATGGGAACACATACCGGTGATTCTTTCTGTTCCGCACCGATGCTTACCATTTCCGAAGAAGTGCAGAAACGTCTTCAGGAACAGGCATACCGCATTGTCGATTCCGTCAAAGTAATCGGCGGCACTAATGTACAGTTTGCTCATGATCCGGTTTCCGATCGAATCGTTGTTATCGAAATCAACCCAAGAACTTCCCGTTCTTCTGCACTGGCATCCAAAGCTACCGGTTTTCCAATCGCTTTAGTTTCCGCTATGCTTGCTGCCGGTCTTACTTTGAAAGACATCGAATGTGGAAAATACGGAACCTTAGATAAATACAAACCGGACGGTGACTATATTGTAATTAAATTTGCGCGCTGGGCTTTTGAAAAATTCAAAGGTGTAGAAGATAAATTAGGAACTCAGATGCGTGCCGTCGGCGAAGTAATGAGCATTGGAAAAACTTATAAAGAGGCTTTCCAGAAAGCAATCCGAAGCTTAGAGACCGGCCGCTATGGTTTAGGTTTTGCCAAAGATTATAATGAAAAATCAAAAGAAGAACTACTTCGTATGTTAGCTACTCCTTCGAGTGACCGCCATTTCATTATGTATGAAGCACTTAGAAAGGGCGCTACCGTAGACGAAATCTTTGATATTACAAAAGTAAAACACTACTTTGTTGAACAGATGAAAGAACTTGTTGAGGAAGAGGAAGCCATCGCAAAATCCAAAGGTTCTCTTCCATCCGATGAGCAGCTTATTTCCGCTAAGAAAAATGGCTTCTCGGATAAATACTTAAGTCAGATTCTTGCGATTCCGGAAGATGACATCCGCAATAAGAGAATCGAACTTGGCATTGAGGAGGCCTGGGAAGGTATTCACGTAAGCGGAACCAAAGACAGTGCTTATTATTATTCAACTTACAACGCCAAAGACAAAAATCCGGTCAGCGAAGAAAAGAATAAAATCATGATTCTCGGTGGTGGTCCAAACCGAATCGGTCAGGGTATCGAATTTGACTACTGCTGTGTTCACGCAGCACTTGCTTTGAAAAAACTCGGCTTTGAGACGATTATCGTAAACTGTAATCCGGAGACGGTTTCCACCGACTACGATACATCCGACAAGTTGTACTTTGAGCCTTTAACATTGGAAGATGTTTTAAGCATTTACAAAAAAGAAAAACCACTCGGTGTAATTGCTCAGTTTGGTGGACAGACACCGCTTAATTTGGCAGCCGAACTAGAGAAAAACGGAGTCAAAATTCTCGGTACTTCTCCATCCGTTATCGACTTGGCGGAAGACCGCGATTTGTTCCGTGCCATGATGGACAAATTAGGAATTCCAATGCCGGAAGCAGGCATGGCAACAACCGTTGATGAAGCGCTGGAAATTGCAAAAAAAATCGGTTATCCGGTTATGGTTCGTCCTTCTTATGTACTTGGCGGACGCGGCATGGAAGTCGTATATGATGACGAAAGCCTTACCGACTACATGAAAGCAGCCGTAGGCGTTACACCGGACCGTCCGATTTTGATTGACCGTTTCTTAAATCACGCATTGGAATGTGAAGCAGATGCCATCAGCGATGGAACACACGCTTTCGTTCCTGCTGTTATGGAGCATATCGAGCTTGCCGGTGTACACTCCGGAGACTCTGCCTGCATTATTCCTTCGGTTCATATTTCCGAGGAAAATGTCGCAACAATCAAAGAATATACGAAAAAGATTGCGGAAGAGATGCATGTTAAAGGTCTCATGAATATGCAGTATGCCATTGAAAATGGAACGGTTTATGTTCTGGAAGCAAATCCAAGAGCTTCCCGTACGGTACCGCTTGTTTCCAAAGTATGCAACATCCGCATGGTGCCTTTAGCTACCGATATTATTACTTCGGAACTTACAGGCCGCCCATCACCGGTATCCTCTTTGAAGGAACAGAATATTCCATATTTCGGTGTCAAAGAAGCCGTATTCCCATTCAACATGTTCCCAGAGGTTGACCCTCTGCTCGGACCGGAAATGCGCTCTACCGGCGAGGTACTTGGTCTTTCCACCTATTATGGCGAAGCATTTTACAAAGCACAGGAAGCAACACAGACAAAACTTCCTTTGAAGGGAACCGTATTAATTTCCGTAAACCGCAAAGACAAACCGGAAGTAGTTGAAGTTGCTAAATTATTTGCTGAGGCAGGCTTTAAGATTCTGGCAACCGGTAAGACACACGAAATCATTACCGATGCCGGCATTGAGGCAGAGAAAGTATTGAAATTGTATGAAGGTCGTCCAAATGTACTGGATTTGATTACAAACGGCGATATCGATTTAATTATCAACTCACCGGTTGGCAAAGACAGCGTACACGATGACAGTTACCTGCGCAAAGCAGCAATTAAGGCAAAAATTCCTTATATGACAACCATCGCTGCTGCCAAAGCAAGTATTAAGGGAATCTTGTATGTTCAGAAACATGGCAATGGTGAGGTAAAATCCTTGCAGCAGATTCACAGTGAAATTTCTGATAAATAATTTATCTACAACAAAAAAAGCTGCGTCTTGTAAACACAAGACGCAGTTTTTTTATATACCATATTTTTATTTAGTTGGAACGTTTTTCACATGTTTAATCCATTTTCCCTTTTTGCTTCGATATGTCATCGTCACACAGTAAGTCTTCTTTTTCTTCGCCTTTTTCCGTATACATACTTTCCGGGATATTTTGTATGAATATGTCATATGCGCCTTTTTCGCTCCACGAATTGCCTTTGCTCCTTTTACCGTGCAAACAATTGTCTTCATGCTTTTGTCAGCAGTTAATTTTGTTTTCTTTCCCTTAATGTAAATCTTTTTCACAAAGAAAGGATTTTTTTCATCCCCCTGCATGATTCCTAGACGAACCTTTTTCACTTTAGCATCAACGTAAAGTTTTTTTATGGAAAATTTCTTACTGCTTCCCTTACAAAAATCATTTGTCCAAAACGAATAATAGCCAATTCCTTTGTCCTCTCCCTGAGCCAAATGCCACTCTTCAATCGGCTTCGAAAAAAGACGGCTTTCATAAGACAACGAATAAAATCCTTTAGAGTAGACTTTCTTTAATGAAGTACAATCCGCAAACGCTTCATTATACATGGCGACGCCATCATTTAAATGTAATTCTGTCAAACTGCTGCAGCCAAAAAACGCATACTCTCTAACAAACAAAACATCTTTCGGCAAATAAAGTTTTTTCAGATTTTCACACTGATAAAACGCCATTACTCCAATGTTTGTTACTGTTTTTGGTATCGTTATTTTTGTCACTTTATCTGCATTTGTCAGTACCGTAAAAAACTGACGATTCACACTTAAATTTACCTCATTCGTCAAAATTTTTCCGGAATAACCAAGACTGACCACTTTGTACCCATCAATGGTTTGCGGAATCATAATTTCCGTATCATCTGATGCAATCTTTCTCAATTCAATTTCCTTTTTTGCTGCATCAATCACACGATAAGAGTATTTACCGCTTTTTACAAAAGCACCGGTATCGCGCCAATCCTCCACCGTATCTTCCCTTGCAATCGGTTTTTCAGTTGCAGCCGGCGTGTCCGCTTTGCTTACTTTTGCCGTCAGTGGCGATGCCACGGCAAGTAACATAACCACCAAAACGCCCATCACAATTTTTGTTCTTTTACCACCAAACCACTTTTTATAAACAATCTCTGCTGCCATACTTCCTATCACCCCTCCTAAAAGATTTAATAATAAATCGTCCACATCGACACTTCGATAACAATAACCTAAGGCAGAGTTAAATACTCCCTGCAAAATTTCAATTGATAAGCTGGTAAGAAAACATATGATAAAAACCGTTTTCTTTTTATGTTTCTGTTTCCAGCTTAAAATAGCAGTAAAAAAACCATACGGAACAAACAACAACATGTTTCCTATACATTGAAATAAAAATACACTTTGATATCCTGAGAAAAAATCCTTTATATATCCAAAGATACTACGCAAAGGCACAAAATTATTTGTTTGCCCTAATTCATATTCAATATTCAATGCAATTTCTTCTTGTTGTATTGGAAACGGGAAATACACCACAACAAATATCCCTGCCAGAGTAAACAAAGCCATCACATATGCTATGAATAAATAGATTCCGCTCTTCGTCCTTATATCCCATTCACGCATACAAAACAAAAGCACACCAGCAAATATAACAAACTGTACAAACAAAATGGCTGGTAATAAATACGTAATCATGTACATCTCCCCCTCTCATATTTTCAATTCCATTACCAGTTAATTCTTACATATCCATTTCTTAATTATGTTGCAAGGTTAGATATCCCCCCCCAATCCATACTATAACCATAATGCTATTTACAATGATAACACATTCTAACAATAACAGATTCTAAAATTCGCGAACGGACAAAAATTGGGAGTGAACGGACATTTTTTGTTAGCTTTTTTGAAATTCCAGTAATTCAGCAGAAAAACTTTGTGACTCGTGGGTTTTGAGTACGTCAGTAGATGGCACTGGTAGTTTCAGTGCCCCTACTGCTACGTACTCAACTAGCGAGAGCGCCCACGAGACGCAAAGCTTTTCTACTGAATTACGGAAGCAAAGAAAATCCAACAAACACATTCATTCTCCTCCCACAACTTATCAATCTTTACACCAGTGGAATCACCACATCAGCAACAAACCACTCCTCTTTTGTATGTATCTCAAAATCTCCGTCAACACTCTCGACCATGTGACGAATACTTTTAATTCCATAACCATGAAGCTCTTTATCTTTTTTCGACGTTTTAATTCCCATTACAGAATTAAATTTCTCTTTGCCGTCATAGGTATTGGAAATTCGGATAATGAGCATTTTCTTTGCATATTTTATTGTAATCTTAATCTTTTTATCTTGCACTTTTTCGCACGCTTCTATTGCATTGTCAAGAAGATTTGTCAGGATTCCCGTAAGCACATAGGCAGAAACATTCAAATCTTTTGGAACTTTGACATCCATTTTAGTTTCAATCCCAAGGCGGTCTGACTCCTGCAATTTATAGCTGAGAATACTGTCAATGACAAAATTGTCCGTTCGCTCAAACTTCGTCTGGAAAAGTTCCCCTTCCTGCATTTCATTTAAGTACGCTGTCAGTTTTTCTTTTTCGCCCTGACTGTTCATAAATGCAAGCATGGAAATATGTTTCTGAAAATCATGCCGCTGAATTCTAAGTTCTTCATCCATCTGATGCATCAGTTTAAGCTGACGGTTCTGATACACATTTAGCTGCTCCAGTTTTTCCTTTTCAAAACGCACGCGCATATTTTCAATCTGAACGTCACACAGATAAAATACCAAAACATTCATGACAAACAAAATAACCGTACAGCCAAGCATATTTAACCAGTAAAAATTCTGCTGGCAAATCATCAAATCAAGGTAAAGTGAAAACACCGGGAGCACAATCGTTACCGCCCAGTAAAGAATCGGAATCTCTCTTCCTTTCTGCAGATTGCGAAAGTTTCGTATCATAAGCACGACAAGATACTGCACGACCGGCAGTGCCACCATGCCCCAGACGTTATAATATTCTCTCGACTGGAATACATTTAAATCCAAAAATCCGGTTGCAAGTCCCACGATACATTCTGCTAAAGTCATGCTGACAAAAGCAAAGACTGAATACAAAAGGCCTTGTTTCCAGCCGCTCTCGTACCCAAAAAAGGCAATCAATACAAGCATAACATAAGAACTAAGTCCTGTAAGAATTGGAATATCTATAAAAACATTTAACAGCATGGTTACCGCAAAAAAGAGCACAAAGGCTAAAAATTCAATGCCTGCCCCACGCTTGCTTTTCCCAAAAAAGCATCGGTACAACAGCCATAATTCGTAAGATTGAAATATATTGGCAATAATATAAAAAGTAGCAAAAAACATCTCAGTCCTCCATCAGTTCATGATTAATAAATTCATCTTTAAATTGTTTTCTACGGCTTTTTCCTATTATAATCTCTTTGCCATCTGACATCTTCACCTTTGACATAGAATATTCCGAAACATAATTCAGGTTAATCAGATAACTCTTATGACAACGGCTGAATCCATGTTTTTCGTAAATGTCACAAAGCTGCTGCAGCGAATTCCCCGCAAAAGCCACTCTCCCGTCCTTACAATGAACTTCAACACCTTTTCCCGCTCCTACAAAATACACAACATCCTTCAAACATACACTTTTATAAACACCATCTTCACGGTACCGAAAAGCAAGCGTTCCCGTATTAACACGCTCACGCACGAGGTCAATATCTTTTACAACATCCTTGTGTTTTAACGGTTTTAAATGAAAATTCAATGGATGCACATCAAATAAATCCATACAATAATTTGATTTTCCGGAGATAAAAACCAAATAAATCAAATCCATTTTCCATGCACTGCGAATCATCTGTCCCAGTTCAATTCCATTTTTCTGTGGCAGTTCAATATCAAGAAACAGCATGTCATACCACTGACCGTTCTGTAACTGCTGCTGCAATGTCTCCGCACTATGATACACGTCAACATAGAGACGCGTTGCATTTTCATAGTTATATTGTTCAATCCACCCCTCAAGCTGAGAGCATACGCCTTTGTCATCATCACAAATTGCAATATTCACTGCGTATCACCTGCCTGCGTATTTATTTCCATTCTTTCGGAAGTATCGCATTTCCTCCAAATCCTTTATGTTTCCAATTGTCCTTCGACTTATCAAACGATGTCACCTGCAAAATCTGCCATGGGTTTGATTTTTTCAAAGAACGATATACTTTTTTCAAAGGTACCCACTGTCTGTTATGCGTCAAATCTCCGGAATCCCCGAGAAAAATTTTATCGCTTTTCTCATCATATAAAAACAATGTCACATAATGCCCCGGTGTATCTTTCCAGTAACAATCGCTGTCATTACTGCTCACCACAACAATACATGCCAGTGATTCTTTCACTAACTTTTGAAACGCTTCGTATTTGCTGGGCTTACGAAAAACATCTGACGTAAAACCAAGTTCTTTCAACGTAGCCTTCATATAGCCCCAGTCGATAGCACCACCACCGCCATAGCCACTCACTTTTTTTGCATACCGGTACATATCAATCGGTGAACTTTCATACGAAGAAAATGTCGTATAAATATTTGCCATGCAGCACAAACCGCATCCAAAAGCACCAAAGGAGCCACCATCGTAAAACTCTTTGCCCCATTTACCGGACCACTCTCTACGCCCCTCATAAGCCTTTGGTCCCTGAAAGAAAGTTGCTACTTTTTTGGTCGGATCAGGCGTCGGTGTCGGTTTTTGTGTCGGAGACAACGACGGCAAAGCGGTCACCTTCGGCGTAACCGCTGTCTGTTTTAATGTTTCCTTTGTCTGCTTTGACCCGGCCGGGAAAAACTGATTTAATAAAGCAGCGGCTGCCAGCATCCCGATGCTTAACAAGATGATGACAGCCAGTTGCTTTTTAGTAACTTCGCGTTTCTGCATAAAGTCTCCTAAAATGTAAATTTATCCGCAAAATACTCTTTCAAATCTACAATTTTAACTCTTTCCTGTTCCATAGTATCACGGTCACGTACCGTAACCATACCATCTTCTTCTGAATCAAAATCATAAGTAACACAATATGGTGTACCGATTTCATCCTGACGGCGGTAGCGTTTACCGATATTACCACGGTCGTCATATTCACAGTTGTAAGTCTTGCTGAGCTCTTCAAATACTTTTTCAGCATTCTCATTCAATTTCTTTGACAATGGCAGCACACCAATTTTAACCGGTGCCAATGCCGGATGGAAATGAAGAACCGTACGAACATCCGGTTTTTCTTCCGTTCCAATATTTTCTTCATCATAAGCACTGCAAAGGAAGGCAAGTGTTACACGGTCTGCTCCCAGTGAAGGCTCAATTACATAAGGAATGTATTTCTCACGTTTTTCATCATCAAAATATTCCATCGGCTCGCCGGAAGTATTCTGATGCTGTGTCAAATCGTAATCTGTACGGTCTGCGATTCCCCAAAGTTCGCCCCAGCCAAATGGGAACAAGAACTCAAGGTCTGTCGTTCCCTTACTGTAGAAGCAAAGTTCTTCCGGTGAATGGTCACGCGCACGCATCTCATCTTCTTTGATGCCAAGGCTCTGCAGCCAATCGATACAGAACTGACGCCAGTAGTTAAACCACTCCAAATCCGTTCCCGGCTCACAGAAAAATTCAAGTTCCATCTGTTCAAACTCACGGGTACGGAATGTAAAGTTACCCGGCGTAATCTCATTACGGAATGACTTACCAATCTGTCCAATACCAAACGGAATTTTTTTGCGTGATGTACGCTGTACATTTTTAAAGTTTACAAAAATACCCTGTGCCGTCTCCGGACGAAGATATACGGTATTTTTTGCATCTTCGGTTACACCCTGGAATGTTTTAAACATCAGGTTAAACTGACGAATTTCCGTAAAATTGTGTTTTCCACAACTTGGGCATGCAATTTTGTGTTCTTCGATAAACTGTTCCATCTGCTCATTGGACCAGCCATCTACAGAACCATCTAATTCAATGTCATTATCTCCTGCAAACTCTTCAATCAACTGGTCTGCACGGAAACGCTCATGACACTCTTTACAATCCATCAGAGGGTCGGAAAAGCCGCCAAGGTGTCCGGATGCTACCCATGTCTGCGGATTCATAAGAATCGCACAGTCCACACCAACATTGTATTTATTCTCCTGAATAAACTTCTGCCACCATGCTTTTTTTACATTATTTTTTAATTCTACACCGAGATTTCCATAATCCCATGTATTCGCTAAACCACCGTAAATCTCAGAACCCGGATAGATAAATCCACGGCTCTTAGCCAGTGCAACGATTTTGTCCATTGTCTTTTCCATCGTCTTCCTCCATTGCTTTCATTTTCTCTCAATATTGTACTATTTTAGCGATGTTTTTGCAAGTAAAATAATTTGCAGGGGATATTCTATATGGTGGGGTTTGAGGTTTCCGTAATTCACCTAAAAAAATTGTTTCTCTTGCGCCGCTCCCGCTTAGCAAACACGCAGGGGTATCGGCATGCCAACCACGCATGCCAGATACCCGCGCATTTGCAGCGCAATCGTCACAATTTTTTTAGGTGAATTACGGAAGTCTCAAAGACCAACATGGAATATTTCCTGCGAATTATTTTGTCATGAACATTTTCTATCTATCAATTTCCTTTTCGCTTATAATCTTGCAAATGGCATCCTCTGATTCCTCGCACTCATCTGCTATTTGGGAAATGGATTTGCCTTTTTCTAACTTCTTTTGAACCTGAACATAAAGATGTTTGTCATACCCCTGCTCAAGTCCCTGTTCAATTCCTTGCTCAATTCCCTGCGCTATCCCTTGCTGGAGTCCCTTCGTAAGCCCTTCTTTCAATCCCTGCTCATATTTCTCATCCATCTTCATTTCCAGCGTCATATAATCATCCCTCCATTCCGTATCTCTTCGAATTTCAAGCACTCGCTGTTCTAAGCGCTCAGTAAAACCATCCGTCGGATTCTTTGTTTTCAGGTAATCAAGAAGATGTGCAAGTTCCTCCGGTACATCTTCTCGGCTTCCGTTTATGTTAATAAAAATCGTTTTCCTTTTATCCTGCAAATGAATCTCTGTATCCTCGCGGCAAATCGATTCAAATGTATATACACTCCGATTTTTTGCAAACAAGTCAAAATTACATACAAAAATAACAATCGAATGTTTTAGGTTTCCATACTTCTCTCCTGCGGCAATCTGGTAACTGTCCATCTCGCTGTGGTAATACCGACTCCGCAGTGGCAGCTCTCTCATCTTCGTTGTCTGCATCTCAATGTCGTAGGCATTTCCTTTTTTGTCCTTTGCATAAACATCAAGACGGACACCTTTTGCATGAAAATTCGATTTCATACTCACCTGGGTCCCCACGATGACAATTTCCTCAATCTCGATACCGAGGATTCTCTGTAAAAATTCTCTGCAATCCTCAGAATTGCTTAAAACGGTGCAAAACATTACATCATCGGTAATACCGATTTTGTCAAAATCAATGTGTCTTCTCATGTGACATACCTCCCTCTCAGGGAGATGTCCCATATGCTAACCTCCCTGCTTTTCAATTTGTTTTTTGTGATTTCGCAGTGAAGTTTTTTCTCGATACTCTATACTATTTGACTTTTTCTGATAATGTTTGGACTTTCTGCTTGTGCATATCTTAACACAGCTTAATAGGGATTGCAAGAGGTAATGAATTTAAAAATCAGTTGAATTTTCTGTTTACAGGGGATATTCTACATGGTTGTTTTTGAGGTTTCCGTAATTTACTAAGAAAAGTTTGCATCTCGTGGGACGGCTCCCGCCTGGTTGAGTTGCGTAACAGCAGGAGCACTGAAACTACCAGTGCCACCTGCTGACGCACTCAAAACTCACTCGATGCAAATCTTTTCTTAGTGAATTACTGGAAGTCTCAAAGACCAACATGGAATATTTCCTGCAAATAATTTTCTCAAATGGGGAAAGAGGGGAGAGAGTGCTGGGCGGAGCAAAAAAGACCGTAGATTTCGCCATGAGGGACTTGCGCACCGTTACGTGTGTTCTCTAACGAAAGTGGTCCCTCATGCGAAACTACGGTCTTTTACTTACACATAATAAATCGTAATTCCACCAAAGTTATTGCTTCCCTCTAATGTAAGTGTTGCCGTAACTTCGCCGTTTCTGTTATTTTTTTCATCAATTCCACCAAAACTGCTCTCTACATGGTTCACGATCTGCCATTCCTTTGGCACGAAAAGTTCGACACCGGCAAACGATGAATCAATGTTTATTGTTGCATTTCCCGATGGGATTCTTGCCTGGTCAAGATACACCTTAACCCCCGCAAAACTGGCATCAATTTCCGCATAACGAAAATCTTCCGATGTGATGTAACGGATGACGCTGCCAAAGGTTGACGAAATATCCAGTTCGTCATCATTGAGTTTTTCGCCCTTCACTTCGTCCCATTCATCTCTTTTTTTAAAGTGTCCGCGGTGCACTATTTTTTTCCGAAAACGTCCAAAAATCAGGTGCAGGCCAATCGTCAAAAGAAGGGCTGCCAGTAAAACCGTCCATGGCGTGATAGCTGTGATTCCAAGCGGTTTATCGTAAATAATTGCGATAAACGCAAGTGGAAATAAAATTCCGCCAAAGTGAACATGTGGGATACTCGCCACAATCACGGCGATGCATACAACGGTAAACAACAGTGAAAATACGCCTACTGCCGGAAGGTATCCAAGCTGGCTCACAACCAGATAGGCACCCGCCAAGATTAAAAATACGCCCCAAAAATAATTTTTTTTCATCATCTCATCCTCATTTCTACTAATTTTTCTTTTAATACTCTGCTGTAATGTCTGGATACAAAAATCTGCTTATGGGAATTTCGAAATGCCGCACAGCTCGTTGTCGACAGATTACTCTTTTGCAGCGAATAAATTTCCGACACATTGGCAATCGTCGATTTGGAAACACGCAGAAATTGATTTGGAAGAATCTCCTCCAATTCGTAGAGCCGCTGTTTCGTCTCATATATTTCATCTCTTGTGTGAACCTGAACTATTGTTCCTTCGGTTTCAAAAAACAAAATATCCAAAACATCCACATAACACTCCAAATCTCCCTGATAAAGAACCAGCCGTTTTGTCTCCGTATGACCGGATGCAAATGCCTCTTGAATTTTTTGCAGTTCCTCAGTCATCCGGCGGCAGTGAATCCTTATTTCATCATCCGGCAGATTCTCATCCAACTCAATGGTAATCTTCATAATCGCCTCCCTCTTCGTGTGTAATGCCATTATAGCAAAAAAAAATGGATTGTAAACCCATTTTCCGTAAGTGGTTCTATTTCGTTTGTAAGTGGTAAAAATAAGGAATCAAAATTCTATATCCAACATATCCAGTGAGTGAAACACACGGTCTGTGTGCGCCTTAAAATATCGTGAGACAACTTCTTTTAGCTGGAAAAGCACTGCCTCGCTGACAGAAAAAGTATACAATTTTTGAAGCGGCGAGGAGAGAATCCTCTGCAAGGTGTAAATAGCAGTTTCCGATAACAAAATACCGGTCTTTCCGTCGTGGCAGTCATCGCAGACAATGCCCGCATCCCCCACATAAAAATGGTGCAGATTTTCCGTTTTTCCACACCTTATGCACTCAAAAATACGCGGTGCCTCTCCGGCAATCGCTAACATTCGGAATTCATATATGTAACGCACCAGTTCTTCCGGCAGAGAAGGCACCGATAACGCCCGCAGCGACAAATACAAAAGATTCAATTCATGCTTCGCTGTCATTCCTTCCCTCGTAAAATAATCTGCCACCTCGCAAAAATAAAGTGCCAGATATAAATGCTCCAGATTCTGCCTTAATTCCGGGAAATAATTTTCCACCTCAACCTGCTCTATGCTATAAGAATCCCGTCCTCTATAAATAAAAAACTCCCCAAAGGTAAACGGTTCCGTTGCAGCAGACAGCGGACTTCTGGGGCGTCTTGCCCCTCTGGCGAAGGCGGAGATGCGCCCCCGCTCTTTCGTCAAAAGGACAACACGTTTGTCGTATTCACCAATGGTAGCTGCCGAAAGCACCATTCCTGTCACTCTCTCTTTCACGTGTTCCCCTCTCTTCCTTTGCTGCATTTTCCCATCCGTTTCTTCCTTTTTCTTCCCTCACATACGCCAGATAATCAGACACTTTCCCCGTCTGTGTAAATGTATTCCAGTTTGCTTCATTTCCCATTGCGTTCCTCCTCGCCGCAGTCCTTTTGCGGCTTTTATACTTTTGTCCGGATGTAAATTGCTTTACACCCTAGCAATAGGATATCCCGATTCCAAACCGGCTATGCTAACACATATTGGTAATCAGTCTTTTTCTTTATAGCCAAAATTCTTAAGAAGAAAATCACTGTCACGCCAGTCTTTTTTCACCTTAACCCAAAGTTTCAGATTTACCTTTGCCTGCAAAAATTCTTCAATTTCCCTTCTGGCATCGGTTCCAATTCGTTTGAGCATACTGCCCTGTTTTCCGATGATAATTCCCTTATGGGAACTTCTCTCGCAGATAATAGTAGCATCAATGTCAATCAAATTTCTTTTTCCCGGCCTGTTTTTCATCTGGTCAATGGCAACAGCAATTCCGTGTGGAATTTCATCCGAAAGCAGACGAAGTGCTTTTTCGCGAATCAATTCCGCCACAATCTGGCGCACCGGCTGGTCCGTAATCGTATCCTCATCGTAAAATGCCGGTCCCTCTTCCAGATAAGAAAACATGGTCGTAATAAGTTCATCGACATTTTCGCCCGTCCACGCAGAAACCGGTATAATTTCTGCAAATTCCATCATATCTTTATAGGCAGCAATACATTCTAACAATTCGTCTTTCTTAATCGTATCAATTTTATTCATTACAAGAATAACCGGCGCTTTGGACTGTTTTAACTCCTCTGCAATATAGCGCTCGCCTCTGCCGATAAATGTTGTTGCCTCAACAAGCCAGAGCACAAGGTCAACTTCTGAAAATGTTTTTTCTGCCACACCTACCATATATTCACCAAGCTTATTTTTTGCCTTGTGGATACCCGGCGTGTCCAAAAAAACGATCTGTCCGCGCTCATCATGATACACCGTCTGAATCCGGTTTCTCGTAGTCTGCGGTTTATTTGAAGTAATCGCTATTTTCTGACCAATCATTTGATTCATCAACGTAGATTTTCCCACATTTGGTCTGCCCACTAACGTAACAAAACCTGATTTAAATTCCTGTCCCATCTTATCCTCCATTTTCTTTCTAATTCAAAACACGTATTTCATTAAACAACTCTTTTGCATCTTCCACTTTTCCTTCGCTTCCGATTGCACAAATATATCCATCATGAAGTACCACAGAAACCATTTTTGCAGCCTCGCGAACCTGTTCACAGTCTGCCGAAAGCACCTCATCTCTCTCTTTTTGAATCTGCTCAAAGGTAATGTCGGTAAGCCATGCCTGACTCGAACGCCGTCCCTCGGCTCTCGGTGTTAATGGCGTATCTAACTCACTAACCGTACCAATAATATATTTCATCATATCGCGCTCATCAGCATCAAAAGCTTCCAGATAAGCCGGTACCTTTTCAAATACTTCATTTGTTTCTGCAAGGTTCGGGTCGCGGTACGATACCATATACCCATTTCCCAAATCCGTAAAAGCACACATAACACCATAGGCGCCGCCTTTGACACGGACTTCATTCCACAAGTAATCATATCCAAGAATTGTTTTTAATACCTTATTGACACCGTTGTAAGCAATTCCTTTTTCCGAAGAATTTCCGACCCGTGCCACATATTGCACTTTTCCAGCCGTCTTAAATCCCTCATTTCCTACAATCGGTTTCATCGAATATTCCGGTTTTAGAAGTTTTTCCTCCTCAGAATCCGGCAACCGGTCAATCAACCGTGAAAGTCCATTTTCAAGCGGTTTTAAGCCTTCTTTGCCAGAAGTTAAATCGACAGACAGACGCTCCTTTACAAAAACCTTCTTTGCCAATGCCTGTAAAACAGAAATCAAATTCTCCTTTCTCTCATCAAAATGCTCTTCCAAATCGCACAAAAAGTCATAGTAGGCAATTCCTCGGATATATTCCGTAAGATATGCGTTCTTTTTCATATATGCCATCGCACGGCCAACCGCTGTTGTATGTCCTGCCGACAAAAGCGATGACTGCTTAACCGATCGGCTCTCCGCAATAATCTCATACAGTCGTTTTTCATCGAAAAGCTTTGTATTGGTAAGCATTTCCGCCAAAAGGTCAAACACCTTTTCCGTCTCTCCGGTTAATGCTTTTCCACTAATCTCCCATAAAAACCGGTAATCGTCATTATGACGGTTCGCGTACACAACCAAATCTGTCGAAATACCGCCGGCATGCAAAAGAATCTCATTACTAAGTTCCAGTTTCGTATACTTTTCCGTATCCATAGCCGAAATTAATTCGCTCAAAAGGGACAAATACGGTGTATACTCTTCCAAATCTTTGACATCGAAAAAGCAGCGAAAATACTCAATGCCATTCGTAAAAATATCATGATGCAAAACCGGAACTCCCACCATTTCTTTCATTTCATTTTTAAATGGCTGCGCTTCTTTCTTCATATCCTCTCTCGTGAGAAGCGGAATGCATTTTAAATCCTCCGAAGGAGTCGGCTCCTCCTGATACTTTTTGAGTTCCTCTGTTTCTTTCACGAGTGCCGCTTTCTGTTCATTGCTCAAAGTTTCCATATAGTCTGCCAGCTTTTTCTTTTCTTCCTCTTCCATAAGCGTAGTCAAGCCCACTTTTGGCTGCACACTGACAAATGTCGCATGCGGATTTTTAAGCAGATATTTTTCAATGATTTTTTCAAAATAATCCGTGCCAACCTGCTTTTTCAAAAATGCAAATGTATCGTTTGCCTGAATATGAATAAACGGTTTATTTTCATCATACAGCCAGCTGTCAAAAATCTGAAGTCCATACATAAGCCCTTTCGGGAAGTTTCCAAAATCCGCCTCCCGGTACTGAAATTCATATCCGTTGATTGCCGCAAGCAGTGACTGCTGATTCAATCCCTCTTTGACGATTTTTTTCAACTCAGTCTCAATCACAGTAATAAACTGCTGTTTCTGCTCCATTTTTACATTTTTCGCAATAATCGAGAAAAACGGCTGTCTGACACTCTCTTCATAATAACAACTAATGTCATTTCCAATGCCCGCGTCCAATAAAGCCTGTTTTAACGGTGCTCCAATCGACTGCACTAATACATAGGAAAGAACCGGAAATGCCCGGTACAAATTTCTGTCAAGTCCGTCGCCACACACGGTATTATAACTGAAATATGCCTTTCCTTCGGTATCCTCCCCTTCCGTCACCGAATAAAAACCATACTCCTCTTTTCTTTCGGCAAATGGCTTTTGCAGCCGCACCTCGGAATCCACTTCAATTTTCTCAAAATGGCTCAGATAATTTTCATCAATCCAGTTTAACTTTTCTTCCATATTCATATTTCCATACAAATACAGATAACTATTCGATGGATGATAATATTTTTTATGAAATGCCAGATAATCCTCATAGGTCAAATCCGGTATTGATGCCGGGTCTCCGCCGGACTCCACGCCATATGCCGTATCCGGGAATAACGACTGCTGGATGTTACGGTCTAACAACTGCTTCGCCGATGAAAATACGCCCTTCATCTCATTAAATACAACACCATTGTAAATCAGTTCTCCATCCACGCTCTCTAATTCATAGTGCCATCCTTCCTGACGAAAGATTTTTTCTTCTTTATAAATATTCGGATAAAAAACCGCATCCAGATACACATGCATAAGGTTTTGAAAATCCTTGTCATTACAGCTTGCCACCGGGTAAACTGTCTTATCCGGGTAGGTCATCGCATTTAAGAATGTGTTTAAGGAACCCTTTGCAAGTTCAATAAACGGGTCTTTCACCGGAAACTTATCTGAGCCGCACAACACCGTATGCTCCACAATATGAGCAACTCCGGTCGAATCCTTTGGCGGTGTCCGAAAACCTATGTTAAACACTTTATTCTCATCATCATTTTCCAAAACTGCCACTCTGGCACCGCTCTTTTTATGGCGGAGCAAATATCCTGTACTGTTTAAATCCAATATTTTGCTTTCTTCAATTAATTCGTATGCGCTGCAATTTGAAACATTCATCGCGACTCTCCAATCTATTCTTTTCTTCTTATTTTCTATCTTTTTTCAGATATTTATACAGTATCACATTTGGCGGGGGAATGTCAAAAATTTGAGTGTTTTTTCACTTTCCAAATTCCCCTAAAATAAATCTGCATCTCTTGCGCCGCTCCCGCTTATCAAATGCGTAAGGGTATCGGCATGTAAACTACACATGCCAGATACCCACGTATTTGAAGCGCAATCGTTGCAGATTTGTTTTAGGGGAATCACCGAAAGTTGAAAAACACTAGCAAATTCTCATCAAAATTGATTCTACTCGTTTGAAGCAGAAGTGACAGAGGTTCACTCTCCGGTCTACCGGTTCTACGACAACTCTTTTCCTTTGATTTGTACCGACCCCCAAATGTTAGACCAAAAATCTAACGATTGGAGGTCGATATTTTTATGGCTAAATATAGTTTTGAATTTAAAAAGGAAATAGTCGTTGCATATCTATCTGGTAAAGGAGGATTTGGTTCTTTGGCAAAGGATTATGGTATTCCGAATAAAGCACAAATTTACAGATGGGTAAAAGCATATCAAAAATTAGGTGATGATGGACTGCGTAGAGCACGAAGTATAAATAATTACTCTTTCAAATATAAGATTTCTGTAGTAGAATTATATTTATCAAGTGATCTCTCATATCAGGAATTAGCACTTAAGGAAGGTATTAATAGTCCGGCACTTATTGGAAAGTGGGTGAATGCGTTTCAAATCGCAGGTCCTGATGCTTTGAGACCACGAATGAAGGGGCGTAAGAAAACATTGGACAATATAAAGAAAGGTGTCACTGACACAAGTGTCGAACACGTAAAAGAATTAGAAGATGAACTTCTTAAACTAAAAATAGAGAATGCTTTTTTAAAAGAACTGAGGAGACTGCGTTTAGAGGACGAGGCAAAAATGAGAGAACGGCGCAAGTCATCAACAGTCTCCGAAGACAGTTCAAACTAAAAGACCTTCTCTCGTATACCGGTATGCCAAAGGCTACGTTTATGTATTGGCAAAAGAGACTTGACAGAGAAAATCCAGATAAGGAACTTGAAGAAAAAATAGTGGAAATTCGAAAGGCTAACAAGGATTATGGATATCGTCGAATGGTTGGAGAACTTCGTAATCAAGGATATCTTGTGAATAAAAAGAAAGTTCAACGAATCATGCAAAAACTTGAATTACAGGTAACTTCGTTCACACGTAAGAGTAGAAAATACAGTTCTTATAAAGGAAAAGTGGGAACTGTTGCTCCTAATAGAATTAACAGACGTTTCCATACACATATACCGCATCAAAAGGTAACAACTGATACAACCGAGTTTAAATACTATGAGATTGCTTCTAATGGACATATGACAATGCACAAACTTTATCTCGATCCTTTTATGGATATGTGCAATGGAGAAATACTCAGCTATAGCATGGATAAGTGCCCTTCTGCCAAGAATGTAATGAATGCTCTGGAACAAGCGATTGAGATAACTGCTGACTGCCCTTATCGCAGAACCTTTCATTCAGACCAAGGCTGGGCTTATCAGATGAAAGTATACTCCCATCGTCTTAAGGAAGAACGAATATTTCAAAGTATGTCTAGAAAAGGTAACTGCCACGACAATTCCGTAATGGAAAATTTTTTCGGTTTGCTAAAGCAAGAAATGTACTATGGTGTAGTTTATTATAGCTATGAGGAATTGAAATCAGCAATAGAGCGATATATAAAGTATTATAATGAGCAACGAATAAAAGAAAGACTTGGATGGATGAGTCCTGTGCAATACAGGCTTAGCCTCTTGGCTGCATAAAAACAGCGTAGCAGCCATCAAACTGCTACGCCTAAAAAGTCTAACATTTGGGGGTCACATCAAATCTGACAAAAAGAGTTGCACGTGTAGCGTGGTTTTTCGTGCGATAACGTTAAATCGAGCAAAAAATGCAACTCTTTACCACAAATACCGGAAAAAGAGTTGTCTGAGAAGCTTTTCGCGTCACCCACACAGTCCCAGAACGAAACTTCCAGAGCAAGCAGAGCGGGATAATTGTTGATTTGCAATAAATGTTCGCTGTCAGTTTCCTTGGATTCCAGTAATTCCGTAGAAAACTTTGTGACGAGTGGGTTTTGAGTGCGTCGGTATGTGTTGCAAGAAGTCCGGTGGACTTCTGTTATGCAACGACCGAAGCGGAGCGGAGACCACTGGTAGTTTCAGTGCCCATACCGCTACGCACTCAATTAGTGAAAACGCCCACGAGACGCAAAATTTTTCTACGGAATTACGGAAAACAAAAAAGTGCCAGCGAACAATTGTCGCAAACCAACAATTATTCCTACTTGCACAACACAAAAACCTATGCTACAATAAGAATTACGAAAACGAAACGATGGATTTAAATGGAGGCAATCATGAAAAGAATTAAAACTTTGACAACAAAGAATTTAAAAGAAACATTGAAAAAAGGTGGATGCGGAGAATGTCAGACATCCTGCCAGTCAGCTTGTAAAACATCCTGTACAGTAGGAAACCAGAGCTGCGAAAACAAATAAGTAAGGAAACTGTTTGAATAAACGGTGATTATGAGCAATGGAGGGCTGATCGAAGGAGACTTCGGTCTAGTCCTCATTGCACGTTATAGCGTCACCGTTATAGAATGAGAGGTCAAGGATGATACATCAGTATAAGAATAATGGATATAATATTGTGTTAGATGTAAACAGCGGTTCCATTCATGTTGTAGATGACGTTGTTTATGACGTGCTTTCTCTGATGGATGAAGAAAATGCAGATCGCTATGGAGAAGCTGAATTTTCACGTATTGCCGACGTTATTTTGAAGAATGATTATAAAGAAGAAGTTACGAAAGAGGATTTAAAAGACGTCTTTTCCGACTTACAGGAATTAGAAGAGAACGGAACACTTTTCACAAAAGATGTTTACAAAGAAGGCGTCATTGATTTCAAAAAGAGACAGACGGTAGTAAAAGCACTCTGCCTGCATATTGCCCATGACTGCAACTTGGCATGCCGTTACTGTTTTGCCGGTGAAGGAGAATATCAGGGCGACCGCTCTCTTATGAGTTATGAAGTAGGAAAAAAAGCATTGGACTTTTTGGTAGCCAATTCCGGCAGCAGAAGAAATCTTGAAGTGGATTTCTTTGGCGGAGAGCCGCTTCTTAACTTTGATGTTGTAAAAAAATTAGTAGCTTACGGCAGAGAAATTGAAAAAGAAAAAGACAAGCATTTCCGTTTCACCTTAACGACAAACGGTGTTTTGTTAAACGATGACATCATTGAATTTGCGAATCAGGAAATGGACAACATTGTCTTAAGTATTGATGGACGTAAAGAAGTGCATAACCACATGCGCCCGTTCAAAAATGGAACCGGCAGTTATGACTTTATTATTGATAAATTCAAAAAAGTAGCAGAATCGAGAAACCAGCAGAAATATTATGTGCGTGGAACATTTACCCATAATAATCTGGATTTTGTTGAAGATGTGCTGCATTTGGCAGATGAAGGCTTTGAACAGATTTCGGTTGAGCCGGTTGTAGCAGACCCGAATGAACCGTATGCCATCCGGCCGGAAGATATTCCTCAAATCTGTGAGGGCTATGATATTCTTGCAAAAGAGATGCTTGCCCGCAAAAAGCAGGGAAAAGGATTTAATTTCTTCCATTACATGATTGACTTAAGCGGCGGTCCATGTGTTTACAAACGTTTGTCCGGATGTGGTTCCGGAACAGAATATTTAGCGGTTACACCGTGGGGCGATTTGTATCCTTGTCATCAGTTCGTGGGCGAAGAACAATTTTGCTTGGGAAATGTAGATGACGGTGTTGTAAATACGGATATGCGTGATACATTTAAATTGTGTAATGTATATGCAAAAGAGGAGTGTAGGAACTGCTTTGCCAAATTCTACTGCAGCGGTGGCTGCGCAGCAAATGCTTATCACTGCCACGGTGACATTAACAAACCGTATGAAACCGGCTGTGAATTGCAGCGCAAACGTGTGGAATGTGCGATTATGCTCAAGGCAGCAGAAGCCTATGATGAGGGAAATTAGGACAGCATAGCCTTCGTCGTTTCAAAAAGATGAAAATTTTGCAAAAAAAACTTTGAAATATTTGGAAATACGTTTATAATATGTATAGATAATGGGAATGCTATACAGGTATACAGGAGATAGTGAAAGGAGATTAGTAAAGTGGCTTTTGATATTGGAATTGATTTGGGTACCGCCAGCATATTGGTATATGTAAAAGGAAAAGGCGTTGTATTAAAAGAGCCTAGTGTTGTTGCTTTTGACCGTGACACAAACCGGATTAAAGCAATTGGAGAAGAGGCGCGTCTGATGTTAGGACGTACGCCGGGAAACATTGTAGCAGTTCGTCCTCTTCGTCAGGGTGTTATTTCTGATTACACCGTAACGGAGAAGATGTTAAAATATTTCATTCAGAAAGCGGTTGGTAAACAGAGATTTCGTAAACCGCTTATTAGTATCTGTGTGCCAAGCCAGGTAACAGAGGTTGAGAGAAAAGCTGTAGAAGATGCTGCTTTTCAGGCAGGTGCACGCGATGTAAAGATCATTGAGGAGCCGATTGCAGCTGCAATTGGAGCCGGTATTGATATTGCTCGTCCTTGTGGCAATATGATTGTAGATATCGGTGGTGGTACATCGGATATTGCGGTAATCAGTTTGGGCGGTACTGTTGTCAGTGCTTCGATTAAGATTGCCGGAGATGATTTCGATGATGCGATTGTCCGTTATATGAGAAAGAAACACAACCTGCTGATTGGTGAGAGAACCGCTGAGGATATAAAGATTCGCATTGGTTCTGCTTATCCACGGCCGGAAAGTGTGACAGTAGATGTCCGCGGACGTAACTTGGTGACCGGTCTGCCAAAGACCATTACCGTTACTTCTGAGGAAACAGAAGAAGCATTAAAAGATACAACTTCACAGATTGTAGAAGCAGTACATAGTGTACTGGAAAAAACACCGCCGGAATTGGCAGCCGATATCGCAGACCGCGGAATCGTACTCACTGGTGGCGGAAGTTTGTTGTATGGATTAGAAGAATTGATTGAATCCAAAACAGGAATTACAACGATGACGGCAGAAGATCCGATGACAGCAGTTGCAATTGGTACCGGTCGTTATGTGGAATTTTTAAGTGGAGAAGTGACTATAGGGGATGCTAATTAAGTTTTCCGGTTATAGGTCACAAAAAGAACAGGAGGTATGATATGTTCCGAGGTCTTTATACAGCGTGGACCGGTATGGCAAATGAACAGAAAAGACTGGATGTTATTTCCAATAATATGGCGAACTCAAATACGGTTGGCTATAAAGATGAAAAAGTTGCCAGTCAGGCATTTGACCAGGTGCTTGGAATTAAGATTCGAGACGGCTCACAGGCATATCACAATGAGTGTATTGGAAGTTTAAGCCTTGGCGTAAAAATCGGAGAAACTTATACCGATTATTCGCAGGGTTCGGTCAGACAGACCGGTGGTACATATGATTTGGCATTGAGTGGCAGTGGATTCTTTACAGTGAGTGTAACGGACAAGGCAGGAGAGGTTCATACGCGTTACACAAGAGACGGAAGGTTTCATCTGACGAAAGACGGCCTGCTGGTAGATGCTGATGGAAATGCCGTCCAGGGACAAAATGGAAATATTACCATCGACCCTTCGTCGAAAAACGTATCAATTTCGGCGACCGGACAGATTACGGCAGACGGCGAACTTGTAGATACTCTTAATATTGTTGATTTTGAGGACTACGATTATTTGAAAAAATACGGAGATACTATGTATGAACCAGTGGACGGAGCCACGACCAAAGATGCAGAAGGAGAAATTTTGCAAGGTTATACCGAACAGTCAAATGTTAATGTTGTGCGCGAAATGGTCGATATGATTACTATAACCCGTGCTTATGAAGCAAGTCAGAAAGTGATTCACTCATACGATTCGATGTTAGACAAATCGGTTAATCAGGTAGGAGCACTTAAGTAATAGTTTATTTGGAGGTGGCAGCTGATGATGCGTTCTTTATGGACTGCAGCCAGTGGAATGATTGGCGAGCAGAGCAATCTTGACGTGATTGCAAACAATTTATCAAATATTAATACAACCGGATACAAGACTCAGAAAGCAAATTTTAAATCACTGATTTATCAGAATTTGCAGGCAAAGTCAACGACAACGACCGGAGAACCAAAGCCGGTAGGAGCACAGGTTGGACTTGGTGTCCGTGTTGGCTCAATTTCTTCTGATTTTACACAGGGAGCCTTAAATGCTTCAAATGGCGCATTTGATTACGCCATTCAGGGCGAGGGATTTTTCCGTGTACAGTTAGCAGACGGAAGTATTGCTTATACGAGAAATGGTCATTTTAATATGTCCATTCAGGGTGACAGCATTGCCCTGACAGACAGTGAGGGAAATCCGGTACTCGATGTAAACGGAAATGCAATTACTGTTCCGAATACATACCGTTCCAGTAAAATTGGCGTTGACCAGTTTGGTAATTTGACTTATCCGGATGCGAATAACAACCAGCAGAATATCGGAATTCAGATTGGGCTGGCATATTTTCCGAATGCCGGTGGGCTTGAGAAAACATCAAACTCGAATTATCTGCAGTCGGAAGCGTCAGGAGCACCTACGGTTTATACGGCAACAGAATTAAATTCGAAAATTGTATCCGGCTACTTGGAGAGCTCAAACGTACAGGCAGCCGATGAAATGGTAAATATGATTATTGCCCAGCGTGCTTATGAAATGAATTCAAAAGCAATCACAGCATCGGATGAGATGCTTCAGCAGGCAAATAATTTACGTTCATGATAAGTAAGGCGAGGTGAGACATATGGCAGTATCTTCAATTGGTGATACTTATTTTACAAATTATTCGACCGAGGCAAACGATGCAGTGTCGCAGAAAATGACAAGCCAGATTCAGGATGCCGAAACGGATGAAGAAATGTTAGATGCGTGCAAGCAGTTTGAATCGTATCTGGTGCAGCAGATGTTTAAATCCATGGAAGAATCTGCAAAAGTATTTTCGGATGATGACGAGGATAACAGCAATGACTACGTTAATATGTTTCAGGACAATTATTTATCTGCCATCGCTGACCAGATGGTAAACAGCGGTCAGGGACTTGGCATCGCAGACAAACTTTACGAATCAATGGTGAACAACAAAGTATAATGCGAAAATCAAAGAAAGAATAAGCCTTTGACGAAAAGAAACACAGTCAAGGGCTTTTTACATATTTAGGAGGCACTCATGGAGGAAAGAAGAGGGTATGTGTCACACATCGTCTACCGCAACGTGGAAAATGGGTACACGGTATTTGAATTGGAAAATCCCGATGAAGATGTGGAGGAAACCTGCGTCGGAAATGTTCCATTTCTAAACGAGGGAGAATATGTATGTGTGAGGGGAGAACTTGTTACGCACCCGATTTATCAGGAGCAGTTGAAGGTGATGTCCTGTGAGGTGCAGGAACCGGATGATGAACTGGCGATGCTCAGATATCTTTCGTCCGGTGCGATTGCCGGTGTGCGTGGCGGACTGGCAAAGCGGATTGTGGATAAATTCGGGGATAAAACCTTTGAAATCATAGAAAAAGAGCCGGAGCGGCTTGCGGAGGTCAAAGGAATTACGGAAAAGAAAGCGCGTGCAATTTCCGAGCAGTTTGAGGAAAAAAGAGAAATGCGCGGAGCCATGCTTTTCTTACAGGAGTATGGAATTTCAAATGCACTTGCCGTAAAAATTTATCAGACCTATGGCAGCGCACTTTATGAAATTGTCCGTGAAAATCCGTATCGGATGGCAGAAGATATCAGCGGTGTCGGATTCCGAATTGCGGATGAAATTGCAAGAAAAAGCGGCTTTGCGATGGACTCTGTACCGAGAATCCGTGCAGGTATTTTGTATGTGTTAAATGCGGGAACCAAAGAGGGCTATGTCTACATGCCGGAAAAACTGCTTTTACAGGAGGCGGTTTATCAGCTTGGTGTGTCGATGGAACAGCTGATGGATTCTTTAGAAGAATTGGTATATGATAAATCCGTGATTGTGACTGAGGAGCGGGATGTTTACCTGCCGTCCTTATATTATTCGGAAATGAACTGTGCCAGAATGTTATTTGACCTAAATGTGCCGGTGGAGCGTCCGACGAAGGCTTTGGATGAACTAATCTCGCGTGTTGAAAAAAGTCAGGAAATTGTACTCGATGACCAGCAGAAAATCGCGGTGAGAGAAGCTCTCACCAGTGGATTTTTAGTAATTACCGGTGGACCCGGTACCGGTAAAACAACGACGATTAACACGTTGATTGCGTGTCTTATGGAAAAAGGGTTGTCGATTTTGCTTGCGGCCCCAACCGGACGTGCCGCTAAGCGAATGGCAGAGGCAACCGGTCAGGAGGCACAGACCATTCACCGTCTGTTAGAGTATAATGGAGCGGCGGCAGAACAGGAAAATGTGAGCGAGGAACGCTCGGATTTATTTGGCAGAAATGAGTGGAATCCGCTTGAAACCGACGTCGTAATTATTGATGAGATGTCGATGGTAGATATTTTCCTGTTCCATAATTTATTGAAAGCGATTGCTGTTGGAACCCGTCTGATTTTGGTGGGTGATGTAAACCAGCTTCCGAGTGTGGGACCGGGAAATGTGCTGCGGGATGTAATTAATTCTCACTGCTTTAATGTTGTGAGGCTGTCTCATATTTTCCGTCAGGCAGCGGAAAGTGATATTATTGTAAATGCCCACCGCATCCATCGCGGAGAAGAGATTGCGCTGGATAATCAGAGTAAAGATTTCTTTTGCTTAAAACGGGATGACAGCCATGGTGTGCTTGAAGTGATGCTCTGGCTTGTCCGAGACCGGATGCCAAAATATACGCATTGCACGCCGTTTGATGTGCAGGTCTTGACCCCGATGAAAAAGGGAGAACTGGGAGTTCACCGATGTAACGAAGTTTTGCAGCGGTATTTGAATCCGGAGGCACCGGGGAAAAATCAAATGGAACTTCACGGTGTTTTATTCCGTGAAGGTGACAAAGTCATGCAGATGAAAAACAATTACCAGATTAAATGGGAAATCCGCGGGTACAATCATATGATGATTGAAGAGGGGAGTGGCGTATTTAATGGCGACTGCGGAATCATTACCGAAATTGATACATTCAATAAAGAGGTGACGGTGCGTTTTGATGATGAAAAATATGTCACTTATCCGCAGGGAAATCTGGATGAACTGGAACTGGCGTATGCCATTACCATACATAAGTCGCAGGGAAGCGAGTATCCGGCAGTTGTGTTGCCTATTTTATCGGGACCACGGCCGTTAATGAATCGAAACATTTTGTATACAGCGGTTACACGTGGCAAAAAGTGTGTGACGATTGTCGGAAACAAGGATACTGTGCGTGAAATGATACAAAATAAATCCGAGCAGATTCGCTATTCTTCGCTGTGCCGCCGTCTGCAGGAATTGGAGCAGGAGTCATTGGAAAAGTAGTAAAAAAAGGATGCAAAATGAGGAAAAATTTGCTATGATAGAAGAGGGGGAGGAGTGCCTTTGAATCCATTTGGATTTTTATTTCCACCGGCTTGTCCGATTTGTGGAACAGTATTGAAAAAGACAGAGAAAAAGGTTTGTTTATCCTGCCGCAGAAAATTGTCTGAAGCGCGTGTAACAGAACCTGCCTGTGCCCGGTGCGGAAAGCCGTTAGAGGAGATTGAGACTGAGTACTGCGTAGACTGCGAAAAGAAACGCCGGGGAAAGTATGACTTTCTACGTCAAGGGACAGCGTTGTGGGTTTATACGGATTCGCTCAAGGAAGCAATGGCGTCGTTCAAATACGAAGGCTGTTATGAAAATGCAGCATTTTTCGCGGAAGAATTTATTCGATTCCGCAAAGAAAAACTGCTGGCATGGAAGCCGGATTTTCTGATTCCTGTTCCGCTGCACAGACACAGAAGGTGGTTTCGCGGTTATAATCAGGCAGAGATTCTTGCGGAGGAAATCGGGAAGCGGTTACATCTTCCGGTAGAAACCGATGTCTTGTGCCGAAGTCTCGATACGAGTCCGCAAAAGCAGCTGGATGATAAGGCGAGATACCGGAATATGTCAAGTGCTTTCTATGTTCCGGAGAGTGCCGGTTATAAGTTAAATGGCAAGCGGGTTGTATTAATTGATGATATTTATACAACCGGTTCAACGTTAGAAGCGTGCGCCGGAGAATTAAAAAAAGCCGGTGTTAGTGAAATATATTCTGCCTGCCTTTGCATTGGTAGAGATTATTAGAGGAGGAAGTTACAATGGAAATTGTTTCTTGTAAAGAATGTGGAAAATTATTTAATTTTATACGTGGGCAGCGAGTCTGTCCGGCGTGCTCCCGTAAATTAGAGGACAAGTTTATGGAAGTAAAGAAATATGTCAGAGAGCATCCCAATGTAGATGTAAAGGAATTGTCGGAGGAAATGGATGTTTCTGTCCGTCAGATTAACCGCTGGGTGCGTGAGGAGAGACTGGTATTTTCGGATGATTCACCGGTCGGACTTCCTTGCGAGAGCTGTGGCGTAACAATTAAGACCGGACGTTTCTGTGATAAATGTAAAGCAGAGTTAGCGACCGGATTCCGCCATGCGGCAGGACAGGATAAAAGACCGGCACCGCAGCCGGCACCAAGAAAAAGCGTCGCGGATAGCCGTATGCGCTTTTTAGATAACTAATTTATTAAAATTAAATACGTTCAATTCCGCTATCGGTCAGTTTGATTTTTCCTTCCTTTAACAGCCGGCCGATGGCTCGTTTGAAGGCGGCTTTGCTGATTTTGAATTCACGCTTGATAATCTCCGGAGAGGTTTTATCGTGGAATGGCAGGAAACCGCCTTCTTTTTGTAACCTCTCGTAAATAAGTTCAGCGTCTTTGCCCATTTGCACTTTTGTCTTTTCCTGTAAACTTAAGGTCAATTTTCCTTCTTCGGTAACTTCTTTGATGCGTGCCTTCACGACATCGCCGATGTGAAGTTCTCTTGTCATTTCGTTGTGTGGAATTAAAGCGGAATACTGATTGTCCACAGCAACAAATGCACCAAAAGAATCCAAAATTTCATAAATCAAACCTTCTACGTGATCCCCTTTCTGGTAAGGGCTGTCACAGGAAAGATAGTCATACACCTTCATAGTTGCACATAAACGGCTGCTTTTGTCGATGTATAAAGCGACTAACACGCGTTCGCCTGGGTGAACTTTTTTTGTCTGCTCCTTAAAAGGAAGCAGCAAATCTTTGGCAAGTCCCCAGTCTAAGAAAGCACCAATGCCGGTTACGTCTTTGACTTCCAAAACCGCAGTTTCACCGAGTGAAAGATACGGTCTTTGTGTGGTAGCAATTAAGCGGTCCTCGGAATCTTTGTACAAAAACACCTCGTAAAAATCGCCTTTTTCGGTCCCTTTTTTTACCTGGTTATTCGGGAGCAGTACTTCCAAATCTTTTTCTTCAAAAGAGCGAAGCATCACACCGAATTTTGTGATTTTTGAAACATACAATCTGGCAAATTTGCCAAGAACTTTTGATTCGTTCATATTATTCTCCATTCTTTGTCGGGGTAAATTCGCTGAGGAAATAAGGATTTTCCTCTTTGTCCGTAAAGACTACATAAAATTTGCCATTTTCACTGGCTGTGCGAATGTACATGGTGTCTCCCATTTTGGCAGCCAGACGAAATTCGGTACGGAATTCGGAAACTTCAAAATCAATTGGCAGAACATTCACAGCCAGACGAATATACTGTCCGTTGTTTACATGGTGGTTTGTGTCAAGATAATTCTGGCACACATCGACTTCTTCGACAAGTGTCAAGTTTTCCGGACATTTTACCTTTCTGGAAGAATATTCCATGTCGTAAGCAGGTTCTGTCGGATAGGCGGCCTTTTCACTGTCATCAATTTTTGTTGGCTGACCGGTAGACGGGTCAAAATAAAACCATCTTGAATCGGCGTAGGCAAGAACCTCTTTGTCCGGCGTTTCCATTAAAAAATTACGACATCCGAAAATGCCTTTAAACTGATACGGCCATGTATGCACCGTGAAACGCTCGCCCATAACCGGACGGCGTTTGAATACAACGTGCCATGCGCTTACTAACCAAGCGCGGTTTTTCTTTAATAAATCTAAGGCAGAATGTCCAACGTCCTCGCTATGAAACAGGCAGCAGTCCTGCATTGCATTTACAGTGTCGGAGACACCGAGCAGTCCATCCTTATCAATTCTGCTGTAAGATACTCTATCATGATAGGAATACATACGATTTCCTCCCTTCGTTCAAACAGTTTCATTATACTACCCTTACCCGAAAAAAACTAGTGAATTTTTTTTGAAAATGTGGTAATATCAGCTATGAAAACAATGAATAGAAAGGTTGTGTTTTTATATGAAGAAAATTATTTCAACAGATAAGGCACCGGCAGCAATTGGTCCTTATTCTCAGGCAGTAGAGGTAAATGGTCTTGTATTTACATCAGGTGTGATCCCGATTATTCCGGAGACCGGTGAATTGGTTGAAGGCGGTATTGAAAAGCAGGCGGAGCAGGCAATCGGTAATCTGAAGGCGCTGATTGAAGCAAGTGGTGCAAAAATTGAGGACACGATTAAAACAGTTGTCTTCATTAAAGATATGAATGATTTTGCCAAGGTAAATGAAATTTATTCCCACTTTTTTACGCGAGACTGCCCGGCACGTTCCTGCGTGGAAGTGGCAAGACTGCCAAAAGATGTTCTGATTGAGATTGAGGCGATTGTTGCGAAATAAATAGTCGAATCCTGTAGAATAAATGTAAAATTAATTTTCTCGGTAAAATTGTGGTAAAAATTAGTAGAAACAATGAGTTTACAAAGGTTGACAGATGCGGACAGAGTTGTTATACTGAAACAAGTATTTAACAAATTTGTAACATTTAGAATGCCGGATGAGTTTGAGGCCGGCAGATGAGTGACAATGGAGGGAAGAAAAGTATGCAACACACAAGGCTTGTGAAATGTGCGTTGGGGGCAGGACTTGTTTTATCCTTTGGAATATTTGGCAAGTATATGGTTTCATCTTCAACTACGATGGGTTCTGAGACGGAACTTGCCGGTATGGCTTATATGTTAGACCAATACTGTACGATTCAGGTTGGTGCAACACAGTCAAATCCGGAAGCAATTGTAGCGTTTGAGGATATGCCGGGTAACACCAATAATGGGACAAGCGCAGTAAGTGGTTCTGCTGTCTCGAATGCAACACCGGAGCCGACGAAAGAAGCGACAGCGACGGCGACACCAAAACCGGAATCGGAATATGCCAATGTTGGTATTTCCATTGCGGCAGATTATGTAAATATTCGTAAGAAACCAAATACGGATGCGGAAATCGTTGGTAAATTGTACCGTGGAAGTGCGGCTACGATTGCTAAGACAGAAGGTGACTGGGTATACATTAAGTCCGGTTCGGTTTCCGGTTATATTATGAAAGATTATTTGGCAATCGGCTACAGTGCAGAAAAACTGGTAGACCAGTTTGGTACGAAGTGGGCGACAGTTACCACGGAGACGCTTCGTGTCCGCGAGAAAGAAAGTGAATCGAGTAAGATTCTTGACCTTTTGGCCGGCGATGAAAGTTATGAAGTGCTAAAACATGAATCCGGCTGGGTAAAGGTTCGTGTCGATGGCGATACAACCGGTTATGTCAGAGATGATTATGTAAAAATCTCAGTTCAGTTTGAAAAGGCTGTATCGATTGAGGAAGAACGCGAAGAAGAGAGAAGAAAAGCGGCAGCAGAGGCAGCGGCGGCAGAAAGTGAACGTCCGGCGAAGTCTTCATCGAATTCAGGAAATAGTTCGTCAAGCAGCAGTTCTTCAAGCAGCTCAAGTCATAAATCGTCATCAAGCTCAGGAAAGAGTTCTTCGAATGGTGGCGGTGGAAGTCATAAATCAAGCAGTGCATCCTCCAGTAATGGCGGCGGTGGTGCGAAAGGAAGTTCCGGCGGCTCCAGTAACGGTTCCGGTGGCGCAGGTGGAAACAGCAGCTCCGGTGGATCCAGCAATGGTTCCGGTGGTGCAAGCGGTGGTTCCTCATCGTCCGATGGCGGCAGCACATTGGGAAGCGGTGACGGTTCTGCAATTGCTTCTTACGCTTTGAAATTTGTTGGAAACCCATATGTATACGGTGGTTCCAGTTTGACTCATGGTACGGACTGTTCCGGATTTACCATGTCAGTATTTAAGAAATTCGGTATCAGTTTGCCACGTACTTCCGGCGCACAGTCGGGAGTAGGTAAGAAAATCAGCCCATCCAGCGCAAGAGCCGGTGACTTGATTTTCTATGCAAGTGGTGGACATGTCAACCACGTTGCACTTTGCATCGGCGGCGGCAGGGTTGTACACGCAAGTAACCCACGTACCGGAATTAAGACAAGTAATATGTATTATCGTAAACCATATTGTGCGAGACGAGTTCTTGGTTAAATCTAAGAAGTCATACAACTCGAAAACGAACGCCTGTACGCAGACAATTGTAGTCATGTGTGCAGGCGTTATTTATCAACAATTAAAACAACGAAATTGCGATATTTGTTAGTTGTGAACAAAGTTATAAACATTGTCAACAATTTAAGTAGACTTATGTAGCATGTTTTTGACTATAAGACAAGTTAATTAATTGTATGACAACTTGATGGCACAAGGTTAAAATGTTTATCTGATTTATGGATTTTTATGTTGCCGAACAGAGGTTTTTGTTGTATAATATGATTACGAGATGAGCCAATGGACATCTTGAAACTTATGGGCAAAGGAGCTGATTAGTATGAACTTAGTAATAAGTGGAAAAAACATTGACATAACGGAAGGATTGCGTGCAGCAGTTGAGGAGAAGATTGGAAAACTCGAGCGGTATTTCAATGATTCAACAGAAGTTCATGTTACATTGAGCACAGAGAAGAATCGTCAGAAAATTGAAGTTACGGTACCGATGAAAGGAACCATTATCCGTGCAGAAGAAACAAGCACCGATATGTATGTATCGATTGATTTGGTGGAAGAAGTTATCGAACGCCAGCTTCGTAAATATAAGAACAAGCTGATTCAGAAAGAGCAGAACGTAGCACAGTTTAGCAAAGGATTTGTTGATGAGGACACATATGATGAAGAAGAAATTTCTATCATCCGTTCTAAAAAATTTGCGATGAAGCCGATGGATCCGGAAGAAGCCTGTGTACAGATGGAACTTCTCGGACACACGTTCTTCGTTTTCCGCAACTCGGAAACCGACGAAGTAAATGTTGTTTATAAGAGAAAAGACAATACATACGGTTTGATTGAGCCGGAATTCTAAATGAAAAAATAATAATCACCCCCGGTGGTAAGCAGGATATTTGCTTCGCAAATATAGCTTCCCCCGGGGGTGATTTTACTTTTCGCGAAAAAGGAAGAGAAGAAACGGGAAAAGGGAAGAATCTCTTTCTAAAAATGTATTTTTCTATTCTTTTCGGGTTTTAATTTTATTTGTTGTCAGATTTTTGCTTAAAGTTGCTCAAGATTCCAGTAATTTAGAAGAAATGCTTTGTGGATTGTGGGTTTTGAGTACGTCGGTATGTGGCACTGGTAGTTTCAGTGCCCATACCGTTACGCACTCAACAAGCGAAAGCGCCCACAAGACGCAAAGCATTTCTTCTAAATTACGGAAACTGAAAAAATTAAGCGAACATCTGTCACAAACAAAGACAAACCCTGAAAAGAAATAGAAAAGGTTGCATTCTCCCCCGACTAATGATAAAATACCATATTGAGACAGTAACGTCTCTTGTTAGGATGTATGGCATGTAGCAGTGAGAAAATGCTAAAAAAATAATTGGAGAGTGACAAAATGGGATTATTTAGTAAGGTTATAGGAACACATAGTGAACGTGAAGTGAAACGTGTGATTCCGATTGTTGACAAAATTGAATCACTTGAACCAGAAATGGAGAAGTTATCTGATGAAGAACTTCGTGGCAAAACGGCGGAGTTTAAGAAACGTTTAGCAGATAAAGAAACTTTGGATGATATTTTACCGGAAGCGTATGCGGTTGTACGTGAGGCTTCTAAGAGAACCATCGGACTGAGACATTTTCGTGTACAGTTGATTGGCGGTGTCATTTTACATCAGGGACGTATTACAGAGATGCGTACCGGTGAAGGTAAAACGCTCGTATCTACTCTCCCGGCTTATCTGAATGCGCTCGAAGGAAAAGGTGTTCATATCGTAACAGTAAACGACTATCTGGCAAAGCGTGATGCGGAGTGGATGGGTCAGATTCATGAATTTCTTGGTCTGACAGTCGGTGTTATTTTGAACAGCATGGACAATGACGAGAGAAGAGAAGCATATAACTGCGATATTACATATGCGACAAATAACGAACTGGGATTTGATTATCTGCGTGATAACATGGTTATTTACAAAGAGCAGTTAGTACAGCGAGATTTACACTATGCCATTGTCGATGAGGTTGACTCGGTATTGATTGACGAGGCGAGAACACCACTTATTATTTCCGGTTCCAGCGGAAAATCGACAAAGATTTACGAGGCGTGTGATAATTTAGTGCGCCAGTTGAAAAAAGGTACTGAAAAAGAATTGTCCAAGATGGACATTATCATGAAAGAAGATAATAACGAAACCGGTGACTATGTTGCAAACGAAAAGGAAAAGACAGTAAATCTTACCGAGCAGGGTATCAAAAAGGTAGAGCGTTTCTTCCATTTGGAAAACTTAGCCGACCCGGAAAACTTAGAGATTCAGCACTGCGTAAACTTATCACTTCGTGCACATGCGTTGATGCATCTTGATAAGGATTATGTGGTAAAAGATGACCAGGTACTTATCGTAGACGAATTTACCGGACGTATCATGCCGGGAAGACGTTATTCGGACGGTTTACATCAGGCAATTGAAGCAAAAGAGCATGTAAAAGTGAAGAGAGAGAGTAAAACTCTTGCCACAATTACATTCCAGAACTTCTTTAACAAATATGATAAGAAATGTGGTATGACCGGTACCGCTCTCACAGAGGAAAAAGAGTTCCGTGAGATTTACGGCATGGACGTTGTTGAAGTGCCGACAAACCTGCCGGTAAAACGTATTGACCACAACGATTCCGTATATAAAACAAAACGCGAGAAATTGAATGCAATTGTTGAAGATATTGTGGCAAGTCATGAAAAAGGACAGCCGGTACTTGTTGGTACGATTACGATTGACGCTTCGGAAGAATTGTCACAGTTGTTGAAAAAACGTGGAATTCCACATAAAGTATTGAATGCGAAGTTCCATGAACTTGAGGCAGAGATTATCGCAGATGCCGGTCAGATTGGTGCAGTTACGATTGCGACGAACATGGCCGGACGTGGTACGGATATTAAACTGGGCGAGGGCGTAACCGAACTCGGCGGTTTGAAAATTATTGGTACGGAACGTCATGAATCCCGTCGAATTGATAATCAGCTGCGTGGTCGTGCCGGACGTCAGGGCGACCCTGGTGAATCGAAATTCTACATTTCATTGGAAGATGATTTGATGCGTTTGTTCGGTTCCCAGAATCTGATGCAGATGTTTAATTCGCTTGGTATGCCGGAAGGCGAGCAGATTCAGCACAAGATGCTGAATAAAGCAATTGAGCGTGCACAGAAGAAGATTGAGAGCAACAACTACGGAATCCGTAAAAATTTGTTGGAATATGACCAGATTAATAACGAGCAGCGTGAGATTATTTATGCAGAGCGCCGCAAGGTACTCGATGGCGATGACATGCGTGATACCATTATCAGCATGATTGATGAACTGGTTGAAAAATATGTCAATATGGTAATTGGCGATGACCAGGGACCTTCCGAGTGGAATTTGAAGGAGTTGAATGAAATTCTCATTCCGATGATTCCGGTTAAACCGGTTACCGGTGAGGGCTGCGGTTCAAAACAGGAATTGATTCAGAATTTGAAAGAAGAGGCTCTTCGTCTGTATGAGACAAAAGAAGCAGAATTTCCGGAGCCGGAGCAGATTCGTGAGATTGAGCGTGTCATTATTTTGAAAGTAACGGACAGCCGCTGGATGGATCACATTGACGATATGGATCAGCTTCGTCAGGGAATCGGACTTCAGGCATTTGGACAGAGAGACCCGGTTGTTGAGTATCGTTTACAGGGCTATGATATGTTCAACGATATGACGGAGTCCATTCGTGAAGAGACGGTTAAGATGCTGATGCATGTCCGCATTGAGCAGAAGGTTGATCGTGAGCAGGTTGCTGAAGTGACAGGTACCAATAAAGATGATTCGGCAAATGCACCGATTGTCCGTAAATCGGAAAAAATCAGCCGAAATGCACCGTGCCCATGTGGTTCCGGTAAAAAATACAAATATTGCTGTGGCAGATAAGCAGTGAATGACTGCGTTTGCATAAAAAAAATTAAGGTGGTGATTTTGTGGTTGAATTGGATAACATCCGAATCGAACTGAGCAGTTTTGAAAAACCACTTCTGGAAGTAAGGGATTCACTTTAACTTAGCAGAGAAAAAGTTAAGGATTGAAGAACTTGAGAGAAATATGGAAGCACCTGACTTTTGGGATGATGCCGAGAAGGCAAGTGCGGCTATGAAGGAATTAAAGGACTTAAAGAGTATTGTTGAACGTGCCGATGCACTCAGCATGGCGTATGACGATATTATGACGCTGATTGAGATGGGGAATGAAGAGGCGGATGAGTCACTGGTTCCGGAAGTTGAAAATGAGTTTGTGCAATTCCAGAAGGAATTTGAAGATTTACGAATTACAACGATGCTTACCGGTGAGCATGATGCCGAGAATGCGATTCTTACCCTGCATGCAGGAGCCGGTGGCACAGAGAGCTGCGATTGGGCAAGTATGTTGTGCCGTATGTATGAGAAATGGGCAGACAAACGCGGCTTTAGCGTAGAAGTTTTAGACTCACTGGATGGTGATGAGGCGGGACTGAAATCCGTCACATTGGAAATTCAGGGAGATAATGCTTATGGTTATTTAAAGAGTGAGCACGGCGTTCATCGTCTGGTGCGTATCTCACCGTTTAATGCGGCGGGAAAACGACAGACTTCGTTTGTGTCATGTGACGTCATGCCGGATATTAAGCAGGATATTGATATTGAAATCGCAGATGATGATATCCGAATTGACACGTACCGTTCGAGCGGTGCCGGTGGACAGCATATCAACAAAACGTCATCGGCAATCCGAATTACCCATTTTCCAACGGGTATTGTGGTACAATGTCAGAATGAGCGTTCACAGCATATGAATAAGGATAAAGCGATGCAGATGCTCAAAGCGAAACTTTTGATTTTGCGTGAACAGGAAAATCTTGCAAAAGAATCCGATATCCGTGGTGAAGTCAAAGAAATTGGCTGGGGCAGTCAGATTCGCTCTTATGTTATGCAGCCGTACACGATGGTAAAAGACCATCGGACCAATGCAGAGACCGGAAATGTTTCTGCGGTATTAGATGGTGATATTGACATGTTTATGAATGCCTATTTGAAATGGATTAACAGTTAGAAGGGGATAAGGTATGAAAGAAGTCGTTACATTTTTTTTGAGTGGCAAAGAATACGGAGCAGATGTTTCCGAGATACAGGGGATTGAAAATTACGTGGAATATGCAAAGGAGCCCGGGCTTTCCGATGGCTTTTTAGGCATTGTTTCAATCCGTGATGAGTGGGTTCCTTTGTTAAATCTGAAAAAGAAACTGGTTCTGCCGCCGGTGCCCGTAACAGGGGAGACCAAGTATCTGGTGTTTCAGCTGCCGCAGGGGAAAGCAGCCGTTTTAGTGGATGGTGTTTCGAATATTATTCAGGCGGATGGCGATGAAATACAGGATTTCCCGGCACTTGTGCACACGAAAAGGACGGCGTATGCCGACTTTGTGGTAAACCACAAGGGACGGTTGATTCTTAGTATTAATCCGGAAAGCCTTCTCACAAAAGAAGAATGGCAGGAAGTTGATAAAGTGCTGAAAAGCAAAAGTGAAGAGTCTAACGAAGAGTAAGACTTTTGATCTGGAAATGGAGGAAAAAATGATTCGAATTGCAGTGTTAGGTTATGGAACGGTTGGTTCCGGTGTTGTTAAGGTGATTCAGACAAATGCAAAAATTATTGCAAAGAGAGCCGGACAGGAAGTTGAAGTGAAATATGTATTAGACCTTCGTGATTTCCCGGACGACCCGATTCAGTCCAAAGTAATACATGATTTTAATGTTATCTTAGAAGACCCGGAAGTGGACATTGTTGTAGAGACCATGGGCGGAACGAAACCGGCTTATGAATTTGTGAAAAAATCTTTGTTAGCCGGAAAAAGTGTATGTACATCCAATAAAGAATTGGTGGCTGCTTATGGAGCAGAGCTTGTGCACATCGCAAAGAGCAAGACGGTAAACTTCTTGTTTGAGGCGAGTGTCGGCGGTGGTATTCCGATTATCAGACCGTTAAACCAGAGTCTGACTGCTGACCGAATCGAGCAGATTAATGGTATTTTAAATGGAACGACAAACTATATCCTTACGAAGATGGCACAGGAAGGTTCTGATTTTGCCGACGTTTTGAAAGAGGCACAGGAACTTGGCTATGCAGAAAAAGACCCGACCGCAGATGTGGAAGGATATGATGCCTGCCGTAAGATTGCGATTTTGACTTCTTTAGCATACGGACAGCAGGTGGATTACGAGGATATTTATACCGAAGGAATTACCAAAATTACGGCAGAAGATTTCAAATATGCAAAAGCCCTTGGCGCTGCTATTAAAATCTTTGGCACAAGCCGTAAAGAAGGAAATAAATTGTATGCAATGGTTGCACCACAGATGATTCAGGCAGACAACCCGCTGTACGCAGTGAATGATGTATTTAATGCAATCTGTGTGACAGGAAACATGCTTGGTGATGTTATGTTTTATGGTAAAGGTGCCGGAAAAGAGGCAACAGCAAGCGCAGTTGTATCGGATGTGGTTGATGCAGTAAAACATATGAATGTCAATGTGATGACAATCTGGGAAGATGAAAAACAGGAAGTTACTCCGATGGATGAAATGAAAAACCGTTTCTTCGTCCGCATCGGCGCAAGTGAAAAAGCAAAAGCAGAAGATTTGTTTGAAGAGGTTACTCCGGTAGATGGTGGAATTGCAGATGAATTTGGCTTTTTGACAGGAACCATGACGGAAAAAGAATTTAACGAAACCATTTCTCAGTTTGATACATTTATTACGAGAATTCGTGTTGGATTCTAACAAAAGAGAGACTCACTGAGAAGGAGGAAACTATGGTATCAACAGGACAAATGATGGGCTATGTGATGGCAATTTTGCTGCCACTGATTGCCGTTTTGATTCCTTTTTATATCTTATGGAAACAGTCCAGTAAAGTGGAGCGTGGAATGCTCGGAGCCATTGGTTACGGAATCATGGGATATTTCTGGCAGGAAATTATCTACAGTTTCTTAGGACTTCTTGCACTTACGAAAATGCGTGATGTTTTAAATGCGACCGGTGGAAATGCGGTTGTGGTTGCTTTTGTAGAAGCGCTTGCCGGCAGTATTTTTGTTGCAGCAGGATTGTACTGGGGTGTTTATTTGACAAACACCAAGCAGCGTTCTTTATACCGCTCAACAACGGTAGGACTTGGTTTTGGTCTTGGAGCTGCGCTTCTTACTTACGGATTCCAGCTTTATTATGCGATACGGATTAACGTAGGAGCATTTACCGGGACGGATATGGCAAAAGCGAGTATTTTATCGACATCTACCGCATCGTTATATCTGGACGCCGTCCGCAACATTTTAGTAGTACTTGTTTACATGGGTGTTGCCTTTTTGGTTGGAAAGAATTACTTGGAAAAGAAGAGACTTGCCGCATGGCTTACGCCAATCATTGTGTATGTATTTATCCGGTTTACCGACGTGATTTTAAATACTTATGCACCGGCACTTGTCGCTAAGATTGTGTATATGGTTGTGCTCGCATTCGTTGCCGCCGTATCTGTGTGGATGGTAAGAAACTGGTATCAATCAGAGAAACAAGTAAAAAAACAGTTTTAGAATTAGCTAAATAATAACTATTCAGGACTTCTCCATCTATCAATTCGCATTTCGAACACTTCGTGTTCTATATCGCCTTTGACAAGGCTAAAAATGCTCATTTTGAGGTGGAGAGCCCTATTCGAACACAAGGTGTAGGAATGAATGATTCTTACGTGCAAGCACGACGTTTCATTCATTTCTACACCTTGTGTCCTGAATAGTTATTATTTTGTAATGTTTCCTATGACGCTCAAAATCTGGTCCGGCTCAAAAGGCTTCTGAACAAATTCGTTTGCGCCTAATTTAATGGCATCCACCATTTTGTTTTTCTGTCCGGCAGCAGTAACCATTACTGCGTGTGCATTTTCATCATAAGCAATGATTTTCTTCAATGCACCAAGACCGTCCAGAACCGGCATCGTGATATCCAGTGTTACAATATCCGGTTTTAATTCAATATACTTTTCAAATCCAATCTGACCATTCTCTGCTTCCCCGATGACTTCGTGTCCATTCTCGACGAGAATGTTGCGAAGCATACGACGCGACGTACGGGAATCGTCAACAATCAATATTTTTGCCATAGTTCCAATCTCCTTTATCTAGCCTAATTTTACAATAAGGTCTGAATGTTTGCCGTCAATGTAAACCGGCAATACATAGAACTCGCCTTCTCCATCAATGGATGAATCAAATTTAAATTCCGGCGGCTGCATATCGATGGTTGTATCCTGATAACTTAATTCAGTAGCATACAGTCCGTTGACACAGTTTGTAAATTCACAAACCGAATCCAAAGCGTCTTCATCGACCGTATCAAAAGTTTCTTTTGCGTAACCGTCGGCAAGCGCTAAAATGCTGTCATCATCACAGGTGAAACCAAGAAAACCATCATAATCACCGGTTGTATGCTGGTAAGCAATATACTTTGCACTGTGAGAGGTGACAAACTGTCCCTTCTCGATGCGTATGTAAGAACTTACAAAACGTACAATATTTCTTAATGTAAGACCAATCAACGACTGGTAACGAGAATCTTTCGCATCAACAAATGCAGGAATCATACCTTCGATATTACCATCCTGAATTGCTTTTAAAATTTCATCGGAGAAACCATTCTCCTTTTGGAATGCATCAAGAGCTGTCTCAATTTCATCACGGCTCATAATGCCGTTTTCTTCCAGCCCCTGAATGAAAATCAGGTACGGATTTCCCTGGCGACCAAGCAGATAATTTACATCTGCTTCCGTTAAGTAACCCTTCTCCACAGCCAAATCACCAAAACGTTTGTCTGTCTGCATTTGCAAATAATTCAATTCATTCGCTTGATTGCGAGTTAATAACCCCTCGTTCTCTGCAATTAACCCCAGTTTGACGCGATTGTCTTTAATGTATTTCATGCAGGAGGAAAATTGCTCAGCGGTGATTTTCTGGTTATCTAATAAATATTGACCAAAAAACTGACTAAACATAAAAATCTCCTTTCAATTGTTGTAAAATTATTATACAATAGAACGCAGAAAAGTTCAATGAAGAAATGTAGAGAAAGGAAGTGTTTGTCGTATGGCAGGTTCAATATGGGGAGAAGTGTTTCGCGTGTCGACATGGGGAGAATCTCATGGCGAGGGAGTAGGAGTTGTTGTCGATGGTGCGCCGGCTGGCATTTCCCTTTCTGAAGAGGATATACAAAAGTGTCTTGATAGAAGAAAACCGGGCGAGACGAAATATTCGACGCCCCGCAAAGAAGGCGATAAAGTAAAAATTATGTCCGGTGTATTTGAAGGAAAGACAACAGGAACACCGATTTCCATGGTTGTATATAATAAGGATCAGAGATCTAAGGATTATAGTAATATTAAGGATGTTTACCGTCCAGGACATGCAGATTTTACATTTGATATGAAATATGGTTTCAGAGATTATCGTGGTGGTGGAAGATCATCAGGACGAGAGACGATCGGACGTGTTGCTGCAGGTGCAGTTGCAGCGAAAGTGCTTGAAGAACTAGAAATTTCTGTAAAGGCATATGCAAAGGCAATTGCAGGTATTGAGATTTCAGAGGATAGATTTGATCTTAATGAGATGAATAACAATCCGTTTAATATGCCAGATAAGGAAGCAGCAGATCTTGTAGCCAAGAAAGCAGATCAGATGATCAAAGAACAGGATTCGATCGGTGGAATTATAGAATGCCAGATCACAGGGATGCCAGTTGGTATTGGAGAAACTGTATTTGATAAGCTGGATGCAGAACTTTCGAAGGCAATTATGTCTATTGGAGCTGTTAAAGGGTTTGAGATCGGAGATGGATTTGCAGCTGCAAACCTTAGAGGATCAGAGAATAATGATAATTTTATCAGTATGGATGGCAAAGCAGTGAAAGAAACGAATCATTCTGGCGGAGTTCTTGGAGGAATGAGTGACGGAAGTACGATCGTATTTCGTGCAGCGGTCAAACCAACTCCATCCATTGCGAGAACACAGAAGACAATCAACCGTGATCTTGACAATGTAGAGATTGAAATTCATGGGCGCCATGATCCAATGATTGTGCCAAGGGCTGTAGTTGTGGTAGAATCAATGGCAGCTGTTACGATTCTTGATGGTGTGTTAAAGAATCTAGGAGCAACAATGGATAATATTAAAAAGATTTATGGTGAGTAAGAATGTATGAATTAATTAAAAAAGATGGTCTTGCCAAAAGAGGAAGATTACATACAGTACATGGGGTCATTGAGACCCCTGTATTTATGAATGTAGGAACTATTGCGGCAATCAAGGGTGCGGTGTCAACAACAGATCTGCAGGAGATTGGGACACAGGTTGAATTATCCAA